>JAAUXU010183962.1_pt1 | contig 14261 bp, 17 predicted proteins | sample 7278151 | NCBI WGS metagenome assembly JAAUXU01 (sample SAMN14350113, study PRJNA611818) | marine sediment metagenome | isolation source: surface marine sediment (1.8m) | place: French Polynesia: Moorea | collected 2018-08 | reverse complement strand
GGCGGAGACAAACAACAACAACAAAGTTTTCTGCGATAATGATCATAGCGCAGCGCCGCAAAGGCAGAGTGCGATAGAGGAGGTGCATAGGGCGACGGAAGTAGGGATTCATCAAACTTCTGGTACATATGTACATACATTGAATATTGAATAATGTACATCGCATCTCGAAACCAAAGTTTTGATTACTTTCATAATTTATCCTAGCCACTGACTTAGGCGAAAGTCTCCTCTGGCAACTTTCAAAAGCACACACATTCTGGCCAACGCCACTGCTGAGATTCGTGTTTATTCGTCGCCCGAAACCGCCGCCTCCGCCGTCTCCTTTGTTGTGTGTTTCCTCCCTCCCTCCCCCGGCGTTCGTGTGACAATCATCAAGAAGTAATAATGATCCACGTCCTCCTCCTTCATTGGAGACGCCGCCGCCGCCGCCGTCGCCGCCGCCGCCGCCGGAGACAGAAACCGCATCAAGAGAAGCCGGCTTCCCCAGGGCGGGCGAAGCCGCTTCCGCCGCCGCCGCCGCCAAGAATTAATCTGGAAAGGGAACGAACGGAAAAGGAGACAGATATACGAACGGGAAAGGCCACATTTATAAATCGCGCGGGCGAAAACGGAAACTGATACTTTCAGCACGCAAAACGGGACTTTTTTTTGCTGCAGAGTAAAAAATTCTCCGAACACTCCGTTTCCCTTTCTCCTCTATCCGTGACAGATTGCGTGAAAACAATTCCTGCTAATAACCGAGGGGATTGATTCGGTCCTTTCCCCGCGGAAAACTAATAAAAGTTTTCTAGATGTTCAAGCAGCAAAAAAGGTACGGTTTACGTCAGCCGATTTCAACCGCCCCTCCAAAAAAAACCGCCGCCACCCCACAAACTAGAGGGGAAAAGCCAATTCCGCTAAAAACCGAAGGAAATGCTCTGTGTAGGGGGAAAAGGTAGGAGGGGGCATTTAATATTGAAAATTGGATTGTCTTCCTCCTCCCCTTCTTTTCCAGCCGTTTCCTCTCTTCTTCCAGCCACACAGGCAGCCTTTTTAAAAGGGCTTTCGTGACGGAGGCGGATTTTTGAAATAAAGTTTTCCTTTCTTCTTTTCCATTTTTCGGGAAAAAGAGCTTATTCCTCTCCTCCTCCCTCCCCCTTTCAATCGCAAAGCATTATGGAGAATTTCCTCCGTCGTTGCCTTATGGCGCCGGCCAGAAGCAGAAGAAGCTTCCCACAATTTCTTGACCAAAATTGGAAGACGAAAAATGTGCTAGAAAGAGAACTGTACAGAAAATAGTGGGGAGGGAAAGGAGTGTGAGTGTGTGTTTGAGAAGCGGCGGCAGCAGCTCCCGAATTCCCGTAAAAAAGAGGCGTCGGTCTAACTCCTTGATTTATGCTGCTTTTTTTGGGAGACGAGGAGGAGGAGGAGCCCCCAGAGTGATCTGAATGGGAAAGACGGAGGAGAGAGAGAGAGGTGGTAGCGAAACACAAAGACGGACTTTATGTAGCATTTAACGTCACACAGAAGTCCCCTTCTAGCCCTCTCCTGCTAGGTGCTGCTGTTCCAAATCCTCTCCCCCATTGTGATGATTTTCAAGTTTTCCCAGCCCACTCTTTTCTTGGGTGGGGGGACGGACGGTAAACATGACTTAAAAGTGGGCGAGATTCGATGATGCACCCAGTTTCATTTACCACAAGTTTGAGCCAGAATATGGCTCCTTTCCCCCCATGCCATGATGCATGGAAGTTCGACGGAATGGGGGAGGAGAGGCAGTACGGACGATTTGGTGCCAGCAGCCGCTGTGGCTTCCCCCCCCTTCTTTTCTTTCCAGGCTTCTCCTCCTTCTTTTTAAGGGGACCCCTTGTCCAGGTCAGGTATCGCCCGGACGGTCCGTTTCTACATCTGAAATAGGGACAAATGTGTCTCGCCCCCCCCTTCGCTCCCTCCCTCCCTTTTCGGCGGAAAAAAAAGGGGAGGGAGAGGGGAAAAAATCTCGGTGGAAAAAAAGGGGGGGAAGAAAAGAAAGAAAAGAGATTGAAGCCAGGCTTTTTTGCGTCCGCTCCCCCCTTCCCCTTTCCCCTTCAAGATAGAAGCAGCAGCAGCGACGGGGGGTTTCTGACCAACCAGCCAAACTTTGGGAGAGATTTGTCAAATTAGATATTATGTTAGCACGACGTACGTACCGTAGAATCATTGGAGGCGGCTACTCTTTCCTACATGACAATTGTTGAAGGTGCACGAAAATGGTTTGGTGAATCCTGTCGTTTGAAAACGAGCAACCTGCAACCAGGGTTTGGTATGGCATAGTAAGGGTTGGGGGAGGCTGAATTACTTAGGGGTCAGGGAATGTTTTGTGCGGGAAATGGAGGGATGGAAAGAGGAGGAGATTTCTCGTTTTGTGTGTTGTGGGAATCCGCGGTGAACGGGGGGATCTGCTGAAAAGATCTAACAGACTTCTCTCTCCGAAGGAATAAGGAACACTTTTTGTGTAAAAAAAAAGCAAAGGGGAAAGAAGAGAAACGAGGCAGGCCAGCTGGATTTGAGGGGAAACTGAGGAAAGTCTCAAAAGAGACTTCGTCAAGATTTTTTTAGTGACGAAGGGAAGGGCAAATAATTCAGTCTCTCATTCGTGTGTGTGAGGGGGGATATGACTTTTTTGTTGGATTTGCCTCTTCCAGCTGTGCTAAGGCAGTAAATTTAGTTTTTTGCCTCTCACTCGATTTCCTACTAAAACTAATTTCCCAAACATTGTTTGCGTGCGCGAGCGTGAAATGTCACGATTCGAAATTACAAAGTTCCTGATACCATGTAAGACGAAGTCGGAATATCAATCTCTTTTCTTCTCTGTTCCTACCGGGCGGCATCGAAGGGGGGGGGAGGGCTAATTGAAAGGTGGAATATTAATAATCTGACATTTCCCTCCCTCACATATCTATTCGCCAGAAACAGATTCTTTTCTTTCTTCTTCTTTTCTTGTTCTGGAGTTGCCGGAACTCATAATTGCCTTCGAAGAGTCAATTTTCGTCGGTGGCGTGTGTAATAAAGCCTTCTTCAATTATTATAATGGAACCGACTTCTGTTCTCGTCTTCCTTTCTTCTCCTATTTTTCCCAGAATGGCTTTTGTCTGAAGGAGGTACGAACAAAAACGGCACCTTAGGCTTCCGAGAGAGACAAAAATCATGCTTTTTTCCCGAACTTGCCGCTCGCGGTTTGTCATCAGTTAGAATCGTTAAGGGGGGGAGAGAGAGAGAAAGAGCCGAAAAGAGCCCAGGGTAATCCATACTACTTCGGCGGAGTCAGTCAGCAGCTAGGGCTTAATGGTCGATAATTACAAGGCTCCTCCTTCTGTCGTCGTGGCTTTTGACTGAGTCTTTCTTTCTTTCTCTGCCTTGCCTGACTGTAATTTCCCGTATATTTCGCGCGCCGAAATGATCGATCGATTTCACGCGGCCGCCGCCGGAGAAGCGTTCCTTTCGGGGAGGGTAAACCGATAGTTATCATGTGTGTAATGTTCTCCTCCTCCCTCGCTTATTTGTGGAAACCTTCTCCCTCCCTCCCTCCCTCGGGGGAGAATGTAAGGAGGAAGGGGAGGGGAGGGAACTGACTTTTCAACGGCCAAGGTTCACGTTAATCAATCTTTCCGAAATTAAGTCAGAAATTCCCAAATATTTCTTCCCCTGATCGAAGTGACACCCTGTTCCGACGATCTCGTGGAGTGCGTATCGCGGTCGATCGGTTCCGATTGATTTGCGCTAATAGGCCCCTTTCTACGGAACTACCTGGCAAAGGATTCACCGAAACTTATTGCGAAGGAAAGGTTTTTTATTTGTTGTCCCATAGGTCAATTTGTGCCCTGGGCTTTTTCTTCTGGTCAATCTTTGGTTGAATGCCCACCCGTCCTGGGCCAGAGAAACGGAACGAAATTATGAACAGAAATAACTAGAGCCCTCTAACTGCATAGCCGCTCGCCTACTCTGGGGTAATACGAGTATGAACCAGGCGAGCCTAAGTGCGCAGGTAGGGCTTAGCTGGCGTTATTATGGCCCCTTCCTCCTCTTTTCTTTTCTTTTTTTTCACTCGTCTTGTGTCGATCGTACCCCGAGAGTGCCAATGCGCTAGGCCAACGCCGACGGGGGGAGGGGGAAAAGAAAAAAACCCTCTTTTCCCTTTCCCATAAAATGAAGGAGGAGGAGGAGGCAATATCGTTTGCACAGAAGGAAGGAAGGAGCACAGGTTCCATTTTCCACCAAAAGGAGGGGGGAAAAACCGCAGGAGTATGGAGTCATTACCCCTCGCGCCGAAGGGACGGAGATTCTCCCAGATACAATTGTAATGCCGAATCTATTTGGAAGTTATTCTGGACTGGTGGAGGATGATGTGAGTGGAAACGGCGAATGCCTCCGAGATCCTCCGAGCCGTCACAGCCGCGAACGCCGTTAAAAGTATAAGGGAAAGAAAACGGAATCGTAAATACACCACCTTCCTTCCCCCCTCCTCTTTTCTCGAAAAGAAAGAGAAAAGGCTACATATCACCATCATCATCATAGCGGAGGAGGAGGAGATCCGAGACAGGCGGCCAAGAAAAATAAGAACACAGTTCGACAACTTTTGAACAAGCGCGTCAGAGCAGCGCGCAGCGAGAGAGGCGGTGAGATGTTTGACTAATCAATAATTAATTCAGTTCGAAGGCGGCATTTTTCTCTTCCGAGCGGCGATCCTGATTAATAGACGCTTAGATTAACTCCTCCTCGTACGAACGTATATATATTTTATAGAGGGGGGAAGGAAAATTCCGAACACGAATTCAGCGTCGACACGCACCTCTCCCCGTATAAATTGAAGCGACGATGGAGGGGCGAGTCGTCCCCCCCCCTCTCTTTAAAGATCGGTCAGTGGCATTTTTCGTCTCTCCGTCTTCCTCTTCCCCTCCAGCAAACTTAATCCTGATTGATATCTGGGCAATCGGAGTTGACGTAGCAATTAAAGTCCCCGCTCCCCCCTCTTCGTTTCCCGAACGGGATGGAATGAGATTCAAAGCCTCGCTCGCTCCATTGGATTCGCCCCCTTCCATGTGACGACAGGCAGGAGGAGGGGGTCGGGTGGAGAAGAAGGATTTGGGACCATGTTTGCATGGAATGGGATTTTGTTTGCAAAAGACTCCCCGACCGATGTAAAAGTGCAAAATGAAAAGTGGAATTTTTTGTGTTAACTTATTTTTCATGTATTTGTAAAGTAATACTTTAAATGAGTGTTCTTTTTTTTTGCGCGTCCATAGTCGTGTAATACTAAATTTTTTCTTTCCCTACTACATTGCTTGCGAGAGGTGGCGAGGTGATGTAATTTAGTTCATTTTTCTTTTCAATGTAATTGTAATGTAATAGAGAGCAGATTGTATATTTTGAGGGAGGAAATTTTGAATTTAGTGTAAGTCTCATTGGAAACGAGGTGACGAGTAAGATTTTAATCTTGATGTAAGTGTAATGTAATCGACTTTCCCGCGGGTTATCCTATGTCCTACTTTTTTTTATTGTAACGACACAGTAAATGAACATAAAAGTAATGTATTAAAACAGTATTACATTAATAGTCCATCTTGCTCATAGTCCATTCAGGTAACCATTCAGTGAGAACAGCGCCACACTTCATGGCCTTACCAGTCAGATCTTTTACATTTACATGAACATCATCATCTTTCATCCCCCCGTACTCGTGAACTCCAACCATGTCAAAGGGGAGCTGCATGTCAACATAGTTTTGGTTTACTTTCTTCAAGATGACTTCCTTGCACCGAAGATCATCACCGTCCCTCTCTTCCACGTGGTAGATCTTCCTGTTGCGGTGCACCACCAAGTTGTCGGCCCTCTAATGAGTACAATGTTAATGTATTCTGCTTGAATTACACGAACTTTAATATACCTTAGTTGACTTTCCCTTTGGCCTCACGGCAAAGTGCCTGTAGTCTCCGCACTTATGGGCAAACCTTAAATGACAAAAATGAAGTATTTTTAGGAGTATTACAACACTTTTACTTCACCTTTCTCGGAGATACACGTTCTCCAGTATCTGTTTGCTGGTGTTAGGCGTGCCTGGCTTGTAGCAGGACCTCCTCAGGACGGCGTACAGTGCTTCGAATGGCTCGGCAGACGTGTTTATTAAAGGTCCGTTCCTCTCCCTCGACTTTTGCATGTGGTAAAATACGTGGAGGTTGATTGTGGGGCGCATCTTCCTACTTGGCTGTGTTGAGCAGAATCCTGATTGAAAACAGTCGTAATACATCGCGTGTAGCTCCCCCAGGCTGACGTTGTTGTTCTGTCTCAACACAAACTTGACCCTTTCGTACGTCTCGTCGTAGTAGTAGTAGACTCGGATGAGGAAACAGTAGAGCGCCATAGCTTGCGCCCTGTCTTGCCTACAAATGGAACACTATATTGAAGTAATACTAATGTAATACTTTTGATTACCACTGCTTCTTGCTGCTGCGGATGAGGTAGAGACAAAGCAGTGGCATGGCCGACAGGGCTAGTACCCCGAACTCGTGGCCTTTGAATTGTCCTACATAAATGGGCCTGGTGCGCCTGGCCGTCTCGGAGAAGACTGCCATGGACTCGTAGTAGTAGGAGAACTTGTGCAGTATCTCCCTGGAGTACTTGGTCTTGTGCTTAACAAACATTCTTGTCATTTTTTGCTTTGTCAGGCCCTCTTTCAGGTTGTGGAATTCCTCCACGGCGCAGTCCCACACGGGGTCGAAGTCGGGGATGTCGTAGAAGGCCGAATCTGCAATGATTCCTTCCCTCTCGTTGTCTTGCAATGATGCGAAATCTGGGTCTCTGAAATTTCAAGAAATGATTGATAATTAAAAGTATTACACAGGTATTACATCACTTGCCTTGCAATTCGCTTCATATCTGTGCCTGATCTCAGTGGGTGTCCGACAGTTTCTGGGAAGGGCCACTGAGCTCCTTTCTGCTTTGTAAAGGCCCTGCCAATGCAGAACTCGCAGCCGTACGTCGCAGCAATGGAGGCCAAACCCTTCAAGTAATGCCGTTCCACCATGTCGCACACGATCTGCTTGATCTTGAAGTCTGGGTCCCTTGCGACTTCCTCCACCAGGTCCCTGTATTACACAAGTATTACTTTAACTCGAACTTAATCAAATGAACAGTCTTTGAATGTTTTACTCTGCAATTACCTTAGGATATCCACTGGAGAAGGCTTGCTTGAACTGTCGCCGAGCAGCGGGTTGAAGACGCGGTAGACGTAGATGCAGCTCTTGATACGTAGGGTGACGATGACGAAAGTCCGCTTCCCCTTTGCTGACTCCTTTACTCCATCCACCGACAACTGGCAGCTTCCAAAGTGTTCTTTTTTATCAATTCCAGCGCCATGTGTGCGTAGGTAGCATCTTTTAATGTCTTTTAGGTGGACGTAGCTCTCCATTCGTAGTAGTCTCTCCTCTCCAGTTGTTGATAGTTGAAGGTACTTGGTGGGAATACTGCGGACTTCCGAGGTCTTCAGAATTGTTGTGCCTTCAGTGGACTCCTTCTTGATGTAATACGTGCAGAATACTGGTGGTATTTGTTTAAGGGCCTGAGGTTTCACGGAATACTTGTAGCTTTTTGTAATTCTTCTCTCGGCAAGCATCTGCTTGATTGCTTCCAGCTCCTCGCAAAAGACCTTGAATAGCTTCTCCATGGCCAGATCTGAGATGTTGCTGCTCACTTTCACCACGGACAACTTCTTGACAAGGCGAAAAAGGTCGTCCTCTTCTGGGAAATGAAGGTCATCCTGGTGTAATTCCGCTGTAATACTTTCGTCGTGTTCTACCACTGGTATCGTCAGCGCCAGCGCCAGGTCCCCGCGGTCGGGGTACTCCACCGGTCTTTGCAGAAGTGTCTCTTCGTCAGAAGACTCGCTAAGGGGGGTTATGCCGGACATGTTGCAAAGGTTTGTATCACTACCATCGGAGGAGGAGCTGTCCCTCCTGTTCCTTTCCGCCATTCTGGTTTCCGCCCTCTTCCTGACCCTGTACCTCCTCTGCCTGACAGCCTGAAGCTGGAGCCTTCTAACATTAGCTTCCGGAGTGTTCCACAGTCTCCGTGGGAGTCGTTGCTCACGCCGAAGCACGAGTACCTGAGCTGGGGGTGTTTTAAAAGGGGATGCGTTGGACCGGCCGACGTCGTCCATGGTTAAAAAAACTTGAAGTGAGCTAAGGAGGAGGAAGAGAAAATACGCGTTAACTTATACGTGATGTATTACTTAAGTAATACCAGCAAGAAAAATGAAATTTCTTCTTTGGGAGAACAATCACGAACTTTCTAGAGAAGTCTGCGGGAAAAAAGTGGATAACCATGCAAAGTATTACATCACATTTACATTAGTGTGAGGTTGCTTCCAATTTTGCCACTTTTCCGCCGAAGATTGTGGAACTTTCTATTTTGGAAATTCGAATCATTTCGAAATTTAGACTCGAGCGCAAGGACGTGATCCGTCAAGATGGACTTTGTCGGGGCCACCAAGGACGCCAACGGGAACGGCGTGGTGTCCGCCAAGTCCGCCGCTGCCTCTGAGGCCCATCTGAACCGGGAGGCCGCCAGGGTGAAGGCCGGGCACCTCACGTACCTGGCGCGGCTGGTCCTTTTCACGCCGGAGCTCCCCGACGGTGAGACCAACCACTTCAGCGTCGTTGCCCTGAACGACATCCAGTTCGTCCCCTCCGGGATCGCCGCGGACGTGAAGCTGAGCGACCTGGACCGCTGCCAGCTCCGGGTCTTCAAGTACACCAACGGGCGCACACCGGACTGCAAGAGCTGCGTCTTTGCAAGGGTCGAGGAAAGTAAGTATTACACCAGAATTACATTGGTTTGCAGTTCATACAGTCACAAATACCAATTTAACTTCAGACATCCCGGAGGATGACGTGTGGACGGACCTGAACGGGGCGCTGCTCAAGATGGCCAAGCTCGTCCAGATCGGCACCAGCATTGAGCGGGCGTACAAGATGGTCGTGGGGAGGCACAGGGACGCCATCTTCAGGAAGTACGAGTACACCGAGGTGAGCACATTACACGTAATGTAATGTATTTATAATGTAATACACAAACATTACTTTCATTTCGCAGAAAGGCCAGAAACAGAACCTCCGCTACCTGGAGAGGCCGAAGGAGGACCCGATCGCCGTGTCGGCGACGACCAGCGCGGGTGAGGCGGACGGAGAGGACTCCGCCGAGTCCGGGGAGGAGGTGGAAGCGGACGGGGACTCCATGTCTATGGTATTACATGTGGAATACTGCTATTATCCCTTCTTTGATTTAATTTTTAATTGCAGGCCACTAAGAAGTTCTACAAGAAGCCCGAGCAGGCCAAGGCCGTACTCCCTAGGAGGAGCCCCCGGAAAAACCCAAGCAAGGAGAAGGCCAGCCCCAGGAAGGCTGTCACGACCAGAAGGAGTAAGGGGAAGGACAAGGCCCCCCCCGAGGGCGACCAGGGCTCCGCGCAGGGAGGAGCAGGTGGGGCTGATGGTGCGGGAGGGGCAGGAGCACCTGCTGGAGGAGCTGGCGGATCGGGCGCCGGAGGCGGCGGCAAAGATGACGAGGTATGTAATGTAATTGCAATGTAATACATTGAAAAATGATTCATTTATGAATGAGGACGTTTAACTTTACTCTATTTAAAAATGAGGACTTTTTAACGTGCAACGCATTGTAATGTAATTGTAATGTAATACATTGAAAAATAATTCATTTATGAATGAGGAAGTTTTACTTTATTCCATTTTAAAATGAGTACGTTTTACTGTGCAAATCATTTTTGTAAAAAAAATTTTACATGAGTAATACTTTACCTTTCTTCTCATTTCAGGATGATAAGAAAGGCGGTCGCCGTGGAGGCAAGGCCAAGTCCAAGACGGACCGCCAAACGGAGGAGGAGAAGGAAGCCGCAGCCCGGAAAAAGGCTCAGGAGGAGGAGGACGCCGCCAGGAAGAAGGCCGAGGACGACGCCATGGTGGGAACAACCCCTCCCCGTGACATCGACCAGGACGATGACGTTGTGGACCCGGACTACGATCCCGTACAAGAAGTGGAGGAAGTGGTAGCCGAAGAAGAGGAGGAAGTGGACGAGGAAGAGGAAGAGGAAGAGGCAAGCTAATGTAATACTAATGTAATACTCCCGCTTACATTTATATTTTGTATTTTACAGCCCAACATCTCCTCCCTCATCCAGCAGTCCTCCTTAGCTTCAGGTACAAATCTAATGTAAAATCAATGTAATACTTTTACTAAAGCTTCATTTAAACAGGAGCTGGTGCACTTTCCAGCAGCCAGGCGGGGGGAAGCAGCCCAAGCCCGATGATGCCCCCTCCTCCGCCTCCTCCGCCTCCTGCCGCGGGAGGGACACCTCCGGCAGCTTCTACAAGTGTCCCCAGCACAAGCACGAGCGGTGGGACTTCGGCCAAGACCAAGCCAGGTGCCGCTGCCAGGGCCACTGGGATGCCCACGGCGGCAATGAAGAGGAAGGCCGCGGCACAGGCAAAGAAGGTATTAATAGGTGTATTATAATGTAATTCTCATGTAATACATTCTTTTTTTGTTCATAAGGATGCTGCAGCTGCTGCTCAAGCGGCTGCCGCCGCCTGTTCGGGGCTGGGGATCACAGCCAGCAGCGTCCCCACCCCCCGCAAGAAGCGCAAGGACGCCGCGGACGTGCCAGAGGCGTACAAGTGCGACCCGGCCAAGTGCATCTGCGAGACGCTCAACCCCATCGATATAAAGACCCAGAACACCAGCGAGGAAAACCACAGGATGATGGTGTTCATAGGTTCGTATTACATTGGTATTACATTTAAAAAATATTCATTTTTAATGAAACCCTTCCAAATTTACCCCTCCCAACAGAGAAGACCATCAAGTCCGTCCGCGACCAGGCCAACTACGCCCTTAAGGAGGCACAGGCCAACAGCGTGAAGCTGGACGAGCTGCTGAAGATTGCGAAGGAGGGGACAAGCTATGCCCAGGTAAGGCAATTGAATGTATTTGTCATGTATTACTCTTACATGTCTTTCATTACAGTCGGCAGCGGAGCAAAAGACAATGGAGAAGCTACAGGAGGAGGATGCATCCACCCTCGTCCTCCCTTGGATGAATAATTCGGAGGTGAACTTCGCCATGTCCGACCCGCCCCTCTACCACGCCGTCCGCCGCTACCTGACCTGTGTCAAGGCGGCCAACAAGTTCTGGCTGATGAAGGCTGCCACGGAGCTGTTTGGCCCGCACCTCCTGGGCAGGTTCTACCTGCAGTGGCCAGTCGGGTAAGCATGGTAATGTAATACTAATGTAAAACATCTAAATATTGTTCATTTTAGATTTCCTGACAACCTCCCTCTCGCACGTGCTGGCGAACAGTACTACATCCTGAACAAAAGAATGCAGACGCTGTTCACCAACCAGCTCATCAAGCTCGGGTTCCGCAAGAGCATGGTTGCGGACAAGTTGGACACGTTCTTCTCGCAGAGGAGGACAGACCAGCAGAGGATGGCACTGGTAATAATGTAATTCTAATGTAATACATCAGAAATTTGTTCATTTTTCAATGCAGGCAACTCTCTTCCGCCGTGAGTGCCACGATGAAGTGGCCAGGCTGGTGCTCCTCCACGAGACCTACCAGATGGGCATCCTCGAGCTGGACGCGCCCTTCCGAGGCACGGACCTGGCGGATAGGAAGGCGGCGTGGCTTCATGAGCACAAGCAACAGATTCTGGACAAGTACAACCAGCTTACCAACGGGGCACCTCTGGTACTACATTAATTTTTATTTATTACATCGGTAATACTTACCCTTTTCTTACACAGCCTCCTGTCAGGTCCGAGGCCGACGCCGAGGCAGCCGCCCAGAACAACATCACTCGCATCAAGCACAAGAACTACCCAGACCGCCTCGAGTGAAGAGTGGAGATGATGTTTTACTTTAGAATTACATTACAACGTCGTTCACTTCAAGATAAATCCAACGTCAGACTGCAATGAGTGAAGAAGAGAAAAAGTATTACTTCAGATTACATCGTAACGTCGTTCACTATTACATGATAAATCTTACGTACCATTTGGACCAGAATACTCAAAATTTACATAAACATGACTCTCGTTACTAGAAATAAACTGGAATTTTTTAAAGTAATTCTCATGTATTACATTACAATTTTGATTTGCGTGCGGCTGCTGATTTGGGGGGATCGTTGGAAGAAAAAAAGGGTTTAAAGTAATTCAAATGTATTACATTCACCAGGAGTGTATCATTGCAAAGAATTACACCAGTAATACTTTATATCGGCTAGTCGATAGTCCAGTACGTGATAAATAAGGTACTTCCTTGGATGGGGGTACTTGACAACTACATTACATTGCCATGAAGTATTACATTAGTATTACTTTAAAAAATCATTACATCACACTTACATTAAATCGAATTACATTAGTTTTTTCATATCAGCTCCAGATTTTCCTCCACCGTTCCGCAGGTCAAGGTGATGTAATATGAAAAGTGAAAATCCGTCAAACTAATGTAAATGTGGTGCAAAGTTACGCTTCACTCTTCACGAGAAACGGAAATTCTAATGTAATAGATTTTTTCATAGAATAGAATTACATTCAATTTGACCACAAATTATCGGTCGGGTCCCAAATCTGCTGTGGCCGAACGGACGGACGGACGGACGGTCCCCCTTTTTTGGTAGCGGTCGGTCAGTCTGGTTTTCCAGATTTTGCAAAATGCAAAATATCCGAAAGAGCACAATTAGTCCCAGGCATTTAAGCGGCGGAGATATACGTACAGGGGGGGATAGCGAGAAAAATACGGTATCGCATTCGCCAAATCCCAATGTTGCTGAAGAGCTATTCAAGCCAAGTTAGTATACACACTACGTCCTCGCTGAAGGAAACTTTAGTGAATTTTCGATGGCGAATCCTTCTCCGACCTGGCATTCAAAATCCCGTCTCCATGAGAAAATGCACAGCGAAAGAGAGAGAATATATCTCGAATTGATTCGATTCACGCCATTTGCGCAAAAACATCCGCCTTTAATGCTTTTCCCCACAGTTCGGTCAGCAAAGGGAAAAGGGAAAAAAGATTATTCACCTGTCTTGTTTATTTCATCTGCGAAAGAGGGAAAAAAGATGAAAGGTTTTTTTTTCTTTTCCATCGTTCGGGACATTCTTTCAGTCTTTGTGTCTCCCTCCGTAAAGGAAATCGTCACAATGGTTTGCGCTGCTGCACCGAGGAAGATTAATCAGTCCCGAATGAAATGGACGAAAACGAAAATACGAAATGGACTGATGGCGACGATTTCCCTTCCCCCAAATTGCAGGCTGGGATTCGAAATAAATCAGAAGTTTTCTTTCCTCTCTACGTCCCAAATGAGGGTAAAACAAGGTAGCAATAAAACTTGACAGCACAAAAAAGCGCCCTCCCTCCTCTTCTTTTTTCCTTCCCTCGCTCCTTCCTCGGTCCAATTAACATGGACGAGCAGAGACAAGCGAGCGCGGTCGCTAAAATTTCTTGCTTAAACTTTTTTTTACCCAATCGTCGTATGCGTTCGTTCGGGAAAGCGTGAGTGATGGAACTCTGCGGAGCCGAACTAATTTCAAGTTTTCGCAAACGGGCCATATTGTGATGTGCCTCGGCAAGTCGCAAAAAGCAGTAGTTTTACATGTGGGGAAAAAAGGTATACCATGTTTTCGTACTTCATACACTCGACAATGTTTCGTGGCCTCCGCCGGGAGCATTATTTGCCCCTCTCCCCCTCCCACAACAAAAGGCCCCCGCGAAGCAAAGCCAACAAGTCATTTCCCGAACACAATAAAATATCGTCATCGCCTCCGATATATGTACAGGAGCGCCGCTACTGTTGCCTATATGGCATTAATCTCTGTTCCTCCTCCACTTGTGCCCCGCGCCGGCCAAAGCCACCGCCGGCACAACAAATTAAGTTTGCACTTGGGGAGTTTCCCCTCCTCCTAGCTCTGCTGGCTTTCCCCAAGCACGCAGCCGCCCCACGAGCTACTAATATAACAACTCAATTTCTCCTATGTATGAACCGAATGTGGCGAACTGGCGTGGGTGCGCGTGTGTCCCCCCCGCTTCCTCGGCCGCCGCGATTGCCTCAATTTATTCCGTTAATGACGAGAGGGGGGAAAGAGGGCGGTTCCACCCAAATCGAACGCAGCCCCAAGCCCAAGCCGTGAGTTATTGGGTTGATTGGCCAATTAATAATTCCTCCCTCCTG
>JAAUXU010009744.1_pt1 | contig 14261 bp, 24 predicted proteins | sample 7278151 | NCBI WGS metagenome assembly JAAUXU01 (sample SAMN14350113, study PRJNA611818) | marine sediment metagenome | isolation source: surface marine sediment (1.8m) | place: French Polynesia: Moorea | collected 2018-08 | reverse complement strand
TTTTTTTTTGACAAACAACAAACGGCGAACACCTACCCGACACTTAATTCATTTACGCAAATACACCTTGCAACAAACAAGGCAAGGGATGGAACAATGAATCCACCTCGTCTGAAAAACCGCAGCAATTGTCGTTTTGGCTGAAGCGGCGGCGGATTCAATCGAGCAAGACACACGAATTGCCTTGCGTTGAGGCATCCATCATACGGGTAATTTTTTGCGGATGCCAAACCCACCTCCGCCTCCCTCTGATTCCCTTCCAACTCTGGCGATCTATCTTCGTGCCATCACATTTAATAAAATCCGTGTTTCCCGCATTTTGACCTCTTTAATGATCGATTTTCTATCTTTATACCAGGCGTGCTGACCTGCCCGTACGAGCCCAGGGAGAACGCCTACCCGAGATACCTGGTACGGAATTCAACAAGTTTAAGTTTTAACAAATAAAACACACATTTGTGCAAATTCCAGGACACCGTCGTCAACGACGTCAAAGACGAGGTTGCCTGCGAGGTGCAGTGCACGTTCTACGAGCCATTCGTCTGCAGGTAAGAAAGAAGAAGTATAACATTCGCCAACTTCTTCATCTAACAATAGGATTTTTGTTTTATTTCAGGTCCTTCTCCTTCTACCCGTCAGCGCTGCAGTGCTTCATTTCGGGAGACGACAGAGGTGCGGTTTTTAATTTGTTTTTGCGGGAAAAAAAGCCTTTTTAAGCAACGTACTTTCTCATTCATAGCCTCTAATCCTGATTTATTTTCTCCCGCGAACAAACTCAGTTTTCCCAGAAGAAGCAAAATTTACCCCCGTTTCCTTAATCCTCTTTCTGTTACGCTGCTTCCTTAACCTTGGAAATACACCCCCTCTTCATGTCAATGCCGCAATTGCGAGCCAATCTCGTGAGGTATTGTTATTGTTGCGCATGTTGGTTTCCCCAACACAGAAACGCGTCTTCGCAGTGTTATTTTCTCGTTTTCCTCCGTCGTCATTGCGTGCCTCTTGTGGCCGCCAAGCGAGACATTTATTTTCTCGTCCTTCTTGCGAAGAAAGAGGGGGGAAAGCGAGGTGCCTCCCTCTCTCTTTTGGATGAAGAAGACGAAGGCCGGGGCTTTGCGTGGGGTGTTGGAGGAAAAGAAGGAAGGAAGAAGGGCCTTGCTTGTTTCTCGGGAAATAAGGGGTGGTAGAAAGGGGAGCCCTTCAAAGGAAGAAAGAAAAGAAAGGCATTGAGGGGCCTGAAGCAAAAATGTCGCGTTTGAGTACGGGAAACAGATGCATTTTTTTAACAATTTCGTTCTCTTTTCCAGCTTCTGCTGGCGAGGATGCACTGAGGGAGCGGCCGGGAACCGACTACTACGAGAGGAACTGCGATCCAGGTAAATCTGTAAAAATGAATATTTTTTGTTGTGGGAAACGACAAGTTTCGTTTCAGATTTCAACCCCGGTAAGGACGACTTTGGCGGCACAGGCCTGAGACCAGGAGGAGGAGGAGGGGGGGTAAGCGGTGGAGTTGGAGGCGGCGGCGGCCGCGGAGAGGAGGACGGCGGGAGGAGGGAGCCGTCGAACGGGATTGACTTTGGGGGGGACGGAGGTAAGGACGGTGTTTGAGGGTATTTATCTACTTGCTTGTCCTGTACATATTGGGAAAGAGAGTGTTTTTTCGTTTGCGGTGTTATTTTTTAATACAGTACCATTGGGTAAAATAAAAGCTTGCAAACGTCATCGTTCATACAGACAAAAAAAGGCAAATGTATGGCGCACCCTTTTGACTTTTCCACAAAATCACACAAACAAGAATAAATGGAAAGGAATTTGATGGACACGGTCGCCCTTTTGATTTGTTCACATTTTTTCACGCGAAATGGGGACAAGGTCGGAATTATTTCTTTTTTTCGGACACGAGGGTTAATGGATCTCCGCCACCTTTCCGTGTGTGTTCAGACTTGTACTAGGATCAAAGGGGAGGAAGGGGGGGGGGTGCCATCGATTTTAGAAAAAAAAGCCATTAAGGTGTCTGTCATCACAAAGTGACGAAAAACTTATTCCCCTTCGAAATACGTTTTTGGCATGCTTTGGTTCCGCGGTGAAATTAAATAAAAGTCATGATGGAGTGTTGTTGGTTGATGCGAAAATTGAGGGGGAGCGCGCCAACAAAAAAAATGACTTGTGCATGAATTCATTTTGTGTACATACTTTTCAAAAAAGTCTTTCCGGGAAAGAAAGAAATGTTGGTTCTGGCTTACTTTCGAAACACTCACACCGGACACACGTTTTACATACCCACACTAACACACACTCACAAAAACCCAAACCACCTCCAGCTCAAGGTCGCGTCCTTACCGCAGGAGGCGGAGGAGGAGGAGGCCGCCGCTGCCCCACGGCCGGACACAGGCTGGCATTCGAGAAGACGACCGGATCGGAGCTCATCCGGGGCTCGCCCACAAGGCTGTTCTCAGACAGGGACGGGGGGATCGTAAGACAGGTGAGAAAGGGAAATTTGTTTTTTGATTGAATATTTTTGGCAAATTGTTTGGTATTCCCTCAGTGCGCCGAGCGCTGCCGTGCTGACAGGATGTGCAAGGGCTTCAACATGGACTACAACAGGAACGAGTGCCAGGTAAGTCGAATGTTTTTTAAAACCGTTTTGCAGATAAGGGATTTCATTTTTCTCTTTTGTGTGCTAAAACAGGGCGTGGTGAGGAACTCTGAGGGCAACCTCTTCAACCTTAAGCCGAGCGCCGGAGTGTCCTTCTTCGAGACGGTCTGCCTGAGAGGTGAGTACGGGTCACTTAGACCGAAACTCATGTTTTAATATATTTTTCCAAATCTGTAAAGTAGATTAGGGCCAATTCGGTTTGCGCTTTTGCACACATTTATGCAGGCGTGCGTTCGCAAAGCGGGTAGATGCCTGTCGTCTCGCAGGAGTAGTCGTGCCACAGGAAGGAGTAGCCAGCGGCCTGAAAAAAAGGGGGGGGGGGGTATAAGGCCTCTTCGATTGTTAGTTAGCTACATATAGTTGGGTTTTCACCTCATCGTCCTCCGTGTTCTCCATGACGATGCAGTCCTCCCCCTCTCCCCCATTTGGCTGGTTGCTGTACCAGGCACTGTACACCACCAGGTCCCCCGTGTTGAAGCCCCACTCCCAGGTCCCCTCGTGGGCGAGGTCGTTGCCAGAGGTCCACAAGTACTAATGACGAAAAAGTACAACAATACCCGGTTTATATGAGCAAGGCAGCTCAGACATACCCGTATGTTGGTGCCAATCAGGTTGGAGCGGATGAAATCTTGTTGGGGCTGGAATAATGAGGAAAGAAAAGAATGTTGTTTTCTGCCTAAGTCGTTTTCCTTTTAAAACCTGCCTTTAATCAAAATCAGATGCCCACCTGTGCCTCACCTGAGTCCTTATGGTGGCCAACCTGGTTCCATCGTCGAGGTCCTCGCAGTAGGCCTCCCCCTCAAAGAAATCCTGGGAAACGTCCGTCTCGCCGCTGGTCAACTTGCCCAGGCTGTAGCAGACCCCCAGGTCCTTGTCTCCATACCAGCCAGAAGAGGAGTCGCAAGACTGCCCAAGTACCTTGGGGACAAAAGATTAGTGCGGAAGCATTGAAGCTTCCACGAAAATATGATCTTATTACTTACTGCTGACATTGTGGCTAAGAAAACGAACAGTACTCCCATCATTGTAGTTCTTGTCTTTCTCTGGCTGGCTTTACACAGTACGGATACGTGAAAAGAATTGTGCGAGATCTCCTTAGCGACACCAGGGTTTTAAGCAAGGGAATCGGACAGGGGGATGTCGTCTCTTGCGCACAAAGACCCTCTCGATAATTTGCAACATTCGCCATTATCTTTTGCCTTCGTGAAAGGGGAATGGGTGTTGCCTGGACCAACTAGCCGCCTTGGCCGGTAAAACTATGTTTCTTCTGATTGACTTTGAAAGAGGGCCATAACGGTCATACTTGGGCACGGGGTCTTAGCGGTGTATAGGGGTCATACGTTGGCAAGGCGGCGGGGGGGAAGGGGGGATACCCATAGGCTTACTTTCCCTCTAGTAAGGCCCTCCTCCCTAAGGACATTTTCAGACCACCCAATAGGAGGATTTGAGAATTTTTCTCATTTTACCCCCTCCCTGACACAAAAAATGCAGTTTTTCAACATTTCCCAGATTTTTTTTAAAAAAAAGTTTCATAACATTTAGGAACTAACATTTTTTTGGCCAAAACTTAAATTTTCTGTCATTTTTTTTAAAAAAATATGGAATCATATGATGGGGCCGCCCATGTATGATCACGGCTAATGTCAATCTCAAGAGGCAAGCAAATAAATTGCCGTTGCCGTACGCAGAATTCGATTACGCAAGCTTTCACTGGCAAACGTTTTCTTAAATCGTGCATACCGTACAAGCAAGCAAAAATACCGCTCAGTAACCAAGAGAGGACAAATATTTTACTTGCAGTTTGTATATTTTCTAAAAAACGAACAGAGGATTATAATCTGCCCAAATCACGGTGTGTACTCGCACAGTGGGTACATTTCAATCTCCCCGTCACAGTAGTCCTCAATGATGGCGTCCTCGCAAGGGAAGAGCATCCACAGGAAAGATTGGCCCAACTCCTGGTTAGGAAGATGGTTGATGTTATGGAAAACAGCGACTGGCAAAAGTGCCAAAAGATATACCAAGTCACTGGCAGTGTTTCTCAGTACGATGCAGTCAGATATGTCATCCCCTTGCGGCTCATCTGGCATCCAGGCGGTGAAGACCACCAGGTCCCCTGTGTCGTACCCCCACTCAAAGGTCCCTTCATGTGCAAGGTCGTTGCCAGATGTCCAGACGTACTAAAGTGTGGCACTTTCAGCATGTAAAAAAACTGATGCTAACACTGACTCACCTGAATTCTTGTTCCAACCAAGGAGGCCCTGATGAAGTCCTGTTGGGCCTGCTTTTCAAAAAAGAGCTGTTAAGACACAATCTATTGAGAGGCAATGTTTCCCTTGCCTGTGTCCTGATGGTAGCTAGTCTTGCTCCAAAGCTATCACAATAAGGCTCCGCTTCAAAAACATCTTCAACAAGTGGTGTCTCCCCACTGGTCATTTTGCCCAGACTGTAGCAAACTCCAAGGTCATCACTGCCGTACCATCCTGAGTCTGAGTCACACTGGCAGTTGACCTTTTTAAAAGCAAAAACTATCAAAATAATCTTCATTCAAAAACTTATTTTCTTACCATTCCCCAAAAGGTCAGAAATACCACTATGAACTTGGGCTCCATGTCTTGACTAGGGATAACAATCCTATCTGCAAGTGATTTTTATGCTAGAACTTTTTTTGATAACATGGATTTCTTCCCTCCAGCAAACCTCTGAACCGCATCCACACAAAACAATGGGGAGATAAGGGCACCTTCTTTATTTCTCGGACAGTTGTGAACAAAACTGTGTTCACGGCGTGTATTCGCACAACGGGTAGATGGGCAAAACGTCATCATAGACATACTCGATCTCCGCTGCCTCACAAGGGAAGTCCACCCAGCCAAAGGACCTCCCAGCGTCCTGGAAATAGAGACAAATTCGAATAAAAAGGTTTCTTTTTGTTCTTGTTTTCTAGAATCTTATACCTGGTCAACCTGCAGGTTCCTGAGCAGGATGCAGTTCTCAAAGCTTCCCCCGTTTGGCTCCCCCTCAATCCAGGCGTTGTATACGACCAGGTCAGCCGTGTTGTAGCCCCATTCAAAGGAGCCCTCGTGTGATAGGTCATTGCCGGAGGTCCACACATACTTTTTAGCAGTTGGAATTCGGAAATAAGTTAGTTTGCTTATATTTTTATTGAGGAATAGAAAACTGTCTCACCTGGACGTTTGTCCCAATAAGGTTGGAGCGGATGAAGTCCTGCTGAGCCTGTTCAAGTTGTCATTTTCTTCGTAAGTCCATAGCTGCAGCAAATCTAAATTCTCACAAACCTGAGTTCTAATTGTGGCCATCCTGACTCCTCCCTCAAAGACCTCACAGTAAGCCCCTGCCTCAAAGAAGTCCTCTAGTGGCGGCGACTCCGCCCCGGTCAGCTTTCCCAGGCTGTAGCAGACGCCAAGGGTCTCATCGCCGTACCAGCCCACGTCCGGGGCGCACTGGCCTAAAGCCTAATAAAGGAATGTGCAATTTTGTTCCAAAAGTAGACGATAAAATAATTACCATGGCGAAACTGGCGGAGAAAAAGAGCAGCGTTCGTAGCATCTTGGTGAGGGATAGGATTCTGCTGGATCAGGTCAGAGTTGCTGTTGTCAAGACGGAGAAGAGGAGTGATTCGTACTGTGCTGTACAGAACACGGACTTGTACAGTATCTGTGTCAAAAAACACCGGCCAAGCAATTATCTCCCTTACTAATCCAAGCCTTCTTCTCTTTTTTGAAAACACACAAATTTTGTTTGCCCGCATAAGGTGCACACGAAAATGGACAGATGAAAAATATGCCTTAAAATATGTTAAATAAGTGTTTTCGTTTCTTTTACTCGAGGTCGCGACTGCGGCGCCCTTTGGACGTTCGAGCGATACGTGGACAGGATGCTGAGGGTGGAGGAGAGGCAGAAGGTCAGGGACGTATCGAAGACAGAGTGTGAAGACCTGTGCCTGCAATCGACGGTGAAAAAAAATTCAAATTAGTGAATCGATGTTGTGTTCGAAATTAATTGTTCGTTTCAATTTTCAGACTTTCCCCTGCTTGTCGGCCAACTACGATCACCTGCTGCGCACCTGCTCTTTAAACGCCCAGAACAGGTTCAACCTGCCGCAGGAGGATTTCCTCAACAGTCAGGGGGTGGACTACCTCGAGAACCAGTGCGAGAACGGTGGGTTTCACAAAAAAAATATTTCTGGTATTTATTGGGTGCAGTTTTTTTTGACTGATTCAGTATTACAGCCAAACGAGGAAAACCTTGAAAGTTTTCGGGAAAGAAGAACTGCGACAAAAAAATTCCAAGCCGAGGTTGACAACAATAAATATCCCTCTCATTTTCGCCAAAGTCACGCGAACGAGCAATTCGCGTTTTACCACCATAATTTTTTTCGCACTTTTTGGGGGAACGACAAGATTGAATATCCTTAACAGGGCAAAAAAGAAATATTCCAGCTGTCTTTGTGAGGATGTGGCATGGGTGGTGCTTCCGTTAATTGAACAGGATTCACGACTGAGTTGACGCCGCCGCCGCCGCATTCATATAAGCGTCACGAAAGAAAAGGGAGAGAAGAAGAGGGTGGATATCTATTTTCCCCTGGCTAACAGACTTAATTATTGCGCACCAAGTTAATGACTTTTGTTTGGTCTGCGCATGATGCAAGGGGAAGAATATGCGACGGAAAAACTTATTTGAGGGAATTGATTTTTCGTGAGGTAAGACGGCAAAAAAAGCAAATGTGATTTGTCGTTGGTCAATGGCGAGGCAAACTTTTTGTGCAATAATTATTCCGTTGCCAGATTTTTTATTTCAAAGTCTGTCTGAAATTTATAATATTTTTTTAAAAAACCAAAAATTTGCAGACCGCTCCCGCTGCGAGTACACCTCCCCTACGCGAGGCCAATACCTGATCCTGTCTGACAAGGTGCTCGACGCGTTCACCGAGTCGACCTGCAGGCAGGCGTGCACACAGGAGAGGGACTTCAAGTGCAGGTCCTACTCGTTCCTAAGCGAGGTGAGTTTATACAGTATTAGGGGAAATGGATGTGAGGGTGGGGCAATTTGCGGACATTAGCGGTGTCCGAAAAGTAGCGACAAAAGTACCCCTCCCCTTTGACTAATTGTAGAGATAGGAGCGAAGCTTCCTGGAACGTAGGATCAATATATATGTGAGGCGCAGACAATGATTCCGCAGACGAAGAGACAAAAAATATCGACTTTTGCCGCTCTCCTTTATTTGGCAAAACGAGCGTTGCGTTCGACCGAACCGTGAAATTTGCGACTGTCAATCAGACTAGTAGAGGGGGAGGGGGATGCTCCGGTGGCGGCGAGGGAGAAAGAGATGTCGTCTGCTTCGGAGATATTTTTGGATTAGTCAAGTTCCATTCCCTAAAAATATAATGCGCATGTTTCACGGGCAGTTGGATACGCACAATGGCTTCGACTGCAAACGACGACACTTGATTTGCCAGAAAAAAAGATGATGATGAGCCGCCGCCGCCTTTTTTTTTTCACGCCTACTACGGTATTCTTCTTCGTCATGCGTTCCTGAACCCATAACTTGTCACATCCTTCTACCTACGTAGCGATCCAATTTTGGTAGTTACATCACATGAATTCACGTAAAAAAGAACTGAAAAAATTCCGTGCATCAAAGGAATCCGTCACTCATTCACTTTTGACGATCCTAATTAAATGCTAATTGGATACAGAATTGGACACCGGGGCATTTATTTCCATTGCCCTCACATCCTGTGCCGTGACAAAGGCCAATTTCCCGCATAAAACTCGAATTCGAATTCGAACAATTATTTTACATTTCTTTTCCAGGCCCGCCCTGGGACCCCTCAGTGCCTCCTTAGCGGCGACACCCAGACCTCGGCCGGGAGGAACGCCTTCCAGCTGGAGGGAGGGGCGCTATACTCCGAGAAGGAGTGCGACCAAGACGGAGGAGGCGCTGGAGGAAGGCCAGTCACAAGGCCGCAGGTCGGAAATTTGAATTATAAATAAAGTAATTACTTTTCCGAATTTTTTAAATTAAATTACAATCTGAATTAGATAATAAACAAACAAAATTTACACTTATGAATATGGTGTTTGGGAAATCAATTTTATTTCATGTTTTTTTCCCCAGTCTGACGACGACGACGTCGCCCGCCCGATCGACGACGACGGCCTGTTTGACTTTGGCGGCGGCTCCAACGCGGGAGGAGGAGGAGGAGGAGGAGGCAACGGCTTGACCGGTGGGGCGGGGAGGGGCACCGGAGACCGAGGGAGGGGAGAGGGGACGGGGGACAGGGGAAGGGAGGACGATAGGGACAGGGACAGAGATAGGGTGAGCTAAGCTAATTAATATGGCGAACTTTGGCAAACAAACGTATATTTTTTTAAATCTCTCACCAACTGTACGGGAAAGTCTTTTCCTTTCACAAGAATAAAGTCTCGAAATTATGTTAATACGTTGGCAACACTTTATTCCCTTTTTGCCCCATCAGGACCGCAACCGCGTCTCTGACGGCGGCGACCCCTCTGACTGCCGCGCCTCCGGCCTTGAGACGACCTTCGAGAAGGTGGTGGACACGACATACGAGGGGGTGGGGGCGAGGGGGGGGTCGGAGGTGGACAGGGAGGAGATATCCACCCCCAGGGACATCGGCATCGTCTCGCAGTGCCTGGAGGAGTGCTCAAGGAGGGGAAGGGAGTGCCTGAGCGTCACTCTGTTGAACGAGAGGGGAGGGCGGCAGAGGTGCTTCTCTCTGGACGGATCGGCGGCGGCGGACGGGGGGCAGACGCAGGAGGAGACGGGGGTCACGTACTACGAGAAGATTTGCGCAAGTGAGTCGATGTAAAAACAAACAAAAAATGATTCGAAAGTTGAAAATAAAGTACTTTTCCTTTTCGTAACTTTGCGTAATGCTGTTATTTGTGGGAAATGTTGTTACAATAATACATGTTCTAATTTCCCCATCTCAGGACGCGTCTGCCGCAAGCAGTGGACGTTCACCCGCGTGTCTGGCTTCGAGCTGTCCTCCGAGGGCAACGAGGAGATCCCCGGTGTGAGGTCGGCGGCGGAGTGCAGGAACCTCTGCCTGGGCTCATCCTTCTTCGAGTGTCGCTCCGCCACCTACTACCCCGCCTCCGGCCTCTGCAAGCTGAGCGAGGAGACGAGGAGGTCCGCACCGCAGGACTACAGGCCGGCGGGGAGGACAGTGCAGTACATGGAGAACGAGTGCTCGGACAGTGAGTGAAAAATAATTTCCTCTTTAAAAAACATAGGCAGCAGCAACAACACAAAAACTTTACATACAGTGCAATTACGAAGATAGATTGATGACAATTGATAGCAATTGATGACAATAATTAAGAGTCTGAAATCACAAATTTTGGGCTTATGTATCAACATCTCGAGGGAAATAACACGTTTTCCTTTTCCAGTCCCAACCAACTGCGAGTACGTGGACCAGCCCGGGACGTACCTCCCCTTCACCGACACTTACTTCCCTAACGTGAACGACATCGAGGAGTGCCGCTCCCACTGCTCCTCCCAGGGCGCCTACAACTGCCGCTCCTTCAACTACAACGCCTTCCGCAAGGAGTGCTTCCTCTCCGCCGACGACTCCGCCTCGCTCCCGGCGCAGCTCCAGTCCGACAGGGACTTCACCTTCTCGGAGCGGGCGGGCTGCAACAGCGGTAGGGCGTCGGGCGAGGAGGTCCTCCCGCCGGGATCAGACGCGGGGGGAGGAGGGGAGGGGGTGCGCGGTACGGAAAACAGAGAGAGTGCAATATACCCAGAAATGAAGTGGAAAAAGTTTTAAAACTGTGGCAGTAAAGGACTTGCTTCACTTTTTCTTACGGAGCAGTCTTCTAAATATCTGTTTGATATGTGTTTGTTTACTGCATCTGCATGGTACAGTATTTTTGTCATTGTCTTTTTGTACTGCGTTAATTTGATCAGTATTTAGATTTTTTATTTAATTTTTACATTTCCCTTGTTTTTTACTTTTTTATAATTTCCTTCCGTTCCCTCTCGTTTTCTCACACCGATCGGTTCCTCCTCCTCCTCTTCGGTTCCGCCTGCGCCTGAGTATCATTTAGTTTTCCAATTAATTCAAATATCTCCCTCACCCTAATTCCCTTCCTAATATTCAAATCCTCCCTTCCAGTCCGCGTTGAGTGCACCCCCTCCGACATGCTTGTGCACCTCTCCCTCGCCCGCGACTTCAACGGCCGCATCTACGCCACTGGCAACCCGCAGAACTGCTTCGAATTGGGCAACGGGCAGTCAGAGATGACGTTGAGAATTCCCCTTAGTTCTCAGTGCGGGACAGTGCAACAGGTACGGAATTTTTAATTTTTTTCTGGTCACAAAACCACTGTTGTTCCCACATAGTTGCTAAATTAATCGTCCACTCTCTTTCATTCCAGAACCGCGGCCGCTACGTGAACCACGTTGTGATCCAGGAGAACCCTGTGATCATGCAGAACACTGACAAGACCGTTCGGGTGGAGTGCGCCTTCACGGCGGAGGACCAGACGGTCTCCTTCAAGCCCATAGTGGAGGACGGTAGGGACGGGCAGGGCGGGGGCATCTCAGTGACTGTGCCATTCCAGCCCACGGGGACGAATATAGTGACCAACACGGCCCCCACTCCGGGGGTGAGGATGAGGGTGGTCAGGCAGGGAGGGGAGACCGCATCAATGGTCGGGCTGGGGGAGGACCTCCAGCTCAGGATTGAGATCGATCAGGTATGTGCGAATTGAGGGTAGCTCCTGCAAATAATATTTTGCAGCTCAAAAGTCTTAAATCACCCTGTTTCCAAGATTTCTTTTTAAATCTTCCCTCTTCTATGCTCCAAAGGAAAATTCAACTCCTGAATTCGGAAAGCAATGATATTGATAAGGAGCGTTGATAAGTTTTATTTTACTTTCTGTTTCATTTTCATTCAAATTTGTACTGTATTGTTTTCCAGGACTCCGCCTTTGGCCTGTTCGCCCGGCGCCTTGAGGCCCGCACCGACAACGGGGAGCTGATGAACCTGATCGACGACTCTGGCTGCCCAGTCAACGAGCTCATCTTCCCCCAGCTGGATCTGGAGTCATCCACCCGAGCGCTATACGCAGACTTCAAGGCGTTCAGGTTCCCATCCACCCCCATAGTCAACTTTGTCGCCACCGTGCAGTTCTGCCAGGAGCTATGCGAGCCGGTGAGTTGAAATTTTGAAACATTTATCATATTATCGTATGGGAAATTGGCGTAAATAAAATAAATTTGTTTTTCCACTCAGATGGACTGCTTCGGAGACCTAGAATCTTACGGCAAGAGGAGGAAGCGATCGGCATTTGACCATCACAACAAGAAGAAGAACGCCACAGCAACGAAGGAATACTTCCTGACTGCCACCGCCACCCTGGCGCCCTACACGGAAGAGGAGGAGGAGGAGCCAGTCCTGACCAACTCCGTGGACATTGACGGAGACAAGAAGAAGCACCACAGGACTAAGCGCAACACCAGGACCCCTCGCTTCTTGCCAGAGCACGTTGATTTGGGACTGAGGCTGACAGTGGGCGAGGAGGTCAACCAGAAGCCCTTCCTTCCCTCCAGCGCCGGGGAGGGACACTTCCCCGAATACAGCCCGTACACAAGTCCAAAGCCGGGAGGAGGAGCAGGAGGAGGAGCTAATGGAGGGAACAGCAATCTCAACTCGGCTTACTATCCAGCGCTCAACAACTCGGGTAGGAAAATAACTAACAAGTGGAAAAGGAAAGATTGTTCATTCATGTTTTTTAATATTTCCAGCGGACCCGTACATCTGCAGCCCTCCCTCTACGCTGATCGCCGTGATCGTGGTGATCCTGGTGATCAACGTGGCAATGGTGGCAGCGTTCGTCTTGTTCTACAGGAAGAAGAGGAAGTACTGGTCCAAGAGGGTCGGGGTCTCCACACCTCCTCCCTCTAACCAAAGCGCCACCGCCCCTCCGCCCATCCCAACAAGACCATCCTCATCACATGCTGGAGTCATTTTGAAGAGCCCCTACAACCAGCCCCAGGGGGTGAACAGGCAGAGGATACAGGGGCTCCACAACTCAATGACCAGCCTACCAAGGGGAGACCAGGAGTGCTGATGACAAAGTTAAATCCGAAATTCGAGACCATCACTTTTCCCAAAAATTTACAAAATTTCTACAACCAAAGAAGAGATGCCAAAGAGAGGAAGAGGAAAGAAATGACAATGGTGGGACAACAGAAAATCAGGAAAAAATCTACAACATACCTTTTTGCAACATTTACCAACCTGCCGATAGAAGATGGACCCAAGAGTTCTTTCCAAACGCTCCCCTTTTTACTTTCCCGAGAAAAAACAGGGCCCTTTTCCTCTCTTCTCTTTCTTCTTTTCCCCTCCGTACGGAACTCATTTGAATGCAAATGTCTTAGGATGGAAGGGGAAACAGGGGGAAACGGGAGTGAGTGAGTGAGCCCCCTTTCCCAATCTTTTCCTTTTTTTCGTAAGACTTTCCGCATTCACTTCCTGCGTACCACAATCTCTGTATTAGCATTTTTTCTTTTTCCCGCAAAGCAGAGTGTAAAAGCATCAGCGGCTCACTACCAAAGAATATCAAGCATTTTAGACCTCTTGTACTTGTTGTACCACTTGCCAAAAAAGACATGTAACTCACAGAACCAAAAAGCACCACTCTCTGCCTGTACCACTACTATAAATCCCTCCAAGCAAACCGTACTTAGAAATGAGCATTACTACAACCCTCAAGTCCCCAAGAAATTTTCGTATAAAGTACCTACTACTACCGTACACCTACCTAGTACAGTATACACTATATTTTTCTCCAGAAGAAGAGTGAAGAGTTTTCAATCAAAGAAGAAAGAAAGGAAGATGTGCTGGGAAATGAATTTAGGTGAATGATACCGCACCGAAGAGAAAAGGCCGAACTTATTAAAAAAGCGATATGACGGACGCTAGATGAAAAGTATTTTCGGTCCTTCTTTTTTAACGGGAAGTGTGTGTGCTTGGTCCAAGAAAACAGAAGAGAACAGCCTCCCAATGCATGACTTTGTGGGGAAGTCTGGGAGATCACCGTTTCCTTCTGTCTGAAAGGGTCGCTAGCGTGAAGAATGCTCGAAGAAAAAAATTACGGTAAAAACACATATCTACACACATGTCAATTTGTAACAAGCATCTTCCAAGAGAATTTTGCCGTCCGCGAGACTATGAGATTTCATTTTTTTCCTTTTTCATTTCCACAGCCAATGTGTGTATTGTCCAACCACCAGATTTTTGAAAGAAGCTGAAGTGAGAAATATACATACAAATGCCTCTAAAAAATACCAAAAGGTGCTTCAGGCACGTTTCGTACTATAACGACGGTGTGAAAAACAAAAAAAACCTGATCAATTCAAATCTCATTAAAGCATCTCAACTTGAAGCGGAGAGGGGGGGGGGGGGGCGGGGGGGCTTGGCACCAAGTTGGCCCCCACAATTAAGTCTCGAAAAAAAAGAAAAATATCCTTTTTTTCCGGCCCGGAAAAAAACGGGGCCCCCAAAAACAACACCATTCCCATGAAAAAACAATTACATAATACAAC
>JAAUXU010068552.1_pt1 | contig 14264 bp, 12 predicted proteins | sample 7278151 | NCBI WGS metagenome assembly JAAUXU01 (sample SAMN14350113, study PRJNA611818) | marine sediment metagenome | isolation source: surface marine sediment (1.8m) | place: French Polynesia: Moorea | collected 2018-08 | reverse complement strand
CAGTACAGTACTGTACAAGCAGTATCCCTTTGCTGCACAGTGCAGTGCATCATTCAGCATCTTGTGACCAGTCACAGCCCTCATGCATGTTGTTCAGGGCCAGTGCAGTGTCGACATTGGTGAGGGTACGGCGACTTATTGCCTGCACAAAAAAACTGGGGGTCTGGGGGCTTGCCCCCAGTGGAGGCCTGGGGGGAGCGCCCCCGGTGGAGGAGTTAAGGGGGGGTGAAGCCCCCCTTTAGCAAAAAAAAGGGGCAATCTTACTGCTAAAAAGTGCCTCAAAAATGCGATTTTTCGCATCTCAACCGGGGGTACGCTCACTTTTTACCGGCACTGTATAGTGCTTGACACTTAACATACGTCTTCCACATTTCACCGCATGCTCTCCGTAAAGCGGCACTTTACCCACGTGCTGGGAGACGTGTGAAGGAAAGCAATCTAATGCGATATTAAGTGTGTCCCGTATACGTGCTGTGTGCTGTGCATACACGCGCCATGACACGATGTGCATGTGAGTACAAGAAACCTTAATAAGGTGTTGCCAGCCAGGTCTCCAGGAATCCTTAAGAATGTTCGCCTGCATAACGTTACGAGACAACTTGCGCGCGCCCGCGTTATTACGTCCCCAGGCATTCCGACTGTAATGCGAAAAACATATGCACCTAAATTACCAGCGAATGGATGTGAGCAATAAACGGCGAGGCTGCGCTGCCTTTGACAGCGACTTTTCCCCCCGAGGAAGAACGTAAGGATCATGATACGTGAAGAAGGTCGGAAATTGCGAGTCAGAAGACGACGGAGACGACTATCCTTTTTGGGCGGGTCTTCTGGGGAAACAAGTTTTTACAATAGTAACGTGTGAAGCAGCGGCAGCAGCAGCAGCAGCATTAGTGACTAGAAAAAAGTCTGCGCCTTTAGGGATAGAGGGAAGACGCATGTGCAAATTTCTAGGGTAAATTTTCTACTTAGCAAAGCCTCCCCAGTGCCTGTTTCGCTGGGAAATTATTTCTTGGGCCCTCCCCTCTTTCTGACTGCCAGGGACCGGGAGAATGGGAGAAGACAGAGAAGACACATACGCATCATGCGAAGAAACCGCTTAACTTTTCGTGTCTTCTGCCCGTTTCGTCGAAAGAGGAATTTTTCGCGGAAAGGGGGGGGGGAAGTGGAACAGCGACCGACGAGAAGGAAAGTTGTTGTGAACTTTGATGAAAAGAGGCTGAGGCTGGCGCGCCAGAATGAGAGAACATGTTGAAAACGCCAGCCAAGAATGATAAATTCTTTTTCCACCAAGATATGATGGTCAGGTTTTGTTGTGAACATGCACTGTCCAAAGCAGCCAAGTCTTCCTGCGGTCTATGCCTGCCTGCCTGCCTGCCTGCCTGCCTACCTGCCTGCCTGCCCACGTCTGCTGTCTCTGGGGGTGAAGCCGCGAAATGAGACTGCAGCAAGTGCGTACATGGGATGGGAGCAGTGACTGGTGATCTATAGTAATATCGAGACTTTTTCTTTGAAATTCGATGCACAATTTCTCTTTTCCACCTCGCCTATGCACTAAGAGTGATGAATAATTTATGGCCTGCCCTTCTACATTCACTTTAGCGCATGTTTTTGCAGCCGATTCTCTCCCCTTTTCAGAGAGAATGCATCAATGGCGTATGGCTTCAGCTGATGGTGGTGATGACTTTAGTCTTGCAATAATATTTGCCTCGTACTGCGCCTTATAATGTCTTCTCATGGTTACATACGTACTTATGTACGTACGTACCTCGACCGTACTATGGACTACGTACTGCCATGCGCACGTTGGGTTAATGCATAGGAGAACTCTTTTGGCTTATTCAAATCACGCGCTTTGCCTTGTCGTGTACTACAGCAGGCCCCTTCCCACCACCCTATTCCCCTTCAAGGAGCTGGCGTAGCCAAGGAGAAATCTGCTAAACTTTATAAGCTCTCTAGTCTCTCCTCTTGGCCAAGCCAAATTGTGCTATATTCCGCCTTGGTAGCACAGTAAATATATCTGCAATAAAACAGGGCTTTGCTACTCTGCTGCAAAAATTGACTACTGAATCGTATGCGCAGAGTTGTTCCATGGATACCGTACCGTAACATGTACAGTGCACGCTCCGGACCTCTAATGCGTCCGTACGTGTACTGACGTATGCAGTGCTGTCCTGCCCCAGCCGTCTAATGGGCAGTTAGCAAATGGTGGGTGCGACACTAATAAACGTTAAGACGACAATTAGGCTCGTTAGTTCTAACAGTTGAGATTGGCTATTGCACGCGTTTGAAGCCGAGTCCACGGCTGGACGCCATGCTCTACTTCCGCAAGTACCTCCCACGTCCTGGATGACTGTGTCCCAAACTTAAACAAGTAGACGAACGTCAGCTTTGGTGCTGCACAACTTCGGTGGCTTCGTCTCCATGTGTCTTTCCTGCCTGTCCTTTTTTTGGGCGCCGTGTGTCTCCCTTACCAAGAAATGACCCATGTTTCAGTCATGACTCCACTGCTGACTGTGATCCAGCTTCCAATCAACTAAATAATCTTTTATTGGTCCGCCGCACGCAGTTCCAAAAACTTCGGCCGACTGTCGTTTTATGTCGTCCCGATCCAGAAAAACAGCCCACCCCTTTATTGCGTAAGAGGCCACAAATATCACGGTGAGAGCGCGAAATGACCTCACTGCTCCGTCGGTCGAATGCAAAGCGAATAATGTAAGGAGAGCCGTTGTCTCCACAACTTGGCTCACGTCCTGATGCTGTTCAGCGCTGGCACCTGCACAGCCTCATGAGGCAGTTTTGTTTTGACGAAAGCTCATGTCGAAAGTTTGGGCACCCATTTTTCTTCCCTGCTTTAAACAAGCAGATTAATTCGCCATTTTCTCACTGCCTCCCCAGGTCGGAGGGAGAAAGAGTAGGCAATAAATAGCAATTATCGTCGGACAAAGCCTCAAGCGAACACAGGGAGAAAAGAGAGTGAAAGGAAGGCAGTGAGAGGAGTCTCGTCGCTAAACACACAAGCTTCTTTTGATGTTCTTTTTTTTCCTCCTTCTTCTCTCTAGATATCGAAGAAGCCATCCGCTCTCCAGTACTGCGGACGGCGGGACACATCAATGAAAGGAATGCTTCTCTATAGGGTTTTGACATGGAAATTACTTCCAAGGAAAGGAAACATTTGTACAAATAATGGGATCAGACGAGGAAAGCCATTATCGCTGCTGCCGCCGCCATTACTGACATGCCCTTGGACGTACTTTCCATACCAGGCCCAACTTGGCAGTGCATACGGTATCAGTAGTATACAAGGTGCTACGAGAAGTCTCTCGAAGACCTTTTGATCGTGACGCCCCTGCTGCCGGCCTCCCATTGTCTGTGTCAGCACAGGAGATAAGAAAGGTCAGAAGTTTTCAGGCATGCGTTAGCGCAGCAACCTTTTGAGTGTCATGCCTGTGAGAACGTACGTATTTTAATAATACTGTGCGTAAACAATTAGGTCGGTGGCCAACACATATGGAGCAAGGCTAGTACGTGGTTTTTTGCTGTTGTTTTCACCTCTCGTATCTGGACGCGTACACTTTTACATGTGGGTAGCCACAGAGAAACAGATGTTGGCAATAGTAGCAAATATGTACAATACATTACAATCGAGGCCAAAGTCGTTGACAGACAGTAACAGCAGCTCTGTCACATTCCGAGCATTTTCGATGTTCCTTTTCTCTCTGTCATATCCACGATATCAGCTGAGGTTACTGCCCTGCTGCTATTCGTCATTAGTCCACCGACCGACTCTAAGTTTGACGTCAATTGCAGTACTTTTTACGGAAGGAAACTAACATGGTCGCAGAATTTACGCTGGTACCGTCACACTGCTGGTTCAACTTTTGCCCTTTCTTGGCTTATCTTTATGTCCTTATGATCCCGTATGATGTATGCAAGCTGTAATGGAACATTAAACATTACATTTGGTACAAGAAACGGCTCTTAGACAATATTAGAGAAAAAAGTAACTCATGTGACACATGCGCAAACGGTCACAGTAATCGCCCTTTGCAGTTGTTGGCCTTAGGGAGCACAGTAGGACACACACTTTTTTTAAATAAAAAGGGCACAGAATCCATCGCCCTTTTAAGAAATGTATGCCAGGCAAGCACATGTCGAATCGGTTTCCCATTGCTCGACACAGTACAGGCAGCGCCACGATGCCGACGGTTTTTGTGCGCAGTAACCAAGTGTGCTATCAGTTACACTCTGTAGGCTTGTGGGTGTGGGGTATGAACGGATGAACAGGGAGGTCTCACGTTCAACTTGATCCCCTTGACGATAATTTTCATTGTATAAAATGATTAGAAACTTCATTTCAGGCACAGCCTTTGGAAGACCCGAGGCAAGAAATTTGTGGCAGGAGCAGCCCGCTTGTCAGTCTAAAATGATCACATTATTGAAGGATAAATGGCACGTTTTTTGCCGTTGAGATTCAGGACAATAGTATGTCCTGGAATAGTGCACGAAGACTTCTTACACTCCTCCATGAGTGTGAGTCTACACAGGTACGCGTACCGCACTGTACAATGTATATAAAAAGCGAAAAGGGTTACCCAAGACTTCTTCTGTTCATGCTCCTACACCTATGCTTTTCCTACACTTTTGTTCTACCACACTGTCCTTCACGATGCACACAGGCATCGTCTGCCAGAGGCACCAGAAGCTCGTGTGCAGCGTGCCTCAACCCGCAGTGCAAGGGATTTAGGGAGGATTGCAAAAGTCAATATTGCGTTCAAGCATGCACCATTTCTCTTTTACCTTCCTCGTTCGGAGGAAAGAGAGATTGAGGCAACAGCGCGTGCAGTAACTAACAGCTGTCGATATTCGATATTCACAGTGGCTTTTTCCTCTCTCACTTTTGTTTATGTGAGGACAGACAGGGCACGTGTGCTTCTGTATCGCGCAGTGGTCGAAATCTCTCTTTCGCTTCCGTCTATCAGTACCGGGTGGAAGAGAATCTTCGTTCAATGGGTTGCGTGCCATCAATCACTGCATGCTTCTTTCAACGTTAGAGGTTTCGGCTTAAAACTTGTTACAGCGTACGTAAAGGTTCGGTTCTACCCCTTGTTTGCGGTCGGGATCATTGGTGACGAATCATTCGTGTTACAGAAGCTTTTCGAGGGTCCTACTCCACCCTATGCGTTCAGTACATACTGACAAGTACGTATATTTAGACACCTTTTTGCACTGCCTCCGTTTTTTCGTCTCTCCAGCCTGCCTCATTGAGGAAAGAGGGCACGCAATTCATTTTGTAGACGGGGACAATTAATCAAGGGCAAACTTAGTCCAACTGTGTAGGCTAATTCTCCGCTTTGTCTTTTTCAGAGACAGCATCACCCGCCCAGAAAGCTGGGCCTTGAAATGAGATGATAATTGGATGCCGCAAGGTGTTGCACCTTCATTCCAACATGCAAATCACACCAAGGAGGGAAGAAAGTCGAGAAAGAGACTTCAGCGGGCTCTAGCGAAGCAAAGCTCCAATTTACGGATTAAAACTAATCACCGGCCGGGCTACAATGGTTGTGCGACGCCCGTGACTCGAAGCAGACTAATTTTCTCCTCCAACTTTTGTTGTCTCCACGTGTGTCAAGTTGAAGACTGACCCCCGGCATGTGAGCTCTCAACCACGGACAAGACAGACATACATACGCACGCACAACATTGCTTTGTTTCACGAACGAGGGAGGTGAAAATTGAACAACAAGACTATGACATGAAAAATTCAAGCCTGTGTTTGTAACTGATGAGAAAGACAGTGATGACGACTCTGGCGTGACGAGACTGTCGTCTTATACAGTGTGTATATGGCACGGAGGGTCTTTATGGGCTGGCGGAGACCGATTGAACAGTAGCAGTAGAAAGTAACCTACTGTCGGAGAGATACTCGTGGAGTGCGAGGCTGTGCAGGTACCAGGCTCATGAGACTCCAGCTGACGGCAGAAATGTATCTGTGTAAAGTTACAACAAAGTGCTCGCCTGTCCTACACACCTCACCCCTGAGACCTGGTAACTGTACGTTAACGACAGCGTAAAGTTCGACTGGGCATCGTTGTTTCAGAAATGCATTGCAAAGTCAGATCAGGTGCAACATATTCATGCCGCCTGCGTATCCCATCACCGGGAGCACGACCTCCACAGTACACCGTTATGCCTGAGCTTTGAAGCAACATTTTCATCGCCCAGTGTCAAAGGCATGAGGAAATTGATTGTCGATTCACAAAGAAAGAAGAAAGAGATTGTCGCGGGGGAACCGCCGCCGCCGCCGCCGCCGCCGCAGTCGTCGTCGTCGCCGTCGTCGCCGTCGTCGTTCGCCTCCTCCTGCCTCTCCTTGGAGCGGAAGATGGGTGCCAGAAAAGGGGGAGGAGGGTCCTCCTGCTCTCTGTGGCACGGCCACGTACAACACGGAAACGGAAATGCCCCCCGGATGTTTTCCCTGCTCTCCTTCCTTCTTTTGATCTCGCTGCAGTCCGCCGAAGAGAACAAAGTTGGTGAGTGAACGTGTGTAAATCAGACACTGCCGTAATGCGATACAAGAACATGTTGGTTGTTTCTTCTCGTACATGCTCTAGATCATAGCATTTACAGCCCAACCTGCTGCCTCAGGCCGAAGGTCTCACATGTTGGCAATGGTCCTCTTCTTCTGCTCTGACTTTACTCCACGAGCGAGCGTTCATAATAATAAGGCTTACGCCGCTGTTGACTATTCGTATTTAGTGGAAGCCATTTTTTCTGCAACCTGATTAAATCTTGCAAGTCTGCTTCGAGCTACCCAAAGCCGCCACGAGGCGGGCATACATGGGATAACTTCATTATCATGACTCCACTATCCGAACAACAATAATGAGATGCCTGCTGGTGAGTGCAAGCAAGCGAATGAGAATTGAGAAAGCCTTTCTTCTTGACCGAGGCCTCCACTGCATACGAAGTTCGAGCTCAAATAATACCCCGTCCCTTAGCACCAACTGAAGCAGTTGTACAGTTTTCTACTCGACTACATCCTTGTCCATAGCATGAATGCAGGAAAACTGTGAGGTATGCGCTTAGCATGCGGAAGGAACAGACTTACACACATCAGCAAGTGCAACGTCGACAGCAACATATTGTAAAAGTACTTACTGTGCGCGTTAAGTACAGGCGTGTACGGGGACAGGCAAAACAATGACGGATTACTCCACACCATGTGGCAAAGCACTCAGCCGACTCATCCCGATGTATCACACACAATGCAGGAGCTAAATGACAACCACACAACTTCTGTTTAGCTTTGAAATCTGACCAGAACATATCTGAATTACATGCATCACACCTCAATATAGCTGGTACTGGTGCCGCTCATAGCCTTGAGATGCAGGAAAGCAGGGCCTTCCTGATGGCCTTCGGCCTAGAGATCTTGTTCCAAACAGTCAGGATCCTCCTTTTTGAGCTTCCGCTCGTCTCTGGGTCTCTTCTGCTTCAAGATGTTATCCTCTTAGGCACTTCAGGCCCAGAAGTCCTGGACATTCACGTCTGGAGACAACCCTTTGTTCCAGAAGGTGTGACGGCCAAAGTTGGCAACAAGAAACCTCGGTGAGCTTCTTGGTCATATGCAGAGACACCCATTCACGTTGCAGTACCATCTTCCTCCCGCAGTTCTCGTCGAGTCAGGTCATGAAAGCTTACGTATGTTCTCTTGGTCGATGCAGGAGTTGGTCTTGGTTCAAGCCTCCACGAAGACAAAGGCAGTACCTCACTGCCAGAGGACGCCAACCCAAAGACCACCGGTCAAAAGGCCCCTGCTGACCCTTTGACCAGATAAGCAGAGGAGTCATGCTCACCCCCACGCACCCCCACCCCCTCATCAAACTAACACATCAGGTGTTGTCATGATTGATTATATCATTAAGGTAAAAACCCTTCTCATTTGAGTTGAGGATGATCTTCTTCTCTTTGCCCTGGGGGATCCTGTTGGCCTGCAGACTTAAGCAGCCTGCCGGCCCGCTCGAGGCACTTCAGCTTCTGCATGGGTGAAATGAAGTAGCACATTAATAAGGGCACGAAGGGCTTCAACTTGGCCATGAAGGCTAGGACAGAAAGATTTGTTCTGTGTTTTGGCAATGTTGCTGAAGCAGCAGGGACCTTCTGCCTTCTGTGTCCAAGTGGCAGATCCCCTTGATGTTTTTATTGGTGATGGGCTACGGGGGTGGGGCATGACATTGATGTGGGCACTGTACCCCTGTGCTTTGATCGTGCCACCGCTGAGGGTGTGAGGAGGTGTCGGAACTAAAATGGGCCAGAACTTCCTTAATACTTGTCCAATTTTTGGCAGTTCAGAGATCTGGTGCAAGCTCTCGAAGTATTGGGCATGATTCCAACGCGACGTTGCTCAATAAATGGCTTACACCGCCAAATGTCGCCTGGCGATTGCAGATTCTTTAGATCAAGTTAGTCCTGCAGCAGTATTGGAATCTGTTACTGTCGCAAAACACATTTTTGGTTATCAAGTTGTAGTGGTCTATGGTAGGGTGGTTGGTATCGGTATCATTCTCAAAACCTTTCAGTATGGTGTGCGATGAGATAACATGTGATCGAGTCTTATTATGCCGGCCTCAGTATGCAGAAGGATGAAGGCAGCGGACTTGCGTGTACGTGTGAAGCACATTTAACCACTTATGGTGGAGTAAAGAGGGACATGAGACGCTGCAGTTGATTATGGCATGGGCTTACCGTAGTGCTGGGAATACGAACTGAGCTATTGTGTATTCCAAGCATAAGGGTCATTATCCACGCTACATAATTCACCTTCCACCCTTCATGTATGACTACTGTACTGCTCTCGTAGAAGACAGTACTTGTGTGTCCAATACTGTTGTGCACATAATAGCGCGTCCGTTTGAACGCCGTGTATGTGTGTATGAGTACGCTACAGTGAATGTAGGCTTGCACATGTACACGGACTCACGCCTTCCCCAACGGTAGTAATGAACAAACGAACAATCAAGTTGCAACAGTTCATTATAGAATACTTCTGCACCAAACTGTCCAGCACTTGCATGTGGCGAAAAAAGCATTCTTGTCCAGTTGAAGTACGAACCTCTTGTACGTGTATCAGAGGCGTTCTCAAGAACTTGCACACAGAAAAGACAATATCTTATTAATGATTCATACTGCTGCATTGTAAGGAAAAATTGGGCACTATTTTCCCTTGTCGCAATGTTCAATCGAATGTGTAGGATGGACTTCTTATGATTGCAGCCAGTAATGTCCATTATCACTTTAATAATGAGACTCACACATGCTTCCTCGGTGTTTTCTTTTTCAATTACTCCAGGCTACTTCTGGCACATCGACAGCTTGCACTTGGACAGAAATTATACCACGAATGGAGGTGACAGGAACAACTGTGAGTGTTATTTGTTCTTTCATTCTGTCTCAATGACATTACCTTTGATCAACCCAACATGTTTCATTGCACAGTCTGCTGGCGAGTTCAAAGGGACTTGGGCAATAGCTTATTTTACCTGCCTCCTCCGCCGGTGCTGCCTCCTCCAGAACTGGGCCCATTCGGCGACTATTTGTGCGATTCGACCCCCTCCCTCGTTGAGTCCACGCTCAAGTTCATGAAGGCAAAGATGGGTGATCAGGCGGACTTCATTGTGTGGACTGGGTGAGCATTTTAAGCTTGAAGATATCTTCATTGTTCGACGTTGTATTGTACGACGTTGACATTGTATAGTGTCTTGAACGTTCGACCACGAACGTTCAACTACGATAACGGACAAGTTTCCTAAGTCGTCCTACACACTTAAATTGAGTAGTGAGCATTTATATTGTCTGCTCGCCTCTAACTCGGACAAAGCTTTATTGACTTGTTCCACGCGCTATGTACATTGTATTGTTCATAGAATTAATACTTGGCCTGTCAAAGCGTGAAAAAAGTTCCTCTTTTTTCCGCAGCAACTCTGTGCCGCAAAACCCATCGTTTCCTGCGGAGGCTCGCCTCTCCCATCTGTCAAACGTGACCGACCTGTTCCGACTGCATTTTCCTTACACAGCAATTTACCCTGCACTTGGGAACTTGGACTTTTTTCCCCACGAAGATGAAGCGTCGGCGCCCGCCAGGTTCGGAGGGCCGAGCAGGGTGTGGCCCCGAATAAGGGGCAGACATAGCGCACAGAAGCTCAAAGAAGAAAAGTTGGATCACGAGAAGGAGGACGAAGAAGAAGGTAGAGCAAAATTTCGCGTGTCAAGGACCCTTGAACAAAGTCAACAAATTGCTAGATATCTGTTTTGTTTTGCTTCTGTTCCGCAGATTTCTCCAGACGCGGCAACAACGCGACGGACAGGCCTGTCCCCAGGGGCAGAAGCGCGGAGCAACTTTTCCTGGCGAAGGTGACTGATATGTGGGACATGTGGTTGCCCCCCAAGGCAATCGCGTCACTCAGAAAAGGTGAGAGCAGGCAAGAAACTTGATGTCGTGTCGTTACTTCTCGTGGTTGGCGCATTTCCACTCACTCGTCCGCGGCTGTTTGCGGGCAAAGACTACTTGATCTGATAGTAAAGTTATGTATGCAGATTACGCGGGGCAGCCATCGTAGTTCCTTGAAATGGTCCCTTCACGAACATACTGCACGCTACACACTACACTACAGTAGATCTCTGCCTCTCTAAAAGCCTGATTTTGACACGGGGTGAAGATAAGTGACTCCTTTTCAGCGGCAGCCTTTCTTTTAAGAAAGAAAGAGGAATAAATGGCTTGTGGTTGAGGAGAAGAGAAAAGCTCCTCTGCAGATCCTATTTCACTCCATCATTGATTGGTTCTGCCAAAAGTAGCAAATCCCATTAATTCCACATTATCAGCCGCTGAACGTGAGCGAGTTGCACACGAAGTCGGGACTGGCAGTGCCACAGTACTCAACCGACGAGTGTGTTGCACAGCCATTGCTACTCTTCAAACATCTTAAGACGACTCTTGTAAAATAGTAAAAGTGTCGGATGGGTCGTCTTTCTTTGCTCCCTTTTTGCTTTATGGTCGTATCCCACAAACGTTCTCAATTACTGACAGACAATGGATAGACTGTCAACGTTGCTGTGGTTGCCTTTCCCCAAGGTCTTTCTCTTCCTTAGTCCTTTTATGTGGCAATAATGGCCTTTATCCCCGTCGCTTCCTGACTGATTGCAGCCGCGAGGTGAAAAGGACCCATTCGCAGGCTGCCACGAGCAACGTTACTCGCTGGGGATGGACGCATTTGTCAGAAGTAGCTGCGAGCAGCGGCAACAGGGCGGTGTCGGTGTCGGTGTCGAAGGCGGCGGCGGCAGCCACGGCGGCGGCGGCGGCGGAGGAGGAGGAGGAGCGAGCGGCGGGATACCTTAGTCACATATTGTGCCACAATAACAGCTGCGGGGAAAAGGGACACAGAAATTGTAGCTGTGCAGGAACGCACGAGAGCTGTTCAAATCGAGAGCTGTCGCAATGCCATTTACGAAAAAGTGCGGGCTTGGCATCGTCTCCTTTCTCAAACTTTGAGACTTCGCGGAGAAATTTGCCGCACAATGAGCGAGTTTTCTTTCTTTCTTTTTCCTTTTTTTTGTTCAACAGCAGCATTTCGTCATCAGATGTTCAGTATGGAGCCAGATGATCCTGACAGAGGCAGAGATTCAACTCTTCTGTGCATAGACCATCTCTTGAGGCGATCGATGGTGTCACCCACTGCTTTAAACAAGCACTTAACTTGCAAGTGTGCCTGGTTCGACGTACGCCTGCGTGCAGGACTGGGCTACAGTACGTACATATGGCGTACGTACAGATGTAGCTACGCAATACTTACGGCACACTACGTACAATTGACTTTTGATCAAAGGAAATTGAAATTCTGCTATACAGGGAGAGAAACCCTTTGCCATCTCTTCTCCTGACCGATCGTCCTCCAATTCAATCAAATTTGGCCTCAAATCGATCAGCCCTAGGCAGATCGATGGATGAGTGGTGAGGCTGCCAGTCGGTGTGAGCGGACACCCCTACAGGTTGGGTCAAAAAAGGGCTGGCGGGAAGAGGCCTCCACACCACATTTATCCCCATTGCCAGTGTACTTGTACGCCTTTTTTGCGCAAGCCTCCCGCACAAATTAGACTGTCCGTGTTTTTATGCTCCAGCCAGAGCATAGGAACCACTCTCACGCGTTCATCGATGCCGCTATAGTCAGTGTAACCCGGACTGCTTTAAGTGGAAGCCCCGGCCAGCCTTCTTCGTCTTCATCTTCCCCCTCTGCTTTTGGCCCCCTTCTTTCTCTTTCTCTGTGTGTGTGTCTCTCTCTGCCGCGTGTTGTTTAGTCGGAAATAAAAGACTCTGGAGAAGAAAGAGAGAGAGGAGTGATTTATGGTGGCTTCTTCTCCAAGAGAGAAAAGGTGTGTGTTTGCCTCCTCCTCTTATTTTGGCTGCTCTCTCTTTTTCTTTCCTCGGCGGCCCCCACCTCCTCCACCGCCGCCAAGCCGTCCTTTTACGCCGAGTCTGATTTCGGGACCAGGAAGAAAAATTCCTGGAGGACATTTTTACTGACTTTTCTCTATACTAATGGCATGAGCGTCCTTGCCTCGCGTGTGTGGTCGAGGCTGCCGCAGCTGCTGCCGCCGCGACAGGCCGGAAATGAGGGGCCGGAGGACGCTCACTATGTACGCATATGCAACGCCGCTGCCAAGCCCTGCCACCACTGCTAAGACTACCTTCTGTACCTACGCACTGCGATTATAAATTCTTTTTGAGGGGGCACTGAAATTTTTTGATGGGCTGGCACGGCAAGTCCCGACGGTCTTCTCCCACGGGAAGGAGGTTAAGGCAAATTTGTGGCTGGCTTTTCAGGAAAATTGAAATAGGGTCTTCGCTCGCCCCATTGCTGCATTGTGCCACTTGGCTTCCCACTCGTGATGTGTTTGCAGCTCTGGACTGTGTAACTCTATGTAGTGCACAATTAAAGTGGGATGAACGTGCAATGAGTGAGATTAGGGCGAGTCCTTCGATCCCAGGATTGCCCAGCTCGGGAGGTTCTTAGCAAATTTGCTCAACAGAGTCTCATTTAACACCCAGCCTGCTAGCGCCTGGAGGAGAAAGGATATGTACCGTAAAATAGGGAAAAGAGTTAAAATTTGAGTGGGCCATGGATCATGAGCGCCCATATTTCATGGACGACTCCCCACTGCTCGGTTTTCGTCCCTGGAGAGGCTGCGTGAGAGCCCTTAGGCGGGAATTTGTCTTCATTTATTCCTTGCATTAGGTCGGTAGGCTGTCTGGACGCCTTCGCCGTACCAAGTACGCCTAGTAAGTAGTACATGGAGTACGTACCGGGCTTGTGAAAGCCCTGCAGGAATGACAAAGCCACATCCACGCGGTTTTCGAGGACAAAAAACAAACAAATGCTGTCTCATGGCATCTATTTACAGTGTCCATTTAACAATGCACGTAGGCAAACGCGTGATACTTTCTTCTCCGCACGTTGAGGCACCGAGCAGTTTTTCAGTAATGAGCATTGTTCTGCCGTATGAGTGGCCAGCCTTTTCATTAGTGCCATACAGTAGCTGCGTCTACCGACCGGAGTGATTCCGTTCTCTTATTTAAACGTGAATTCCACTGCTCCAATGCCAGTTGCTCTACCTGGCATACAATATAATTACTGTGCGCCTGCACTCCTGCTTGATGGGTCCAAATTAATCAGGAGTAAGAGCTGTAGCCGCCGGTTCCACTCTAAAATACCATTGGTAGGTAGGCACACATGTAAAAAGCCCCGTCTTTCGAGGCGAGTGTTCTCAGTGTTCGTGCGTACGTCGGCTGTCGACTGAGGGCTGTAATTATACCATGCAATACGGGGCATACGCATTACGCATCCATCGGACTGAGCCGGGGCGAGTGTGCGTATTGGAAAAAGATCTTGCCCGGGAGGCCAAAGACACAAATTACTGTAGATGGCCTGTCGGGAGAACTTGAACTACAAATTGCAGGCCCATGAGCCCACCGCATATGCGTACGTAAGTAGGAAGTACTGTACTTCCTTAATATCTCTAACATCAGGTCATTCCATAAGTACTGTGAGTTCCTCTTTGGACGGTACTTCAGCGTCTGCCACTGCACCTAGGAAGGTTTACACTTCAGCAGCACAGAGCAGAGCAAAGTTGTGAAGACTTCAGCCGAAACGTTGATGGGCGTTACAGAACTCAAACTGTAAGTTTTAGGAAGCCTAAATAGGGAGTCTCGCCCAAGT
>JAAUXU010146775.1_pt1 | contig 14267 bp, 17 predicted proteins | sample 7278151 | NCBI WGS metagenome assembly JAAUXU01 (sample SAMN14350113, study PRJNA611818) | marine sediment metagenome | isolation source: surface marine sediment (1.8m) | place: French Polynesia: Moorea | collected 2018-08 | reverse complement strand
TACATAAAGTATGCCAAAATTAAATTTCTGAAAAAAGTGCATCAGTACTTTTTTGCTCAGAAGGATCACATTTCATAATAAAATTCTCATATGGTGACAATAGCATTGACCCATGTCCTTCAGGAAGGTCCCCTGCCCCAACACCTTGTCAGTCTTGGCGCGACTTTTTGTGTGGACCAATGTCAGTCTGATTGGGTGGGATCTGACTTTCTACATCAGTTGCAACTCCTCATGAGTGTGCATTTTGAAAAAAAAAACCTTTCGCCTCAAGGGGCCCCACCCTACTGTACACTGCCTTCTCATTTGATTGGCAAGGGCATAATTTTTATCATTACCGGTGCAACACTAGCTCACGATGGTCAAATTCAGCCCGCAGGCCAGATGTCGCTCTTGTCGGTGGAGTTGGTGTTTCTTCAGTGGTTGCACTAGTGTCAGACTGGAATGGCAGGCATTGTCGTTCCATTTCAAGCTCAGCCTGGTTAAATGTAGACCTTGGCAAACTAAAGCATTTGTTCGTAAATCTGGGGTCAAGGAACGTTGACAGGTGTAGAGTACATGACTCTACTCCACTGAAACGGTCCTTCAAGGATGACAGCAATGCATCTCTAAGCTCTAAAGCATCATCTTGAATGTCACAAGCTCCAATGTAGAGTGCTTATAGTAGTTGACCAGTGACTGTGTGAATGGGATGATGTGGGACACAGTGACATACGACTCGTCACTGATCTCAACTGTTGCTTCATATGCAGATTTCAAGATGGCAATGGCAGCTCCATGAAGTTCCACTCCTGATTTGTAAGCTCATCAACTGTGTACAGAGCATCCTTCAGCTCATGAAACCTTTGGAAGGCAATAAACAGTGAGTCCTGCAGTAGGGTCTTGGACTCCCATTTCAACCATTCTGTGCTGGTTGAGCTAGGATTCGACATTTCCACCCTTCTTGTGTATGTTACCTTGTAATCAAGCTCAAATCTTTCTCGCAGATGGGGCCATTTAGTAAAGTCAAAATAGCTGTTGCTGCTTTTGAGGTGTCCTCTCTGTTTTCAACATATCTGGATTATGTGTCGTCACACGCCTCCACAGGCCAAAAGTGCTCCCATTGTAGAGCTTGTAAGTTCTGCCACAGTCGTGACATGTGGCTGCATCCTCACTTTTCTTGAATAAATCCTAGATGCGTGATGGGTCCATTCGAGGTCTCTTCTCCTGAAGTTTGCCGGCCTCCTCCTCGTCAGGTTCATGGGATGGATCATACGGATCATCACCTCCATCAGCTGCTATGTTCTCTGACATTGATGATGATGATGTGGCGCCAGACTCAATTCCTTCTGCTGCAAGAGTTTGCTGCATGGTGTCTTGGCCTCCCATCAGCATGAGGGATATCTCGGCTCTCTCTGTTCTCATCCACAACAGTGAATGGCTCCATGCCTATTGGCATCTCTTCCCCTGATAAAGTCATCTTGATCACATTCATTTCGCACTATTCCCAGCAGTAACTGCTGACAATGGTTCAGTTGTTGTTGCATACAGGACAGATTAAACCTGAATTTGGTTATTTCAAGTCCCAAAATCGGGAAAAAATCAAGCCCAAAGTCGGTTCAAGTCAAAAGTCGGGACACTTTCAAGCTGGCTTGAGCAAAGTCAAGTCAAACCGCCGGCTCGAGAAATTGGCGGCTCGATCCAGCTCTAGAAGGGTTACACGCCGCTACGTATACATACGGATAAGCATGCATCGTTTACATCGTTCACACAGCAGTGACGTTTACATCTGTTTACCGGTGCTACACTACAATGACACATAGCAACAGCGTAATGGCAGTGATAGAATTTTCTCCATTGTAATAGTATTAAGCATACCGTCCAGTGAATGTTGTGATAACCATTGACGCTGTCGATGACGTCGTTGTAAAGCTTGTAGAGCCTCTGCAGCAAGTTGAGTTCCTTCTTGATCCTGTTCAATTCAGGCTGTTCAGAGTGCGGCAAACCAAAGAGATCCTCTCCAATGGAGTAGGAGTTATGCTTTCGCCAGAGAGCGTCAAAGTGGTTCTGGAACATTTGCAGCCGATCGGATGCCTCCCTTGGGCTGAGCTTTGGCTGCATTGGACCACAGGTGTTGTAATCCTTGACAAACTTTTCACAGTCAACTTGAAAGATTTCCAAATTGGCCACCAACTCCTTTTGGAAGTGTTCTTGCACTGTCAACAGCAGAAGCTGAACATCCATAGCTTTCCCCTATGTTGAAGATGGAGATTTGAAAATTATTTGTATGAGATGTTTCTGTCTCGTGCCATCTGGTAGGTGCAGAACTTACTTGGAGCTGTAGCCAGTTGTACGACAGACTTTCAATCTTCTCTGACTCCTCTTTTGTAAGCTGTATTTGGTACTTGGCGAGCAATGAGAAAGCCTCCTCCACCAGGTCAATCTTCATGTCCATGTCGATCTCTTGATCGCGAATCTTCTTCTGTGTCTCCATAATGATTCTGATGTCGTCCAGGTCTGAGATCTGACGTTCTAGCTTGCGGTCAAAGTCCATTACCTGAAAATGTTGAGGGAAAGCAACACTAAGATCTAAGCATAGTTGAGCTGGGTATGTGTCAGGCAAATGCATCACCTGTGCCACAATAAAGTCCATCTCTCTTTTGTACTTGTTCTGCATGGCCTTCCCATAGACTGAGATCCACTGCTTCACCTCTGTGGCTATGGTATCTCTGAGAGAGAGGCAGTCGATGAGAATGCTGCCATAACGATACTCAGTCTTCTCAGTGGTGAGTTGCGATGCTGACATGTTGTACTTCTGCAATTCACTCTCAAAGTCCTTCAGTTCAGGTTTTTGCTTCACGAAGGCAGAGATGGTGTCCTCGCGATCAACCTCCCAGATGTGCTTGTAGCGCTCCCAATTCTACACCGGGAATGCAATGCATACGCAGTGAACTCCGTATGTAGCAATGTATACTGAGTACGTACAGTAGTATAGGCTGACCTGATTGAACTGGTTGAATTCCACTTTGATTCCTTGCATGCAGCTGGAGATCATAGCATGCATCTTGCTGACCTCTTTGCTCTCTGAGACGATTTTGAAGAAGTTTGTTTGTCTTTCTGCAACCACCGGGCGTTCGTCTTTCTTGGATGTATAAAGTTTGAGCTCTCTGATGCTCTCGCTCTGAGGCACCCAATCTTCACTGCTGCCACCACCTTTACTGCCTTTCTTGGTCGTGTGCTTGCTGCCCTTGCGCCACTGACCCACGCCCTTGGACACACTGATGATGATCTTGGCTGCCTGCAACATTCCATTACAGGAGTGTCACTACTTGGGCATGCACTTGGGCTACTACGCACATGCGTAGGCACATTGTGCAGGTGTTGTATGTACTTTTGGCAGCAATTTTGCAAGAGATACCTGTTTAGCGTGCAATGACGGTACTGCATGCATGCATGCTTAGAATTTGACACTCATCACACCTCATGGCACTTCAATAAAGAGATATTTGCTTGATTTCATCAAATATATGTTTTGTTGTTAGCAAAATGATCACCTAGCATAGCAGCTTGCTTCTTTAGTAGCAATACTAACACTTCTTCACACTTTACACTTTCCTATCATACGTCACCTGTACTAGAACTCCTTGTACTTCATCGATCGAGGGTCTCACTTCAATATCGGGTATGCTGAGATGTGCAGTAAGCACGAAGACAATTCTACTTCTGCTCCCTGCTGCAGACGATCCGCCACTTTCCTCCATCTCAGCCTTGGAGAGCGTTATATCGGAGGAGGAGGCCGCCGCAAAGTGCTTGCTCAAGATCTTCAAAGAGGTCTTAGTCAAGGTAGCAAGTTTGTCCGCTACCTTCTTGGCGTAGTTCCGACGGAGCTCCTTGGCGGCGTTGTTCACGGCGTTCTGGCTGTTCTTGTCCAGCACCTGCAGAGGTACACGAAGCGTTGAAACGAAACAGCGTTGTCTAAAAGTAATGCAGAAGTACTGTGTCTGCAGTGCCAATTATTTCGGATTTTTCGCAAACATTTTGCAAAGCAAATGGCTAGTTCAAATTACTGGTAAGCTGGACAATGCGCACCTGTAGCATGTTCGATACCGTCGACATGTCTTTGCTGCTCCCATTGCCATTGCCTTCAGCGGCTGTCGCCTCCTCCACACAGTTCTTGAATAACTGTCTGGCCATTCTTTGCTGGGGCTGTTTTGGCTTCTCCTCGTCACCACTTTCTTCGGGTGTCTGCATGGAGGAGCCTCGGGAAGGCTCTGGTTGTGGAGGCGATTGTAACTGGCCTTGATCACCATCACCATCATCATCCATGTTCAGAGATTGAACAGCGAGGAAGATGAGGTCCTCGACAGCATCCTCGACCATCATGCTGACTCGGTGTAAGTCCTTAGCTGCCTCGCGACAAGTGTGCTTGATCTCATCCAAGAAGCGGTCCAAAGTCCATGGTTGTGATTCGGGTAACGCGTACAGCTTCACATAGCTCATGCTTGCCAGAAGCTTCTCGATTCTGAAACAAATTCAGATGGTTAACACTTCCTTGCACTTGCATGAGTGAGTGCTTCGAGCATGAGAACAACCTGTTCGTGTATATATCGTTAGCCCTGCTCATCAGATAGGTGAAATTCTCAATGTCATCGAGACATCGATCAGTAAAACCCCTCCACTCAAAGTTAGTCCAGGTGATTTCTCTCATTCCTGGTTCGAGACAAGAACGGATTCTATTCACGTGAGGAAGAAAGAGGCGCCGAAGATCAGGGATTATGCTGAAATAAATTAGATGCTTGTTACGACGAGTGCAAAAGTATAACTTGACGAACATTCACCTTTTCAACGCTTGGTTGTATCTGAGCAGGATCATGTCAACGGTGTCTCTGTACTGGAAGAAGTAGTCTTTTTTCTTAATAAGAAACTGGTTGACGCTGGGCACCATAATGTCCATCTTGGAGAGGCGCTCGTTTTCCTTCAGGAACGTGAAGAATACAGGGTCGAAGTTGGATCTGAGGTCAGACCCGCTGGAAAACAACATATGTAGGGATCTACATTTCAGGGTTTTTGTCTCTCATCCAGGTGGATTCAGTAAAAAAATGAGTTCTCTAGAAGAGTGAGTCAAAATCAGAAGAAAAGTGCATCTTTAAAGAGAGTGAAAAGCAAGATTTCTTCAACAATTGTCAGCAATTTAGCAGCAGCGATTGCAACGTAAAAGCTTGACACAACTGTGAGCAAATAAGTGGTCCTGGAATAACAATGAATGTCAGTTCGGTTTTGGAGGAACGCCCCCAGCACTATCTCGTACCATCTTGTATTCTACAAGGGGGAAGGCACGCTCTAGTATTTATATTGTGACAACCGCATGATTAACTTACGTTGCTTCAGCAGAAAAAATGGACTTTGAGATCATAGTCTCGATCTCCTGTATCTTGAGATTCTTCCAGTTTTCTTGGATGTGGAGTTCAAACTTCATGAGCATGATTCCGGTGTCGTTGTACTGTTTGACCAGGTGCTTGTACTCTGGGCGATGGCGCAGGGTGCGCTGGGACTTGAAGTGTTCCATGAAGAAGTGAAGATGCTGCAAACAGAGAGGTCGCAAGTGCGTCAAACTGTGGGCTACGACTTTGCCATTTGGCCAAGATTTTCTCGAAACTGGTGCAACGTATGTACGTACACATGTGTACTTGAGGAGGCTATGAACGTAGGTGGCCTCGAGATCAATTTTCAACTTGTTACAAGTTGAAAAGGCTAATTAAGGTCAAAAGGTTAATTATCCTCAGTAATTTAGGATCATTGAATTATTTCTTAGAATACCTCTAGAAGTGATCGGACCCAAGCAATCCTCCCTGAGGAATCGGGAAAGCTTCTTGGAATTGGAGGCCTGGTCACCTGCTTCTTGAAGAACTTAGAAATTCTTTCCATCTCCTGGCTAAACGTATTGATCATGCGCATGTATTTCTCCGTCAAACCGACCACAGGGACGTCAGCCGAGAGCTTCTCGAACCGAGGCAAGTACTGAAAGTAAGAGGGACTTTACACATACCATTAATGACAGAAGACTTTTCAAAACTTCTGTTCAATCTCTATCGTCACCTGAAAAGCATGCGGTGTGTCCCAGACTCCGTCATAGGTGACCTCCAACTTATGTTGGAGCTTTTCGGTGACTGTGTCCATCCTAGTGAGAAACTCAACGTAGTCCTTGTCAAACGCCTCATTGCGGAAGTCCAAGTAGTCGTAGTCACGCAAAGTCAGGACGCGAACAGCGGAGTCAAAAGTCTGAATGGAAATTCGCATTAGTATGATATGACAGTGCTGGCCATAAGCAATTTCCGCAGAGAGAACTTCACTGCTTAAGTTGTACTTGAACTTCTTGAGGTGGAATTACATGTGAAATGTGCAATTCGGATACTTGGACACAATATAGAGTGCAGAAGTTCAATGTTGTGTCTAACCATTTTGATGCATCGGTGCTCTGAGGATCAGCCACCTTGAGAGAAAGGTACACCGAAGAGGCTGGAATTAAGTGCTCAATTCCGTACTGGTCTTAAGACTCTCAACAACTGATATGAAGTGTCCATTCTGCACTAGAAGCTGCCGTAGCTATGCATGGAGTCGATTTTACCCCGCGAAATTGCTTTGGCGAGGACTGTACAGTTGGTTGAACACAAACATGTTCTGATTACATGAATCGTATTCAAGTCGTCACTCGTCTCGACCTCCCCAAAGCCTTGCTTGCCGCGAACGTGATAGTGTTGGTCAACAACGAAACTCGAGCTCCTACTTTAGCTCTATCTTGCCACCCACCAGTTACAAAGTTAACTGCCACAATGTACGGAGACGCTGGACTGGGATAGCGGAGCAGCAAGCATCTATCCCATCCGACCTGTTCCGTAATCACACAGGAACGCGCTCGGAGTACCGGTCCTTGCAGTGCGTAAGTATGTTGCATTGCTATCACTGCACCGCAGTACAGTGCGCGTGCATACTCAAAGGACCGGAACAGTTACTGTTTGCATGTTCATACGGTACTTTGTCGTCACTACTAGGAGTTTCCAACCTTGAAGTCGTCTTCCAGCGCTTCCTCTGGCAACAACGCTTCCATTCTCTCATTGAAGAGTCTCGTGTAGAGGTTGATCTTCTTAAACATGCTGAGCAGGTTGCGCAAGCGGGTGCAGAACGAGTCGAAGCGGCCAAAGATGTATTTCTCGCTGAAGCTGAATTCGCGGATCTCCTTACCAACCCTGAGAGACAAGAAAGAAAATAGATGAACTCATTCAGGCCAGGGGGCCGATGCACATTTGAGAAGTACGAGTGCTTACTTTCTGTTCTTCACCCTTGCATACGCATCCTTATATTCTTGGTTTAGTTTGATGCACTGCATTAGTTTCTCCTCCACTTGCAGTCTGTCCTGACTCCAAATGGTAAGGCGTCCGCTTTGAGTGATGTATCGTTTGCAAGTTCTTATGACCTGGTTCAAAATTTTACGTGGCATTAGTTGAATTGCATGCCGTGTGTACCTCAACTATACACAGCAGTTACTCATGCGTCATGTGGACACATACGACGAATGTTACCTGATTGGTAATTTTGACCAACAGACTGGCTACCCTCTCAGGAGTATTGTAGTGGTGAGACACGTTATAAATCATCTTGACAATGTGGATGACCCTCATCAGCGACTCTTTCATTTGGGCTGGATCCTCCAGATAGATGGAATGACTGGACTTCTCGATGGCTCCGAGAAACTTGGCGTTGTCGGCAGCCTCCACGTGATATTTTGTTATGCGACGATCAATGTTATTCCAAACCTGTGAAGCGCAGTTAGGAGTTTTATGAATTACATTCTGTGTGGGTAGTGTGCTGTGAAGTACTATGTCAATGTGCTCACATAAGAGGGATTACGAGCATTTGCTACGTACACATGCTTTCTTACTTTCAAAATTTTTGACTGTGCTGCCCTCATTGTGACTAGAGTCATTCGAGCTTGTGGAGTATTGATCTGGTTCACCAACAAAGTCAACTTGGCTCCACGGGCCTTCCAGTACTCCAGTTCATCCTAAAAACGGAACTTTATGATGTTAAGACTTTTCTAAAAACAAGACCACTCGTACAACATCGCATTCACCTGCGGTCCCGCCTCGTCCGTCTCGAGCCTCAGTTGCTCGCTCTCAAGCAGCAGTTCTTGGATCTTCTTCATCCACCCCCTGATGTAGCCTTCGAACTTCGGTACGGCGTTCTCCGTTTTCAGGTATTCCCACACGTCGTCCAGATTCTTGATCTTGTAAGCCTCGGGCGGGTAGTCCTTGATCAGGGTCCCCTCCTTCCACACCAGTTCAGCCACTCGTAAGGAACTGGTAAACGAACGCAGGCAGGGCAAAAGTTCCTTCTTCACCTGGAATCATTACAATGCTCACGCGCTGTGTACTCAACACCTCGCTGACACCAGTATAATCGTTGTCTCTGCTTTCTCTAACCATGAGTTCGTTATATCAACTTATTCTTTACGTAGAACATACATAATGTCGGCGCGCTACCTAACCTTTTTCAGAAGGTCCCTGCATCCTTTGTCTCCCATGCTGGACGTAAGAAGTACGGGTATGTAAATTCTTGACACCGTTCTCTCCACGTTCCACAGTAGGTAGTCTCCCTCCTGGGCGTTCAAAATGCCGCACATGATCTCTCGCTGGAAGGTTTCCTCACTATTGAGAAAGACAGAATCCTGCATAACACTAAGTCTCTCATTTACAGATGCTGCTGACCAATCCCATTGTACATATGAGACTCTACAGTACAGAAGTATGCTACGGTACTAAGTGTATGGACGCACTGTACGGATTGACGCAATTCACGTTCAACACTGAACATATTGAGCGTACATGCAGTATACGCGTACCCGAGAGTCCTTTTGGTGGATGTCCTGATGAAGTAGATCCCTGTCCCAGTGAGCGGGGTTTCTGTGCCATCCTGCACCGTCAGGACTTTTTTGATCACCGTTTGGTCTCCTTTACTCCCATCTCCAGCACCAGCTGCTGGTCCAGCCGACAGACGGGTCTCCTTGCTCTTGCGGTGACCCTTCTTAGTCTTCACTTTTTCCTCAACTTCTATTCTCCGCTCTTCATTCTGAGATAAGATAATCTTGTGTGTGTCCAACGGCAGTGAAAGATTCAATCGTTATTACCTGATAATAAAACATGAGTTTTCGGGCTGTGTCTGATTTGTACAGGAAATCCAGATCGTCCAGCATGGTTGGATTTGAAAACATGAAGTCCATGATTTCATGTCGGAGGAGGCCGCTTAGATGAGCAACGATCTGTTCACGTTAAGAGTATGCATTTCGTCCAAGTGCGAGCTAATCTTTCCACCAGAGACAGATTATCGCTCACCTGTATGGTGAACTCGTGGGTGGGGTCGATCTCCCCCCTCCTCGCCTTCCTCTCGGCCTCCTCCCGCTTCTTCTGCAGCTCCTCCTCCCTGGACCCCACCATAGCTGCGCTTGGGAGACGTCGAGGATCTCTGCCCATTAACAGGTGCCAACGTTCAAAGGGAGTCATTATTGAGATATGTGATGACATTGACAAGTATCGTGTTTACGTAACGTTATGAATAAGCATTCAATTGATGCCCACGGTGAACACAAGGATAGATTTATAAGAGAGCGTGCGTGCATGACAACGTCTGCACGTAGATTACCAGCAGGAACCGAGAGGGAGGTCACGACCACTCATAAGACTGAGTCAAATGACACGTTAAAGTTTTACTGCTGTATATTGAAGTGGGCACGACATGTACGTACGTACATACGTACAATGCGCCATTGCAGGCCAACCTCAGACAATTTTCAGTATAATCCTCCAAGCTACGACATGCGAGTTGTTATTAATGGTTCCCGTTGTAAACTAGGTGGAGCTGTCAACTTCAGCTAGAGTTTCATATAACGTATGAAAAGTACTAATGGTTTTTGCCTCACCTGTATGTCTGTTAATTTCGTAACTGCTGTCCCTCTAACACCACATTTTTACTTTTGCTTTCTTCTTTTCTTCTCGAGTGCTTTCTCTTTAAGGCTATCATGTAATCAGGCCTGGAAATAGGTAGTTTTTGTTTGATCAATGCTGTACATACCTAGAAAGGCGGCCTTTCTTCTAAGGATTGCATGCTATCCTGAAGTGGCTATGTCTCGTGTCATCTCTCGTCCAACCGTAGACTCTTGACTGCTGCAGCACTTTGATGCATACGTTTTTCTTAAGGCGTTGTATTATTCTTTTCGCTTTAAAATCGTTGCTGTCAAAATTGTGCTGCAGCGTTAAACACAATACGCATGGCAGCACGCTCCGAAATGACGTGACTGTTAGGACTGCGTAGTACTGTAAGGACTGAGAAGAAGGGTAGAAATCTCTTGTCATGGTGTATGGAAATTGATCTTGAGAAGGAGTTTGTGACCTGAGACAAACTAAAATGCGGCCCAAGTGAGCAAAGTCGTCTGTACAATTCTTCCGTCGCGATGTGGACTTAGCAATACCAGACGCAGGCAAATGAGATCGCGACAACGTGCTGGACTGATCTTACTAGTACTGTTACAAAATCGAGCCAAACTCTATTGTTCTCTGCCTCTTCGTTGACGGCTTCCACACGATGCATCACGTCGGTTGGCACGAGAACACGTCCGACGTAAGCCCGAGGTTCAACTCGAGATTTTACCAGCCCGAGGTGGCCCGTGGCCCGAAGTACAAAGCTCGAACGAAATGCAGTATAGAAATTCGGGCTCAAATTCGGGCTAGTACATCTAGTGTATATCTAGCACATGCCTCACTAGCGCTGCTGATGCCTGCCCATGATGCCTGACACCAACCAAACCCACCAGTCGAATGGTGGGTATACTGTAAGAAGGGAAATAGAAGTTTCCAGAATTGTATAAACTTGCTTTGAAGTATCTAAGCATACCAGCAACTTCGGTACCCTCAGAACGAGTGTTCTCTATGACTGGGGAGATTTTAAATCAAAAAAGAAAGATCGCTTGATGAAGGAAATGCAAAAAAACCTATTTCTCTGCGTGACAACTTGCCCGAGGTTCTGATGTTCTCAAATATATTCAAATGTCTGTTAAAAAGGAGGCTGCAGTTCTGATGCATAAATTCTGCTCAGATGCCCACTGTAATTAATACCATTCATACAGCCAGTTACTGTACTTGGCTGTAAGTGTAACAGTCCTCCTCCCCCTCTAGAGTGCTGCATAGCCACCACCACCTCAGTGTAGTGTCATACCAATGGTACACAATTTGTATACGTATGATGTCTGAGAATTGGGCCCTTCTGTCTCCTATGCGCCATCGGTCGTTTCCCACTGACCTCAAGGTCAGTGTCTGTACCCCGTCCAAACGTACTCACAGCGTTTCTCGTCAAAGAAAATTAACAACAGAAGAGGGTCATGCTTAGCTTTACACGATTCGTAAGCATTTTCACTACAGTACTTATTCTTATAAAGGTATGCATTAGAATGTTGCCCGAAAGTTGCTCATACATGATTATTTTCTTAAAAAGTATGAGTCGTAGAGAGAACTTCGGATAATTAGGGGGGAACGATTAGGATACAGAGCAGACAAGTAAGTCCATCAACGCTGATTGGCCCTCATGGCCTGAATGGCGGTTACAAAGATGCTGTCAGTGCCACGATCTTGAATATCTTTCTCTGTAAAGCATGATCAAAACTTATTGTGTTCTCCTGAACACTTTCCAACGCAATCCCAATGCCTGTAAAGGGCTTCAAGGTCGTCTTACGTAGCAGGCCTCAAGGTGTCAACCTTGAAGTTATTTTCGTCATCATGCTAACTTTTGGTGGCATCAATCTTTCTCAGACTTTGCTCACTTGAGACACTCATCCAATGTCTTGGTAATAGAACTGTCTTCCTATGATCACAAAAACTCATCATTATACGGGGAAACTGCAATGCGCTGCCTTTGGGACACGCGTTACAACGAGCAGTACTTCGCTGTTCGTACCGTCAATGCTACTCTGCCGAGCGAGAACTATAAATATCGAGCATTGGTTTTCCATCACTTGGTCATTCCTAATTTCTACCCCTTCCATTTAAAAGAAGCGAGGCATTTGGAACAAAAACCTGGATTATTAGCGGATCAAAACAATATGCACTACAAGCTGTTTGAGCGGAATGATCTCTGATGTCTATTTATTGATCGGGTGGTTGCCCAGCATCAGTAGTGCCTGTGGAGTTAGAAGCCAGCAAAGGTGGACTCTGAAGCTGAGCTCAGAATACTGACTACATTTCTTCGGTTTCTGCACTGACATTGACTGATACAGTATTTGAATAAGGAATATACCAAACCCAAAGTTGTCGAACAAAAAGCATTCTTGCATGTCCTGCTGCACCGAGACACCGAGATGGTCGACCATACTCCGGAGTACCAATGTGTTACATCATGAGTCGAAGTATTGCTTCCAGAACCATTTATTCCTGATTGGCCCGAAGAAGCAAGGTTTGAAAGGTTTGAAACACCACGTACGGTGGGGTCGAGCGCTCACGAAGCCTTCCTCTTCTTGGGTGAGCTCAAACCTTTTATTATTGCTGAAATATCTGCCCATTTTCGGTTGCCATCTTTCCCCCAATACAGTCAAACTTTTATGGGATAAAGGGAAATCAAGAGGACTTCGTGTGAATTGATCATTTTGTTTGTTGTTGGGGCAGCCTCTGAAGTTCCTCCAGGTATCCTGACACCGCGATCCGTGTAAAAAGGACTACGGTGGCCATAGGGTGGCCGACAGAATTCGGAGGATAAAGCAAGAAAAAATTTGAGTGGTCATATCTTTTCTATCACAACAGATCTGAATTTGGAATTTTGTGTTGGAGATCTGATATATTTTAACTCCTCAATGCTCAATCCATGATCCCCCAGCTGCTAACACAGCCTCAACACGGGTGTGGAAGGTCTTGCAGGCAGAGATGATTGCGGCCTCTGGGTGCTCAATTCACTCTTCTGAGATCGTTACCTTCAGGGAGTCCAGGTTGGAACGAGGAGTAGCATTGACCTTGCTCATGAACCCACTCCACCAGAAATAATCCAGTATCTGTCAAGTACCTTCTGCACAATACTACACCAACCTTGCAGCGGTGTGATCAAGAGATCACCCAAGCACTTAAGGCCTACTATTGACATGCCATCAGACGTGTGTGAGCGCATGCGCAGAAACAGAGTGTAATGGTTAACGTTTTGTAATGTATTTGTTCTTTCGTTGAGTTTCTTGCCGTGTAGTTGCATTTCATGTTCTGTTGTTCGTTTCGAGCCCTTTGCTCTATCTCATGTATCAGCTGTGACCCTAGTGTGATAAGGACCATTCTGGTGAAATGAATGGATTGAACTCATGTACTTTAGTCGTGTACCTTTCGATCGAGTATTTAAGCCGGAAAGTACCTCGCCACGTTCACTCGTGCACCGACTATCATAGCGGCAGCAACTCCAACATCTTCACCGACACCACATCCCATCTTGGACGATCTTTTCTGGACTCACTGGGAGGACAGTTACCCGCGAGAGCTGGATACAACATCACGACGTGTACCAGGAGATCTTACGAGACGACCGAAGTGGTGATCGCAACGATGAAACCTTTTTTTGACCAGAATACGGTTAACTCTGCGCTGAGCAAGGTGACGGGGCAGGCACACTAAAAAACGGCACGAGTAACTGCAATTTAAGAGCTCAAGTTAAAGGTTCACTAAATGGTCCAGTTCAGTCTCAGTGTATGTTCTAGATGTAAGTCAATCTCTCTCACTTATTCCCCAATTTCTCTCCAGAATTATGTATTTGGTATTTAATATTCTAAGACTCTGAGTGTTCTCTCTCTAGTTTAGCTCAATATTAGCACGCTCACTCTACACACTCCACTCGAGTCCAGCGGCATGTAACCAAATATTACGGAGAACGTACTTTGTTCTAGATCAGAACGCTTTGTCCTGGTCGTTTTCCGTCTATCGATATCGTAAGGACACGACGTGCTATCATCGATACTTTTGATGAGAACAGCAACGAGCTAGGCCTAGATGTTGCGAAGAAGCGGACTTTGCTGATTGCAGTGGCGATGCGAAATGAAGCACGGTCTAAGGTGACATTGGAAACTATTACGAATTGTTTTCAAAAAGGGAGTCTTTTAGTCCCAATGTCGGCTCTACAGTATGCGTAAGAAAAAAGACCCTCACTGCCTTGTTGAGGGCTTTTTTGGCCTTGACCAAACGACGCTCTTGCAGATTTTTGGAAAGGGCTGGCTTCTTGACCTTAGC
>JAAUXU010049994.1_pt1 | contig 14269 bp, 17 predicted proteins | sample 7278151 | NCBI WGS metagenome assembly JAAUXU01 (sample SAMN14350113, study PRJNA611818) | marine sediment metagenome | isolation source: surface marine sediment (1.8m) | place: French Polynesia: Moorea | collected 2018-08 | reverse complement strand
TCTAGGAGGTGTTGCACCTCTAGGAGGTGTTGCACCTCTAGGAGGTGTTGCACCTCTAGGAGGTGTTGCACCTCTAGGAGGTGTTGCACCTCTAGGAGGTGTTGCACCTCTTGGCGCTGCTGGACTTGCACCTGTTGGCGCTGCTGGACCTGTTGGAGCCAGAGCCACTGTCAGAGCCGTTGAGGACGTCCCCGTCAGTTGCCCCGCGCTTCTCGTGTGCGTCTGCGCGGGGCTGGCATTGCAGACTCGGCATGCACTTGCACGTGCTCTTGCACATGCGCGGGCGCGGGCATTATCAAGGACAGGCGGATGTTGTAGGGGAAACAAGACGCTCCCTTACAACTCCTTTATCGAAATGTTGCTTCTTTCCCTCTGGTTCAGTCTTCTGATTTCGCACATTCTCCTCTCTCACCTCGTTCTGCAGTGTGCAAAAAAAGCTCGGGACACCTGGAATTTTGCTCCAGTTCGTTGTTCCTCGCGTGCAAGTCCCAAGTATCACAAGTGCAGCTTGTGACTTCGACAGCCGGGGTTGGACTCGTGGCTGTCACACCGGGCGAATTCACGGCCGAGGGGGACTCCTCCCCCGCCATCGGGACCGTGGACGCGATGGCGGCGGCGGACGCGTCAGACAAAGCTGCACCCTGACGATTGACGATGGAGGCACTTTGCTGCAGGATGCTGCGAGGCAAACCATGAAAAAGTGACAGGTCCCATCTGGAGATAAAGCGCTGTCTTTTTTGTGCGCAAACGACCTTTTCTGACTCACACTGTATGCATATTCCGTAGCCGACCATTCCTCTTCTCAGTGGTGCTCGTACAACTGCTTAATATTCATAAAATTATCCATACGGAGATCCGAACGTGCTACAATTATGAATATTCATTGAGCGCTCGGGAATTGCGTATGACTGAAGGCTGTGCAGAGAGAAGTTTCTCTCCGATCCTCACACGCGAGCCAAACTTCCACGATATCAAAGGTTTCGTGACTTTTTTTGTTCGCGGCCCGCACAAATTGTGTGTGTGTGAATGACTCATCCTCGCTCTCTATTGACAACCTAATTCACTTTGACTACACTGTGCAACTTTGCTGCGGTCACATTGAAGCAGACCCAACATCGCTCATTACAAAACATCTGCGGTAGCAGAGGTTTCGTGACTTTCTGTGCATGGCTCGTACAAAGCGTGTGTGTGTAGATGTTTGCGCGCGTAGATGTGTGTGCGTGCGTGCGGCGCAGCCTTCTTCTGCTGTGGAATGGAATTTCCGGACGGACAAACGGACAGACAAACAGACGGACGGACAAACAGACGGACGGATCCGTAGAAAAAGGGACAGACAGACAGATGAACTGTTAGACAGACGGACGGATACATAGACAGGCGGACAGACGGACGGACAGACAAACAGACAGACGGACGGACGGACGGACAGATCATAGACAGGCGGACGGACAGACAGACAAACAGACAGACAGACAGACGGACGGACAGACGGACGGATAGACAGACAAACAGACAGACAGACGGACGGACGGACAGAGACATTGCGCGCAGTTTCTCTCACCCCACGCGCCTGTGCGAGCGCGTGCGCGCGCGCGCAAGGACAGCAAGACGGCTCTAGAGTTGGCGTCACTTTAGTTCATTGCTGTAATGACATAGTGACAAACAGAAGTTGACTTGTTTAATGACTCGTAATAATGCGTACAGACGAATGTCCGACGACCGCCGGCTTCTGCGCCGTCCATCCGACTGCTGCGGTCACCCAGGTCGAGCCCGCGATGCCGTTATGTCTTAGTCATCGGCCAAAGTGGCGGAAAACCCCCAGGAAACCTTTCGTCGTCGTCGTCGTCGTCGTCGTCGTCGTCGTGGTCACGCCAGACCACTAAACAGAGACAGATGGACATGTTTGTAGCAGCAGTCGGAGAGCAGAACGGAGCCCGGGCGGAAGTCGGCGGGGCCACCTTCTTGACACTGTGGTGCGACCAAGTAGAGCGACCTCGGCCAGATCAAGGGCGACAGCGCCGAGCTCGTCAAGACTGAGAACAACGTGGGGTGAGCATTTCCAAGGTGAGCGTTCGAGTGACTCCGACAATGGTAGACAAAGTGTTGAGTGCGTCGGTTCTGCTCCGCTCAAAGGCCCGGTGAGCTTCACCAGTGCCACGACCAAGTGCTGCGCTGTCGCCTACGTCAGCAGTACCGTCTCTGGCTGCACTGGCGAGTCTCAAGTCTTGGTCCCTCGTCAACAACAATAGAAGTGAGTCTTCCCAGCCTTGTTCTGTCGGTCCACTCATAAAGGGTTCCACACGTTGCAAACTTTGGAGCTTTTGCCATTGTTGCCAGACGCTGCAAAGAGTGACAATGGCGCAGTGCAAGCATGACTTGCACACTCTGTCGTACTGTGTGACCGGAGTGGAGCTTCCCACCTTCCAGCAAATTTCCTGCTCCACAATTGACTTTGGGGAACTTCTGGCAACTCTGAACGAGTGAAGTTCAAAGAATGAATTCAGGCTCTCCGGTTACTGTCCACCCACGAGCTGCTGCGGTCCTGCTTTCACCTCTGCGTCTGCCTCCGCAACCACAATCACGAGACCAATATGTCTGTCCCCACCACGACGGACCAGTTCTTGCTCGGTGATGCCTTGGACATACCCACTTCTTCCAGTCCAACACCAGTGACTCGTGGACCTGACCAAGCCCCTGCTCCATCCAGTTCGGCATGACCCACGAGTGCAAGATGTGATCCTCGCCCAAGTAGAGCCTCTGAGCGCAGAAGATGCTAGGAAAACATTGACAGGTCGGTTCGATGTTTGAGCCGAATACTCGGTGTCCGTGTCAAGGTTCAGTGTTCACCCGCCGATTGAAGTGCTGGACAAAACTTTATAAAGTCCAGTGGTTTTTTTTGCCGACTTTTTTGGAGCAGGAGGTGTGGCCGGGGTGGGAGGTGTGGCTGGGGTGGGAGGTGTGGCCAGAGTAGGACGTGATTTTCACTCAGCCCCGACTGGTGATTTGGCTTTAGTTACTTCACTTTACTTTTCACACCGGACAGAACAGAAGACACTGCGCAAACCTGAACATTGACATTGGCATCAATGTCGGCGGTTTGCAAATCCTCGATAGTATAAAAAGATGGGTCGAATATTCTTTGCTCTGGCTGGTGGGAGGCCTAAATTCTAGTCACACGGTACGAGCAGCTACGTACGTAGAACGTATGGACCCGACGCACAGCACATACGGTGGCACGCAGCAGTTGCAGCGCGCCCACCGACCGCTCCATGCTCGTCCACACCATTTCGAGCTCTTGTCAGCAGCACCTGTTCGACATCATCTTGCTGCTCCAGTCCAAGTCCACGAAGAACCGGTGGAACGACGAATGGAAAGAGACGAGGGACGGGGGAACAGAGTTGCCAGATGACGAATGAGTCATGCAATTGCTAAATCGCGTCTACTTACGGAAAGCAATGACGACAAACAGGTGGGAGTTTCGCATCATGTGCGTAGCTCAGCAGCTTCTCTAATGCTACTGGAATGTGTGGAATGCAGACGAATCTCTGATTGCGTCATTTCACTCAGGAAAAAGTGGTCTCCTTCTCTCTCTCTCTCGTTCTTTCTCTCTCTCTCTCTCTCACTCATTCTTTCTCTCTCTCTCTCTTTTGCACTCAATCATTCATCACTGTTGTCGTAGTTTTTGCACTCCGTCCCGCAGTTGTTGCGTTGCAAACAAACGAAACAGGTGAAATAGGATCCCTCTGAAGTGAGCCAAGTCCTTAAGGACTCGCGTGTACTTGGACGAGAGACTCGCTGCATTCGCGACTCTTTCTCTTGCCATCAACAGCCCTAGCATGAATTGCAGAGACGTCCTGAGGTGGGAAAGCAGCAAATTAAGCGTGCGTGACTGCTAAATGCTGCTGCATCAGCGCCAGCTCCATCGTGGCCAAGACCAACGTTTTGTGCTTTGCAGGTGCGATCGATCCCACAAGTTCACTCAACGAGAGAGGAGCTGACTGACCCCATCTCAGTGCTGTCAGAGATGTCAGTCACGGCCGTGGCCGCCGTCAGCCAGCAGCTGTTGTCCACCGGCGCCAGTGTGAACTCCGCCCCAGAGGACAAAGTGTGTCTGAGGACGAGAACTCCCACAACTACTTGCAGGCTGTTGAGCGGGGCTGCGCTCATGTCTCTACTCTGTTTGCTCAGTGTGTTCTTGTGCGTCGTCTCAAGCGGGGCCGGGGGCGGCGTCACCGCCGCGGCGGCCACGTCAGCCAAGTCCCACCGGCTGTTTCGTCGGCGGTCGGCCGAGAGCTCGAAGATCGTCTTCCCTGACGACCCCGACTACAGCACCAGCAGCGACGACGCGACTGGCAGCAGAGGGAGGCTGCGGTGGAGGAAACATTCCTACCGGATGACCTCGAGCGACAAGGTCTTGGTCAGGCTGGAGAATGAGTAAGTCCAGAACATGGTGATCTCGAGCTTGAGCAGCTTTGGCAACTACGTGGGGCTTCTTAAACAATGGAGAAACACGCAATTTTTGTTGCAAAAAGTGGTTCATGATGGGCCTTGTCAAGGTGGGCCTGACAGCAGGCCTTCAGCAGCTGCGGCGGCTGGTCCAAGGAGCCCCAATTTCAAATCTGATTGACTGAACACGACTTTTACACAGGGTGCGAGGGCAAATTCTTCAGTTGCTTCGAGTTCAATGCTCGTATTAAATCAGCCTGGAGCTTCAAATAGGTGAGAGCTGCGTCAGCACAGAATGTCTACAGGCTTGAGTTCTCAGACAGCCAAAATGTCAGATCTTCTGGGACACCCACACCAATGCAAACGTCCTGGGTGTCACCTCCCAGAAGGTGAAGGTCAGCAGGAAGGCCAAGGCAGTGGGGCTTGACTGGAACGCGGGGCCTGCGATCAAAGGACCGCAGGCCCAGCATTGAGGCCTTTCTGGAGAAAAGTGGAAAGTCACATTCATGATCATGGGATAAACTTCATCGCTGTAGAACTCAGCTGAAAATGTCTGATTGGGAACATCTTTTCAAGTCCATATCCACGACACTGACGGAAAATTTGCCCTCACACCCTGTAAACTTGGTCGAAAATATGATGTAAATCAAAGGACTTTTCAACCACATGAAGTGCCATTCTTGACCACATTCAAGTCCCTCCAGCTACTGCACATGTTGGAAGCCCAACATATTTTTGGTACCCAGCTAGACATTCAGCGCTGCTTGCAGTGCGTGTGACGTGATGCCCAAGATGTCACTTTTGCCTAGTACACCTGGTGTCAATGTATGACCGGCGCGTATCACACGTCTCCCCCCTGTCCTTCAGGAGCCTTTGCAGCGCCGGTGACCGCGCCGACGACGCCGTCTTCTGCGAGGTGCCGACCTCGTATCCCGACGCGTTGGTCTCGCAGATCCTCGCCCGCCTGGAGAACGACGTCGAGCAGGACCTGACGATGAGGTACGTGTTGAAGTGGCCAAGTGAGAAATGCATGTGACGTCAGTGATCGACTCGTGCAGTGCATGGTACAAGCAGGGCGTAGCCGAGTCCACGCCGGCCCAGCCCGACTTGTCCCACTCGCGGAAGTGGCACCTCCTCATGGCTGTCGTGGGAGGCGGAGAGCAGGAACAGTTCTGTCATCTGCATTGATCTGAGTTAGAGTCAAATCTGTCTAGGGCTGTTTCAATGTCACTCTGGTCTTGGCCTCGTCATCGACCTCGTCCACATCCCCCTCGTCATCACTGGATCTCTCGTTCTCCACATGTCTTTGAAACATTTCTCTGGAATTGTGAACGCATCCCTCTAAAAACATCACTAGAATTGCTCTCCTCGCGCTATCAGACAGGGTGACCCAGAAGTCCGAACCCTGAGCAGCAATGATGTACTTAAGGCCAGTGTGAACTGCTAGAGGACTCTGTCAGGCCCTTCCTTTGTACCATCACAACAGAAGAGAAATTGGCTGCACTTATCTAATTTCGTCATATCCGCTGTCGTCAACGCTGCACTGAAGAGCAGTGCATGTTTATGGTCACGCTGCATTAGTCACTTGTGCTTAAATAATTCACTGTATTTGCTCGAACATAACTCCTGGGGTTTATATGTTTCAGTGTGCCCTCAGTGGGGTTCTCTTCAACAGGGGGTTCCTACAATGGGCTTATACAAACACAACACTCAACCAATCTAACTTTCTGAACAATACTAAATAACTATGGATGGAATAAACTCAACACTTTCCCACCTCCTCTTTATCTCAGCCTGTGAGTCTTCAGCTTTATAGCATGCTTTAAAGTACTTGTGAGTCCAATGAGTCAATGTTTACTCAAGACGACCTCTATTCAAGGGGTCATCTTGGACTACACCTTCCCCAGTTGACATGAGGTGACCAACCAAAGATGCAAAATTTCTAAATGTTCGTTTTTTGGTCCAGCCAAATTGTTGTAGGCTTGACCAAATAACCAAAAATTTGTAACACGTCAGAGTGCATCTTAGCTTTGTTATCTGAGGGCGAATGCAGAAGACGTCGTCAGATGATCTTGAGAAAAAAAATGTTTTTGAAACTTTACACCGGTATAAGTATGAACTCCAATGCTGCATAACTGTGTTGTCGGATTTTGCTGATCATTCAGATTTCGACCTCTTCTGTGGAAAAAAGGTAAAAAGTAGAACTTTGATGACACATTGACCAATATGGAAAGGAGCTTTCAGCCAGTGATGTCCCTCGGGCCAGCTTGACCTTAAGTGATGTCCGTCGGGCCAGCTTGACTTCAAGTGATGTCCCTCGGGCCAGCTTGACTTTTAGTGATGTCCCTCGGGCCAGCTTGACTTTTAGTGATGTCCCTCGGGCCAGCTTGACTTCAAGTGATGTCCGTCGGGCCAGCTTGACTTCAAGTGATGTCCCTCAGGCCAGCTTGACTTCAAGTGGATATCAACTTTTGCAAAAGGGGTCACTGAAGTCGACCAAGGCAAACAGTCGATGAGGCCACTCCTTTTTTGGAAGAAATCCCTGAGGATCTTGGCCTCTTTTTGACTGACCATGAAGGGGGATGGACTCGACCCGCCCGCCCTGTGAAATGCACCATATTTCCTTGGCACATTTATTCATAAGAAATGTATGATTTATTTCCCAGGGATGCAACAATGAAGGGGAACCTCGCCAGTTGCATAAGTAAAAAGTAAGGCCTAATTTTGCTCGTGTTGATTCTTTGACTCGGATGAAAACTGAGCAAATAAAGTCTTTTGTTTGTTTGTCTGTTTGTTAAAGGGGTATCTCGAGGGGAATGAGTAACAAGAGAAAGGAGTAACCCTGGGTTGGGTCTTTTCCTGCCCCAGTTGGTGGCAAACATCTAAGTGTTTAACGGACATTGATGCTTGGCGTGGCGAGTCCACCAGTAAATAAAGCCCTGCAGCAATGCAATATATTGTTTGGCGAGCGGTTTTAGGAATATTTTCCCGGTTTTGTTACTCTTTGGCGAGGCATATTTTAGCTCTATACTGTATGTGTAGGTCTATATAGGGCGTCAGCCATTTCCCCATCGTGCATGACGGTGTCAATCGAGTTTTGCTGACTCACTTGCTAAATTTCCCAAATTTATACGCACTTCTCGAAATCTTTATCTTCTTCTATCTATATAAAGCAAAGTCTCCGTATGTAGTCTGTGTGTGTCTAGTCTATGTGTCGAGCTATGGCCGCCCCAACTGCCCCACCGATCATCACCAAACTTGGTCAGCAGACGCTACACATCACAAGCTTGAAAGTGATTGCGCCACACCTTACTTTTGAGGCCGTTTTGAGGCCAAAATCGAGGTCCAAGTCGAGGTCCGTTTCCTACATTACACAGACCATAGATGTCCATGCAATAGGTCATAGGTAAGCCTCTTGGGAATAGCTGAGCAGGACCAGCTTTGGTCAGAGCTATCTATGGCAAGAGGAGGAAAGAGAAGAAGGTCAGTAGGGGTGGACACTGAGCCAGGAAAACCAGGCGAGTCAAACTGTGGCTTGACCCGGAGACTCATGGCTTGGAGCCATCACTCAGCTGGGTATGGAGTGAAGAGTGTCCGGATCAGTCAGTTTCAAAAGAAGAAACAAAATGGATCCGATGTGGGTGTAAAGTGAGTGTGAAATGCGAGATCAGCTTCGTATTGAGCGCGGAGCGTGTGTTGAGCGGGTCAATTCTGCTATTGCTTTATATATTTGCTACCTAAGTGGGCAGGTAGTACATAAGTGCTCGTGTGTCATAAGATGGAGAAACATTCCGAAGATCACGCTTTCGGTCACTAATCAACGATGGATGCGTACTTGTAAAGCTAAAAGTCTCCCTAATCTAAATATCATAGCTTCCTTAATGCTGCAGCTACACAAAGTCTATTGACATCGTTGAAAAGCTTGAAGCTTATTTTCTTTACTCTCAATGAAAATATTAAGGCTGCACTGGCTATTTTGTCTACTCTTCTGTTCTGATGCGTCAGAATTGAACAAGTTACTTGCCAGCGCTGACTTTTGGCCTGACCCTCCAACCAGGTACATATAGTGCTATAATATGCGTCGTTGATATGTGGTTAATAGTGCATAATGACGAACCCTGTTTGCATTCCTCAGGCAATTCTTTGGCGGGAGACGCATCAGGAAGGGCAGACCGGGTCACCGTCACCGAAACAAGCAACAGGAGCCTCAGGAGGAGCAATTTACTCCGAGGTAAATAAAGAAACCTGACAATATGATTGAAGCCAAAGTGAACTCTTCTATGTAATGCGAATATATTCATTGTTTGAATGTCGCTGTGCATATGATCCATGATCGTACTCGCGTATCTGCCCTTGCAGACTGCCCAGACCACAAGGCAAGGTTCCGGGCTGGATCGTCAACATCGACTCCTCCGAGATCCAATTCCCCGTCCACGCTGGCCAGGATGGAGACCGGGTCGGAGGGGAAGACGACGGCGGTCGCGTCCATAGCAGAACCAATCCCGAGGAAACACAGGTCGACGGCCTCCACGGCGGATCACGTCCAACACCACCAGCAGGTGAGACTTGACGTTGAGCGCGTAGGTGTGGACGTCCAGCTGGACGCTGACCTTTGACTGCGTCGTCAGACAGGAGGAAGCAAGTGGTCAGCGACGATGACGAGGGAGAACAGGGTGACCACACAACAAGTACATCTCCGGAACAGGGTGACCACACAACAAGTACATCTCCACCGCGGAACCCTTCTTATCAGGTGTGGTAGCTTGATCAATGTACTACGCGTGCGTCAAGTGCAACTTGGTGTTGGTCTGGTTGCTCCTCAGCACCCTGACGAGGCAGATGGTCCGGCCAGCCAAGAGGATCAAGAGGATGATCCCTTTGCCTACGACGACGTCGCCGACTCCCTGCCTTTCCATGACACTTACACCAAGGACATGCCGCTGTGCAGAGCAGTGCAGGCCTACGTCTACCCCAAGAGAGCGCAGAACATCCACGACAAGTACAGGTTCATCATCAACTCGCCGGACAAGAGGTACATCCAGGAAGTCAGGGTACGTCAGATGAGTTTGAGAAAGCGTCGTGATTTCGTCTTGACTCACGTCCTCCGCCACCCAGATTGAGAAGTGCGTCGACCCCGACGACCAATGCTCCCTCCAGGGGGGCCTCATCTTCTCCGACTTTGGCGTGGAGACGGCGTGCAGACAGAAGTACAACTACAAGAAGCTCTTGGCCATCGACGAGAACGGCCGAGAGGAGGTGAGCAGGGCTGACGTTTCTCGAGACCACATAAGACTGAAGCTCCATGTTCCAGATCGACCTCTTCAAGTTTCCCTCCAGCTGCGTGTGTCACCAGTTGGTCAGGTCGCCCTGTGAGTACGAGTACCTGAACCTGCCCGAGCACGAGTAGAACAGCTGTTCTTTTGCAGTTGGGGACCAGTTCTTGTCTCACCACTCATCTGGCCTAGAGGAGTCAGACTCTGGAAGCAGTGACACCACCGACAGTCCTGTCCAGCCGGACCAGTCCGAGTCCGCGCAGATCATCTACGACAACTCGACCGAGCACAACGAGTCCAATGAGTCCGAGGAACAGAGCTTCGCCGGCCCGGAGGACACCACCGAGACGGCAGGAGGGGTGGCAGGGGGGCCCCAAGGCCGTCGTGGCCCAAGAGCTCTGAAGGCCAAAAAGGGTTGTGAAGGACATGCCTTGTCAGACGATTGTAGTGTGACCTCACTTGCTTCGTTTTTCAAAGGCCTTTTTTAAGTCTATTTTGGAAGGAAAAAAAATCAAAAGTACTTAAAAATGAAAAAAAAGCCAGAAGTGGCCTGATTTGAACTTCGAAGAGGGGAACCCTTAGAAAATAACTATGTATGTGTCTCAAGAAGTTAGGGCCAGTCGAAATTTTGGGGGACTTTTTTTTTAAACTGAAAGTCTGGATGAATTTTCTGCATATTCAATGTTTTGCGACCTTGATCGACGTTTCTCGTAAAGAGGCTGAATGAGTTTTGTGGAGTAACAGAATACTGCACAATGAAAGGTTAAAGTGACTCTCATTGTGACACTCTTATACAGCTCTCTGTATTTACGTTACCTGTCCCTTTAGTAACGCTACTATATTTCCCAGCTTTACCTGGACTGATATGACCTAACGCACATCATGCATAAGGCTGAGGAGGGGTCAAAATCTCAGTCAAAACGAGGAAAATGAAACTTGGAACCGCAAGTTGCAACTTAACGCAATTTCACAATTTTTTTTTAGCACGACGAGAAATATTCATCCAGGCGGCGAGCGGGCAGACCTGGCCGGACTGGCCTGGGCGGCTGCTCTCACTCTCACATCATTCCCGGGAGGGTTGAAACAATAAATATTTGCAATAAATATTTGCAATTCTTATATAGAAGAGGAGAAATCGCTAACTGCGGAGCGGGCTTGTAATTCACAGATCTTGCCGTCCGGTCCGACTTCAACGGGCGAGACGTCTGACACCTGGGCGAGGTCGGACACCTGGGCGAGGTCGGACGCCTCGATGAAGTCGGACGCCTGCGGGCAAGTTTCTCGGTGCACTGACCAAAGTAACTGCAGTAGCCAAAGACAGCTGCGCATCTATCGCAAATTGCCTCTTCCATGCAAAAATATTCCTGCGCCAACCCCGCCCTCTGGCTCCGAGCCACTCTCGGGCCTGCCTGAGGCCCTCGGCCGGGTTCGCCAGACCCTCGTGAGGGACCAAAACCCCTCGTCCCGCCCCCCTGGTAGAGGCGGCCCGATGTATCAGTGTTAACGACATGACCTATTTTGGTCCGGGGCAACAGCTGATTCTGTCCTCAGAAGGACGTGCGGACGGGATGAATGTACAAGATTTACCGTGACAGCATTTGGATCACGTTCAGCTCTCTGACTGCTACAACTGTTGTTCTCCAATTCATATGTTATGAACAGTCATTGAGTATGGAATAACGTGCATGTGAATACTCAGTTCTCGTTGTGAGCAATTAATGTTCAATATAGACAATATAAAGACATGAACGCGAGCCTCGGTTTTCACCTTGACTTCAGCCTCAATCTGCGGTGAATGGCTCCAGCAACGGGCTGTCTTCAGCTTCATCGTCGGTGTTGCCCCTGATGCAGTCGTTGCCGTGGTCTTGAGCTTCCGAGCGAGATCGCCCTCACATTCTGATGCCGCCGGTTCCATCTGCCGGACTCCCACCGGCACCGGTGTCTCCGTGTTCAGGATGTGGCACCTTCGTGTTCAAGATGCGAGTCTCCAAGTCGTAGGACGTCCTCCCCACGAACTGCGAGCGGCAGTTGACGCAGGTCAGGACGTAGACGACCCCCCCTGGACTGGCAGTCGAATGTCCCTTGTACCCTGTGCCGCGCCCAGCTGCTGTTGGACATGACCCACTCGCCCTGGTCGATCATATTGGAGCGGCACAGCTGGCAGTCCTTCTCCCCACAGCGGTTCGTCCCCGGGTGTGGGTTCGTGGCCATCACCGTCAACGCTTTGTCAACCTATGCCTGAGTCAGGGAGGTCAGTCTTGAACAGCGATCACCAGCTCGAACTGTATTGAACTTGTCGAACTCGTCGAGCTTTGCGTTCAAGCTTTTGTCCCTGGAGATGGGAACCCTGTCAAATGCCAACTTGCTGGCAACTTTGCACTGTAAAACTATACATTGAAAGTATAGCAGCAGCGTAGGCACCCGACTTGGGCCATTTTAAACTGGGCCATATGTACAGTGTGTCCAGATATTGATGGCCTCTCGGTCATTTGACTGTAGAATCGGAGTTTCTGGCTCAATGGCACCAAAATTTGGATGATGCAATTATCCAATGCTCTTCCACGTATTGTTGATGAAATTTCTGGCCGATTGTATGAGCTTTGGAAACACATGGGCAAATAAATCATGTCAACTGTTGTCACGACGTCGGTTATAACATTTGTGAGGGGCCATCCATTTCTGGACACACTGTATATATACCCTTGTGCATACGCATATATGACCCTTATGCAGTCCAGTCCAAGGAGGACACATGCACCGTCAATTTGTGATGCAGCACACGATTCTTAGGACCGCGACATCTGTATTGACACCCAACTATATTTGATGGGGAATTCCCCAGCGAGTTTCTGTATAGTGCACCCAGGAGGTGGGTGGGGGGTTGACCCCCTATCACCTTAGGCGGTGACAAATAAGTCCACTGTTTTGTCATCGACAAAGGGTGACACACACGAAAAATTGAGCCACCCACCCCTGCCGTTAATCCTTAGCTGTGTTTCATATGGACTCCAATAACCGTAGCACTTTCCAACTCCCGATGCCAATCCTGAGCAGCGACCGGCCAGACTTGGAGCAATTTGCCAAAGGTATCTGCGATTTTTGCCACCGATTTATGTAGCGTCAGTCCTTGGAAGTCAGCACGCAGGCGACCCCCGTGACTGACAGTCCCTTTTATCTGGTTTGTGCATCGTTTTCGGTGCTCCTGGCTAAGACTGTGCGATAAATCGTAGCAATATCGAGTATCGCGATAGCCAAAGTTAGATATCGTGTACGATCCTCTTTGTCGGCCCATGGGCCGTGGGATGGGCGTGGGTCTGGCCATCAAGGCCCACTTTGTTAACAAGTTGCAGTGGAAACGTTGTGTGCCATGTCAGTCTCAGGGCTGCCAGCAGCTTGTGTCACATTTTTTTTCAGTACAAATCCAGATTCAGAGCGCTGTTTCTAGAATTCAGAGGGGAGAAGCTTTGTCTGGACCTCTCTTGGTCTCGGACTAGGTCAGATCATGAAATGACAACGTCCCCGTCACTTTCTGGAAACTCTTGGATGTCATTCTGCTCCCTCCACTCAGCAAAGACTTTGGATCAGCCACCTCCGACCTCGAAGCTGCTCCAGCCTTTTCAAGGCCGTGTCTGGGCCTTCAGCGTAGGAGATTCCTCGTCGAGCCCCAACTTGACGTCATAGCGAAGCTGCTGGAAGACGTATCTGCTGTCCTAGGACATGCTGTCGTCGCCGTTCTTCTCGTTGCCACAGCTGATCCACTGCACAGGTTACTCGAGACTCCCTTTTTTGGCAGTGCTCGGCTTCCATCAAGAAGGCTGCGCGTGACTCGGTCTGGATCAGCCTGATGGCGCCGGCGGCCGTCCACCACCCACCCGAGAAGACCCAAGGCCTCAGGAGGCCCTCAGGCGGAAGCAATTTCCCTCCGAGACTGCATAGGCCTAGTTGCGCCATTGCCGGACAACCGCCCCCTAAGGCTTTGGACCTTGGAAGCCAGCATATTCTGAGCCTGCTCACTGACTGAAGTTCCAACCCAGAAGGGACGTATCCACCGTATTTACTCTTCTCCGTGCCAATGTAGGCGACCAATACAGTGGAGCACGCTTATTTGAATCAAGTTGAGACTGAGAATTTTGCTTCATATAGGCATAAAAGGCCTGACAGGAGAAGATATTGATTCGAATAAGCATAAGAGCTGGAAAGTTGATCCAAATAGGAGTAGGAATTGAACTACATGAAATGGTTGTTTGATTTGGGGATTCTAATTTTGATTATCACAGCCGTTTGATTCATATAATGATAAATGACTGGATGAAGACCGAGAGGAGCTGAAAGAACTTGACGCATTCCGCATGCTGACACAGCAATGCTTTTGGAGTACTCTTCTTTGCCATCAGTTACTCTGAGGTCGTGAGGGAGTGACGATGCTGACTCACTACATCTGCACCACCAAATACACGAAGGCCAACCTGTGGAACCTGATGGGGAAAGGCGTGTCTGTCACCCCGACACGGGCAAGCCTTCCAGCACTTGTTGCAGCAGTACTTGGCTGA
>JAAUXU010078947.1_pt1 | contig 14270 bp, 14 predicted proteins | sample 7278151 | NCBI WGS metagenome assembly JAAUXU01 (sample SAMN14350113, study PRJNA611818) | marine sediment metagenome | isolation source: surface marine sediment (1.8m) | place: French Polynesia: Moorea | collected 2018-08 | reverse complement strand
ATATGCTGGACAGTGTATGCTTATGTAACCCCTTGTGGCTGTCATGTGGTAAATCTTACTTGTCAATGATGCATCAATGTGCAGCTTTCATTTCATGCAATTTTTTATCAAGGGCATTGGGAAATTGCAACTAAATGATAGTTGGAAGCCTATCGCTATAAGTAATACATGATGTTTTGCCTGCTTATTTTGTCTCGGCCAATCAGAGAGCTCCGATCATCACGTGATTAATGCCACGCCGTTCGGCAGGCGAGACGCCCCTCTAGTCTTACTAACAGCTCACTGGGCTGTTGACTCCTCCACAAGGTTGCCACGCTCCTCCTAGATCTGGTCACTCTGTCCCCAATGCAGTACACCAATACAATACTTCTTGAAGAAGTGTGGCAACCCAAACATTCAGCTATCATGTGACTTCTGCCAAATTCTTTGAGCAAACCACTCACTATGGGCAATGATGGATACGACAAGGCTCAAGTTTTGTGCCCACAGCAACGGCAACGGCATACCTGGACAGCAACAACGTCTGGGTGCCTGATGCTGTAGAACCAGGGGTTCATTCTGATCATTGTGATAAGTTGGAGAGTATGAGAACCAATAAACCAGAGTGAATAACAGTAATTATATTTTCAGCCTAAGCTCTAGTCACATCTGGAAGGGTAACGAATGCAGTCAGTCATGTCCGGGAGAGTCAGTCATGTCTTGAAGGGTTATGAAAGCAGTCAGTATCATCTGAAAATGGTTATGAAAGCAGTCAGTGTCATCTGAAATGATTGTGAAAGCAGTCAGTATCATCTGAAATGGTTATGAAAGCAGTCAGTATCATCTGAAATGGTTATGAAAGCAGTCAGTCACATCCAGGAGTGGTCACTCAGTCACGTCTGGAAGGGTTATGAAAGAAGTCAGTCATGTCTGGAATGGTTAGGAAAGCAGTCAGTCTCATCTGGAATGGTTAGGAAGGCAGTCAGTCATGTCGAGAAGAGTCACTCAGTCACATCTGGAAGGGTTAGGAAAGCAGTCAGTCACATCTGGAAGGGTTAGGAAAGCAGTCAGTCACATCCAGGAGAGTCACTCAGTCACATCTGGAAGGGTCATGAAAGCAGTCAGTCACGTCCGGGAGGATCACTCAGTCACGTTGGGACAACTATCAGGAAAAACTTTGACATTAAATGACATTAAATGTAGGCTTGGCCTTTTGAAGATGATGAGCCATGTTATTGATGCCGCAAAATGTTTAGCTTCTTTCCAGTCAATGTATTCCATGGTGTATACTTTGGCCTCCTGCTTGCCCTCAGCTCTCCATTGTACCATTTGATGTTGTAGAGCACCATGGTCCTGGCCACCAGCATGATAAATCTGACCTCATGCTGATCACAGATCTTGGGTGGGCATGAATGATTGCTCTGCACAGACAGTCTGATGATGCTTATGATCCCTTGCTGATCCATTATGTTGTTAAAGCAGTATATTCCAATTTGGACAATGTACTTGATGTATTGGCAGAATTCTTCTGAGGACCTGAACAAGAGGTTGTACCCTGATATCTTTTCAGGAAGAGGAACACCTCAGATAGCTGTGTTACATCACTCTCTTCAGTAATAACGTGCACTCAGCACGTATTGGATTCCCCTTTGTGGAAGTCTAGCAGTCTCTTCAAAAAATATCCACTAAGGTATGTCAGGCTGTTTTCATCTTGCATAGGGACACTGAGGGCTTTTTGCACATCATCCTGACTAAGAAAGAGCTCTGGTCTAAGAGAGCTGGATCTTGATACATTTGACAGGCTTGAAGTCCGTAAGCAGATTGCTGTTGGTATCTGGCTTGCAGTTTGCAGATCTTGACTCCTCTTCTGAAAAGGTCTAGTTGACTATGATTACTTTGAAACTTCTTTGAAAACCAAGACATGAGGGATTGGGGTTAAAGCCATTCCTTGATCTTATGACTCCAAAAAAGTTCTCCAGAGCATCCTGGCAAAGCATCCCGGTACATAGATACTTTAAGTTCAAGTTCTCGCAGCAGTGGCGCATTAATGACCTGACTGAGATGAGGGATTGAATTAGACCCTGGACAAATTTGAATCTATTGATATCAACACCACGTTTGTCCCTAATTCTCAGGGCTCTGAGCCACGTGATGGCTTCCTCAATGAAGTCTAGGCTTGCTGTGTTCTCCAGGCTAAGTCACTTTTAAAAGGTGTCTTGTCCATCATCTCCGTGTACTTGGCAGTGGCAAGTGCTTCAGCTGGCAGGACATCCATCAGCACACATGCATTCAGAGCACACGTGACTGTGTGGGAGAGTACCTGAGCAGCTTCGGAGACTTTCATCCGGCCATAAACTGGGGGAGGGTCAAGGTGCTGCTGAGAAAGTTTTGGAGCCATCCTTGTTGGCTGGTCCCTGTCATAGCTGTAGAGCTTCCTGATGTATTCCCAGTTCGTTCTGCCTTCTGGAATGATGATTTGATGGTCAAGAAGAGCATTTCTGGCTGACTTAATGAGATGTGGGGGGTCTGCCAGGATGTGAATTTTCTGCCCCAGGTGGATGAAGAAGGGCTGATCACAGGAGACAGTCCTAGTCATAGCACTGTAAAAATTGCCACCTTGGTCGGATGTAATACACAAGAGGAGGAGACTCACTTTGGAGGATTGGGTACATTGAACAGAGTAGGCACTGCGTTCCAATTCAGCCTGGTCTTCAAAGGATTGCTGAACATGGACTCCTCAAGTGGTCGCCACAGAAGCAGATGTTCTTCTTGAGGTAGTCCAGTGGTTTGTTGAGTAGGTCCGCCCTTCTGGAGTGGACTACCCACTTTGCTCTGTCCTTGTCCTTAGAAACCCGGAAAAAATTTATCTTTTTGCCCTCCTGCTTCCGGCTGCTAGCAGTGCAACCGGTAGCTCCACAATGACTGTGGTCATTTCCACTCATTGTGAAAATCTTTGCTTCAGACTGACGAGGCAATGACAAGTGACTAAAGAAAGCTTCACTGTCTGAAGGAAGGAATCTTTCAAAATTCTACTCTTTAAGCTTACTCAGATTTCACTTAGGTTCGCCTACCTTTGGGGTCTCAGAGGCCAAAGAGGCCACTGATGCTGAGGCAAAGGACTGACGAGGTAATAACGATAATAAATGTGATGGACCCGATGATAACTATAAAGAAAGATTCACCATGTGAAGGTTTAAATCTCAAGAAGTTCTCAACAATTCGTAAAGCTTACTCAGATTTCACTTAGGTTCACCTATCTGTGGGGCCTTAAAGACAGAAGAGGCCACCAACACTGAGGCTAAGGAAATGTTTCAGGCAGTCACATCTGGGATCACTTGATCTTATCACTTGCTTGTAGTCACTGTAAAGAGCCTTCAGACAATTGAAAATTAGCGGAAATCTGAGGGATTGGGTTGCCACACTTCTTCAAGAAGCATTGTATTGCTGTACTGCATTAGGGACAGAGTGACCAGATCTAGGAGGAGCGTGGCCCTTATGGAGGAGTCAACAGCCAGTTGCCAGTGGAAAATAGGCACCAAAACAGAGCAAAAGTTGACCATATGAGTATTTCACTTTATTTATGCTGCAGGCATTTCATGGCTATTCATGAACAACAAATGTGTTAGGACTCTGTGTAAAGCTTTTCTGTCAAGATTTTAGAGCATACATTTCTCCATTAAGGCAAAGAGGCACTTGCCAGAGGGTAAACCTATATGACCTGGTCACAGCCCCTTTGGGCCGGCTTAGGCCGGCTGGAGAGATCTAAGCAGGCTGAATTGGTGTGCATACTCTCCGCCAGAGGTCGCTTCAGATCGATGGGGCTCAATTTTCTATGTAGTAGATGAGTCATCTGTATATATTTCATCTGTGAGTCTGTACATACAGGCGAAGAGTGCATCATAGAATGTACTCGCCGATGCCATCACCTAATCCCCTTTGAACTTTAACTTCTGACGTAAATGCCTCTCCTTGACCCAATAGTAGAATTCGTACTCTGTGGAGAGCATCAGCTCGAGCTTGGCCTTGGCCTCCGGAGTCAGTGGCCGTAGATCCGCGTGATAGTTCGGGGCGCCTTGGAATGAACCACGACACATTGTACGACGTTCACATACCTACGTACTGGAGTGTACCTCACTTGAGTGAAACTCGTTGAAAATCCCGGCAAAGAACTTTGGCATTTTTCTCTCCATGATGACAAGGGTAGCTTCCAACTCATCGAGGAGGCCGACGACGGCGAAGTGATCTTGGATGTTTTGCTTGGCCTGCAATACCGCCCTCTCGTCCGAGAACAGGCGACAGTAGGAGTTGTATCCGCAAAAATAGCGCTGAGGACACGTGTGCTGAACACTCAGTACTGCACGTATGCACATAAACTCTGGGCTGACTCACGATCGGGGTCGACAGGTTCTGCCCCGGCTTGAGGACACACTCTGGGTCTTCCATCATGATGCACTCACTCAAGTTTTTCTTCTTCCACTGTTCAAACGTTAAATTAGAAGAGAGGTTGTCGAAATTTGCTTTGCCGATGTTACCTCCTCGGCGACCGTAGAAGTGACCCTAGCGAAAAAGACAGCAGGTGTAAATACAACAGGTTAGGTTAGGAGTGGTTTGGTATATACGCCTCGTTAGGTGTTGATGACTCCCTGTTGGTGATATCATGCAGTCCATTACATTGCGGAGGGTTTTTTTTCAATTGCAATCACAAATGTTAACTTTGTGCCTAGTGTTCCACAGGATGGAAAGCTAACGGGTGGAAGGTTCAGATCCTAAAACATTTCGGGTGATTCTACAGATTATATATGGCCAGCAGGGCCTTAGAGTATTGAATTGCAAGTAATGAATTACATTTTACAAAATTGTAATGGAATTACATTACATTTTCAGAAATAGTAATGGAATGACATTACTTTTCAAAACATTTCTCATTACTATTACTTCAAGTAAATTTGTCTGCAGAGCTTGGCAAATGTCTGGCAAACCAGACTGGAAGCTTTCAGGCTTCATCTGCAACTACTTTTTCTGAGTGACTCTCTTGAAAATCCACCACGACATTGCCTTGTCAGAAAAAAGTTACTGCACGAGACACAGCTACTCATGCATGTAAAATATGTTTCGAAATAAAGTTTGCAAAAGTAATCATTAATGTCATGTCATTCATTATCCCGAAAAGTAATGATTAGATAATGAAGTTACTTTTTCTGGGATGCAATGAGTAAGGCAGTCCATTACAATTACCAAATTACAAAAAATGAATTGTCTAAAGCCGTTATAACCAGAAATGATTTTTTCTGCAAGTGAACAAAGATGTATGACTTTTGATGCCCCTTTTCTAGTTGATGACCAGTTTTTATTTACTAGCTTTGACCTGTCAAATAGAGCTTTACCAGGTCTTTCGACTGCAGCTGCTACTTTACCGCATGCTGTGACTGCTTTACAATGCACTGTGTACTTTACAACCCACTGCAGAAGGCTAAGCTTGAACGACGGTAAACAAAAACTGCCTGTCAACTGGAAAAGTGGCATCAAACTACAAATGCACAGCTGGGCAAGGCCTTAACGCCCTCTCTGGATTTTGCTGCTCTCGGGCCTTGCTGACCCTCAGTGCCACCCTCTCCCTTCCCCCAAGCCCCCCAAAACCCCAAACCCTCGCCTCGTGTCGTCAACACCCTCTATTGGCAGAATCCAAAATCGGGCGTAAAGTGCTTCTTGCCCAGCTGTGCGTATATAATTATGACAGCAATCACACATACTACAATTCCACGTGTGTGCCAATCAACTATACAATAGGTCAAGGCAGTTGCCGAGGATGTGTCGACCAATCTTGAGGAGGACGTTCAAAGGGCGGGGTGAATTTCAGGAAAAATATCGTGAAGAAGATACTTCCAACAAAAATGTGACAAGCAATGTTGCTTTTCTTTGTAACTGAAATGGTTTTTCGACCATTGCATCATAAATTTCCACCAGTTACCTCCTCCTCCTCCACGTGAAACTTTGAGGGAGACATTGAGAAGGTATGGGCAATGAACGGATAATTCAGCTTACTTTGAATGTAGTCACTGGATCAGTGATGAGTGACACGTACGCCGGTTCAGGACTGTCGGATAAAATCTGCGAAAGGTTCATGTAGGCGATTTGTCCGTAGATCAACGACGGCGCCGGGATGCTGTCCTCCTCTATGGCGAACGTCATCTAGCGGACAGGAACACCGCATTTGTTTCGTAAGTGCACCGCGAGTGAGAGATGCACGCCCACTTACCTGTTCTTTCTTATTCTCCTCATCATCATTAGATGATGATGAGCGACTCTTGTACTTGAAAATACCAAAGCCGTTCTTAGAGGCCATTGATTGGAAAAGAGGCCCCATCACCTCCTCCGCCCCCGTCTTGGGGATCTCTATAAACACCACTTTCTCCATCGCTGAGTAGTAGCCTTCGGAATAATTTTGGCTGCTCTGATTCCTCTCAACTAAGAGCACGGCGAGGAAGGCGAAGCAAAAGCAAATGAACAAGAAGCCGGCGACGGTGGTTGTTCGAGTGTGGGGGACTGATGTCGGCTTTTTTTTTGTGTCCAAGGTACATAATGTACACAGTATCGAACACCTAGACAACATCTTGCTTGCTCACCATGTATTTTGTTCGGAACGACTTTCTGAGATTACGCACTTCGAGGATCGACCAACTTCTGGAACTGGCTCCTAACCACTGAGAATGGAGTGACGTCTTCAGGGAGTACATTGCTGGTTTTAAAAGCTGCCTCTACGGTTGTCGATGGCAACGGGCACGAGCGCGTTCAGTTCCCGTGGTATGTTACTTTTGTATGTGGGGAGCATAGAAATTTGTCACACGTGTTCGGAGACAGGTGTCCGGCAAAGTCAGGTTCCTGCTTTTGCGCCCAAGTCGATTCCGCCCACACTGGCCACGTCGAAAATTCGGATCTCACTCAGTTGTGTGAAGTTCATTCTACTAAAATCACATAAAAGAAATTGTAGTTGACTGAAAATAATAAAAGAATCACGTTTAGTCCCCTTGTTGACATGGGATCGACGCTCGGGTTCAGTCTGGGAAAAGTCTGACCCTACATTCGCAAGAGCAGGTATACTTCAGTTAGATTAACACTTCGTAGCCAAATGAAAGTCAAGTTTTTTTCTTTAAAAGTATTAAACATTCATCTCACTGAGTAATGCTTGTTTGTGTCGGATGAGAGAGTGACACTTGTTTTTGTAGTCTATTAGTACAATTGATGCCAAGTGTAGGTAGAAAAACTTAAAGATTTGTGCTGCTGCTGTTCCTCAACTACAGTTGTATTTTCTACACCTTCATGATATAAAGTACTTAGGTGGCAAACCTATTGCTGTCAGTTAAACTAGAAAACATGCGTTTCTTCGGCTTCGTCTCCTATGTGACAGACAGACGTTGTAACTTGAACCGCCGTCTGACATGTCAATCATTCAACATGTGAGGTATGCATATATTGCATCACATGTGTTCATTCGGTACTCGTACATGTATATTTCAGTTTTGGCGCTTTTTAATAAAACTAAAAGACCAGAGCGTTCATCGTACTACCAACGATCATGTCAAACGAAGCACAGAGCAGCTACGCTGCATGTCGAATACAGAACTCCATGTGCATCCTACTCTCTTCAATAACGACATGAATAGCGATCGGATTAGACGTTATCATCTCATGTAAATCATTCCTTCACCAAACTCAAGTACTTCTATAGGTCTTGTAGTACGTGCAGTGAGTGTCAATGCGAACAGTATGTCTTCTTTCACAGGCAAAAAGACATCGCAAAATTCTGCAAGGCAAGTACAGTACGGTACACTGCAGACATCAGCATGGTCACCACATACGTGTATTTAGTGTACAACATTCACTGCATGTACTGAGGGAGCGACAGATACATCAAGCATAACGCAGAAGAAACATTTGCTGCCTGCTGCTTGGTTGTTTGGTGGGTACGGACCAAATGTTTAGAGGGCAAAACCAGCATGAGTTTTCTTGCCGGCACGGAAGTGTCTTTGGAGAGGGCGTCAGGTAGACACAAATTGTTTTTTTTAGTACATACGTTTACCATGTACACGGTGTCCCAGAATTGATGAAATTTTTAATCCGTTCATTTTATTCTATAGCAAGTGTTGAATTTCAGAAAGCGTCACTGGTTGCAACATATATATTATACAACTCAAATTAGAAAAGCTTACGGAAATTCAACAGTTGCTGTAACACGAAAAGGAATGGATGAAAATTTCCATTAATACTGAGACACCGTGTGTACTTCTATCGGCAAGAATCCTCAGAAAGCCCGAGTGACTTCTACCTCAGGAAAATATATAGCACACATAAGGTATCACAGTTTCTTTAACCCATGAAGGATTCTTGGTTATTACTATTAGCTCTACTCCATATCTCGTAGTGCTCTGATATCCACCAAAGTAACTTTGCATCCGAAGGTCGAGAATGTAATTTGGACACGTCCGTACTGATACGATATGCTACAATGAATGCCTATTAGCTTGGTGCGAGCTAACAGCAGTCTGTCCTTGTTCAGTACGTCTAACGTCTCACATAGGACATTGCACTTGAAGAGGCACTCAAGGCTTATTGAAATGTCAGAACGTCACTGGTGTTCTCCCTCCATACTCGGCTCGTGTTCTACGCATATGACGTCACTCTCATGGCCCTCAGTTTGATATCACTTGCACAACTTTGATCTTGTCCATCTTCTTCCTGGCCTCGTACTTCGCCACGATGACCATGTCGACGTAAGTGAATTGGTCGATCATCTTGATAGGATAGTGAAGCACACCTTTCATGTTGATCCGCCTGAGTGGCCTGAGAGCATGGCTGGGAAGCGGATGACCGAAGTACTTGATACTGAGCAGCTCCGAAAGATCCCAGAGCTTGACGATGCCCGAGCTGCTACCGCTGGCCACCATGGCATCATTGAGGAAAAGGGCAGACACGAAGGTTTTGGTTGCAACAAATGCCATGAGTATGGAGCACGTGTCGAGGCCCCACAGCTTGATGAGCTTTCCCTCTCCAGTGGCGCACAAACGACCATACATGGCCACAGAGTCGATTCGGCGAATGGGTCCGGATAAGGTCCCAGCCTGCAACAAAGGTAGAGAAAACATAACAATAACTCAATCCCTCAAAGCTTTTATTCGTCCAAGGTCATTGGAAGACACGTGGTCAACGCTCCAGAGAGCCAAACGAGCGGAGAAAAAGATGCCACGAGGTAGGATCCCTGCCAGAATTTACAGGGCAGACTTAAGCGAGGATTGTACCCCATACAACTTTTGTATGAACTTCATGTGGGGGATTTATCAGTCTTACAGCCTATTTACCTAGGTCTGTGATTCATATGACAGTCATATGAACTTCACGTGAGGAATGAATCAATTTCAGGGCCAAACAACAAAGATGTGTGGTTCATGTGTTTTGGTTTGAGGCTCATGACCTGCATGTTATTAGTTTCTCTACGTTTTCTGTATTGAACAAATAAACTTCATAATCTGAATCTGTATCACAAATCAGCTGTGTGCATGTGTAAATGTTGATTTCTTGAACTTCTATGGGCGGATCACAATTAACCTTTAAGGATGCAGTACATACTTTTACACATCTTCAAATAAAGTTGAAGTAGGCACACTCAAGACAAATGCACCATCCCTGATGATTGCACAGGGTGTACCAAAGACATAAAGTATCTTTGGGATACACTGTATGTGCAGACATCTCTGCCAAATGTCTGTTCACAGTCATGATACAGTTGCTGTCAATGACATAGCAGAGAAGTTGTTTTTTCTCGAATGGATGCCTCAAACTCATCTTGAGGGAGAGACTAAGCTCGGAGAAGAAATGAGAGTTACCCAAATACTGCCAATTCTGCATGTTGAAGATCTTGCATTGGGTACAGCATCAGGGGGGGAGAAGAACAGGGCAGCATGGAAAAATCCTTGGCCTTATATGAAGCATCAATCGGACTGGTTCTTGGTTGCTAAATATTCATAATATGCTTTAATCATTATCTAAACTTTAACAGAATCTTTTACCTCTGATGGAACTGGAATGGCACCAATATTCGCATTGAGGAGTTGGAATGAAGTTTAGTCCATTTCTCACTTGGAGTGGTCATTTCCAAAGCAAGGCATCATTTCCAAAAGGTCCTTGACCACAAGATATACCATATGCATAGCTTCTGGTTGTACTGCCTTGACAGGATCAGAGCCATTCAAGTCAAAGAGTGGGCTTTGCTCTTTCATGCTGAAGTGATCATAAGCACTTCCTGGTACATTATCATTTTGAAAAGTCTGCTCAACTGTGCGGAGCAGAAATCCATGTCCTGTTGAAGGTGTTAATAGGATTAATAGACTTGCTTCTTGCTTAAAGAATTACTTTAGCTGTACATGCAGGCCAGACGACCTTGCTCGAACCTTTGGTTTTGTAAAGGACTCCTCTCATGGTGCAGTTGTCACAGCCGAAGTAGGAATTGAAGCTGAGCATTTTCATCAATTCTCTTCTTTATGGAGTACTAGCAGAGGTGCCCAGCATTGCTCGGGTTATTATAAGACTCGCCGCAACTCAGACTCAAGACACGAAGCTGATCTCACCCTTGAAGCTGATCTCACCCTTGAAGTTGATCTCGCCCTTGAAGCTGATGTCGCACCTGGATTGGATCCATTTTGTTTTTACTTTGAAACTGGCTGATCCAGACACTCATTTTGGCTTGCCTGGTCTTCCTGGCTCAATGTCCACCCCTACTGACCTTCTTCCCTCCCCTCGTCTTGCCATAGATAGCTGTGGCCAAAACTGGTACTGCACAGCTATTCCCAAGAGCTTGACCAATACCTATTGGATGGCCATCTATGGTCTGTGTAATGTGGTAAAGGGAACTTTGGACCTTGATTTGGACCTCAATTTTGGCCTCAAAACGGCCTCAAATGTAAGGTGTGGTGGGATCAGTTTTGAGCTTGTGATGTTTAGCGTCTGCAGACTGAGTTTGGTGACAATCGGTGCAGCGGTTGGGGCGGCCATAGTCTGACAGACAGACCTACACAGACACACACACATACACACAGACATACATATGATGACTTTGCTTTATACGTATAGATAAGTGATTATGAAATTGACTTTTAATCTGTTTGCATTGTGAAAACAGATTTTTCTAATTGCAGAAACACCCTCAACTCCATGAAAAACATGATGAAAGCAGATCAAGTGAAAGGAAAATAATCATCCGAATGAAGAATTACTTGATATTAGCCAAGATTTTTTTGAGGATCATATCCTTATCCACCGACTCATTCTCATAAGCCTGGGATATTGAAATTGGATAGATTGTCTGGCAATGGCTAAAAATTTGACTTTTTCAGGGGGCAAATATTGTTGAAATGGACTGAAACTTTCATGGAACAATCCCAGCCCCCTGGCCCATCATTTCCACGAGGTTTCACTCCCCAGGTCCTCTGGCGCTATGTGCTACCATGCAAAAACTTATCTGGGCCAAAGGTTGCTAGGTACTGTGAGGGGGTGAAAAAAGCACGACAGGGTGACTATTTGACAAGCAAAAAAAATGCATCACCGACAGTTGGCAATTCTTGGCCTCATCCTATCAATACTTATGATGACTGCCATCTGGTCTGCAAAGCCCTGGACGGCCTTCTCTCACTACTCCTGAGGCGATCGGAACAGTCAGGATCTTGTCCACCTTCTCTCACTACTCCTGAGGCGATCAAATGGCAGTGATCGTGGCTACAGACCACAGCAAGTGTAGCAAACATAGATGATTGCACTTGACTTTGGATTGGAGTCGAGGCCAACATTTGCCCACAGTCAGTGATGCAGCTATTGTACTCAGAGGCCCGGATATATACACCCTCATTGAATGGGGGCAAGAGGCCATTTCCAAGATCCTAAACTTTGGACATGATAATGGCCTTGAGTTCAGGGCCGACAAAATGGAAGTAGTCATCTTTACTCGCAAAAGACTGAATACACTTGGTCTTCGGCGCTTATGCATGGCTAACAGAGACCTTAGTTACTCTGACACGGTGAAGTACCTGGGTGTCTTGCTAGATAGCAAACTAACCTTTGGTTCACACATCAGAGAAAAAGTGAAAAAAGCAACCAGACTTTTATATTGCTTCAAAACCTCGGTGGGGCAGCTGTGGGGTCCCAGTCTGTATCTTATGAGATGGGTTCTCACAGGTATAGTCCTTCCTAAAATCACGTACGGGGCCATGGTCTGGGCGAACAAGGCCGCAAACTATAAAAAACATCTTGATAGAGTGCAAAGGCTAGGCTTGCTGGCCATGGCCCACGTATGTCACTCCACTCCCACTGCTGGTCTGGAGGTGATCCTGGGTGTTATGCCCCTCGACCTGCACACACAGTGTGTGGCAGCTTGGGTGGCGTACAGGGTCCAGGGTCAGAGCACACGGGATGGCATTGGGCGCAGCTGCCTTAGGGGCCACCTCTTCTGGAGCAATCAGCTCCTGAAACAGGTGGACACGGGGGACTGCACAAATTCAAATAAGAGGGCTATCCAGGACCTCTTCCACAATAGGTGGAGGGAATGCTGGAAGTACCTTACCACCTGTCATCAAACAAAATACTGGATAGACGACCCCGGCAGCACAGGCAATGCGACAGCCTGCCTGGATCATCTCACTCTCAGTATTGTTTTGCAGGCCCTTACTGGCCATAACTACCTAAACTATCATCATCATATAGCAGGTAACATTTCTGAACAGAACTGTAGGTTCTGTAGGGAGGGACATGAGGAGTTTATACACCTTGCGTGCCGTAAGTGCGAAGCACTTACCACAGAACACCTTGGCTCTGTATGAGGCCTCTGGCTTAGTAGAAATCCTCCAGACCTCTACAGTCTTGTCAGGCCCACGAAAGTGAACCACATTGGCAAGGCTTTGGATAGGAGGGCAGAATAAGTTAAGCATACTGGTGGACTTGCCACGCCAGGCATCTCTGGTCTACTAAGTGCTTAGATGTTTGCCATTACATCAGGGTAGGTAAAGACCCAATCCAGGGTTACTCCTGCTCTCTGCCAGGCCTCAATCCCAGCAGGGACCCTCTCAACAAACAAACTATGACTCCTTGCAGTCTGCCAGACCAGGGACAAATTAGAAATTCCTACATTTAGACATCTTGCATGGAGATCAACCAACAGGGTCCCAAACATACCTCCTTCAAAGTATTTTGACTGTTGTCTGCTTGAAGTGAGTCACTTCAACAGGGCAAAAACTGTCTAAAATGACTAATTTTATGATTTTGCCCCTACTTTGGTTAACAATGGCTACACAACCCCAGCTGTCAATCAAAGATTTGTAGTTCATGAGATGAACTCATGAACTAGAATAGCCAAGGGATGGGAGGTTTAAAGAGAAAGAATCAACATGATTTTCATCCACTGTGAGTGATCTGAAGTTTCTAAAGTTGAATATTTCAGAATGGTATGTTATAGATAGTGTCACACTTAACCTTCAGAACACAGCAGCCTCCATATCTTCACTCCCTGTAATCAAAAAGTCAGCTCAGGTGAATCCCGGCAAAAGGAGAACTTAGCTGAAATGTACCTGAAGGTCCCACAAACAAATACATCCAGAAATCTCCTGCAACAGACAAGCCCGTAATTTTGGCCTAAAAATGTCACTAGTGTGACCCTAGCAAAAATTGTTGTTTGGTTATGTACAGCCTTTGTTCATAAAAAATAATGTAAGACTAACCCAATGCACAAATATTTGCAATGTTTATTTTGCAATGCAAAAGTATATTTTCTCATTGTCTGCTGCTAGGAAGCATTATAGAGGAAAGTATTACTTGTGACACTCCACGTAAAATTTGATTTTGCAAATGACAGGGATTCTGCTCAGTTGTAGGATATAATTTTCATCAAGAATGATGCCTATGGCAGGCATAACTCTTTTTCAAAGGAATGGATGTAACCATTGACCTCTTGTAATTTAAAATTAATATTTTTTAATGAATTTGTTCTCCCGCTCTAAATTTCAGTTAGTTTAAGCATAAAATGTTGCTTTTTTCCCAAAAAAGTGAGGACAAAAAAGACTTTAATCCAGACCTCTTGACCTACACGGGCTTGTCAGGTTCATGAAAATGGACTGTATTGGCAAGGCCATGGAACAGAGGGCAGAGCAAGTTAAGTCACTGGTGAACCCACCAAGCCAGGCATAAATGTTCATTAAGCACTTAGATGTTTGCCATTAAACGGGGCAGGAAAAGACTCAACCCAGAGTTACTCCTTT
>JAAUXU010162177.1_pt1 | contig 14272 bp, 13 predicted proteins | sample 7278151 | NCBI WGS metagenome assembly JAAUXU01 (sample SAMN14350113, study PRJNA611818) | marine sediment metagenome | isolation source: surface marine sediment (1.8m) | place: French Polynesia: Moorea | collected 2018-08 | reverse complement strand
GAATTTGAATTTGAATATGCCGTGCCAGTCCGTCGATGAATGTTCTGGATTACTTAACTGTTTTTTTGGCGTGTGAGTGCTGCTGTCAAGTGCCGTAGTATCCGTATGGAATATCTGGTCCCCCCTGGTCTTACGCGTGCGCGTGGTCACACCCGCCGTGCCGGTACAGTCCCAATAGCCAAATCTTTGCCGTTTTCCAACCTCTTTGGTCCGCTCCGTAGATGACTCCGTAGATGCCGGCCAGCTCAGACGAAGTAACAAAGTGAGAGGCCTATATAACAAGCCTATCTGGGCTAACTTATCCTACCCCTAAATGTGCAGTATCCAGGACGGCACCAGCACCACTTCCGCAGACGCACGTTGCAGCCAAAGTCCGGGGCCCACTCCATGAAATTTGGGTGGCCAGGGGCTAAATCCCGGTTTCTGTGCAGCTTTCTTGTCTAAGACGCAGAGTTCGGGAAGAATCCGGGGGAACCGGCTGAGTGCGCTACGTCGGTAGTCCAAGCTGCTCGATCTCCTGATGCAATAAGGGGGAATCCGAATATACGAAACCACTCTTTGCATAGGAAAAATCCCATCCTAACCCTAAAATAGCGAACACCTTTATTAGGGCGTCTAAATGGTGTTTGTTTGTTTGTCTCTCGAGGGGAATGAGTATCCCTACGAGAGAAAGGGGTAACCCTGGGTTGGGTCTTTTCCTGCCCCAGTTGGTAGCAAACATCTGAGTGCTTAATGGACATTGATGCCAGCGTGGCGAGTCCAACAGTGCACTGAACTTGTTCTGCCCTCCTTTCCAAGGCCTTGCCAATGCGGTCCACTTTCGTGAGCCCGACAAGTCCGTATACGTCAGTATAGTTCTAAATGGTGCTTTATTTCCAACTGATCAGAGACGCACCTTACACGTTTCAGGGTGCGGAGGGATCCTTTTGCTTGATCTTGTTGCACGGGTCACAGATTGTGCTTTGTTTCAAAATTATGGCGTAGAGAAGAAAATCTCTCATTGTACTCTTATCATACGTATATGACCAGAGCGTGTTCCAGCACAATATGTCCTCAGTCTGAGTGCAGTTCGCTTCACATGACATTTCCGGTCAACCAGATCTGTCACACTCTTGTCTATACATCGAGAACAGTTAGTCTTTGCTTCTTCTTGGCGAATTCTTCATCAGTCTGGAGCTACATGCATGCAGTGCTAACTGTGCCCATGAAGCGAGACCAGAGAAAACAAGGGAGGATGCAAACCCGCATAGTTAAGGCCCGGAGTGGCGGTTAACTCCGCCAGATGACAATGTTGCTGGTAGCAGTTTAACAGCGATGTCCTTAGTCGAAAATTGCAGGAGACTTTTGCCCCGTAAAAACTAGCAGTGGACTCCGCTTAATGCGTCACATTCGGGCCCCGGGACAAAGCGTGAGAGAAAACCTGGTACAGTTAGTTGCAATAGGTGGGGCTGGAAATTGCACTTCGACCCCGAACATCGACCCTAACCGGGTGCAACCTGACCTACCTAACCCGTGACAACGAACCGTTGTCACTCGCAATGTTAAGATTATGTGTCACTCTTCCTCTTCCAGGTAAGCCCCTCCCCGAGAGGAACCCAAAGCGAGTGCTTTGGTCAGCCAAACAGGGCTGGTTCGAGCCTTGGCTCGGCTCGACGAAGATGTCCGAGAGGTTTGTGGCTCGACTCGAGCCGGCCCGGAATTTTAGGTCGAGTTTCCGAGCCAGATCGATGACGGCAATATTGCCTCCATTACAGCATCCCTACACCGTGCCGACAATGTCTCCCAGTCTTCAGCAATGCTGGGAATGTACTGATCAAATGAAGATCCTCGTTAAAAGGTGAAACTGTTTACATGCTCGGGTCGAGGAATTTCGAATCTCGCTCACTCTCACAGCTTTTAGATCCGGGTCGGGTCAGACAACCCAAAATTTCGGTCGAATCCGAATTGAGTCAAAAACCAACATTTTTAGGTCGAATTAGTAACAAGTAAAAATCTATCAACAAGGCAAGAAGTCCAACAAGAAAAGGGTTGTTTTTCAAAGGTAAATACAGCCGACACCCAATTCATGGATACTCATCAATGTAATGATCATGTTGATAATGATCAGTTCTCCACTTCGTAAAAATACCTATTTAAAGGTATTGGACCATTGCCAGAACTCGATTAAGCGATAGTTCCGTCATCTCACCTGATCACTTTGCGTTAATGAGCTGCCTGGCTGCCCCAAGGCCTCTTTTGGCAACGAGGCAGCTCTTCACACATCTCACCTGTGCACATGACAAGGGCACACTCGTGCTCAGCAGTCAACACAACAAAACTGTCTGAGTTTTCTCCAGTCTGAATGACCAGGTTGGTTGAGTCAAAGTTTTTCTGCAAGCTTCAGCCAAGGTCCGTGCATTCTGCCAGCAGCGCGAATTTAAGGTCCATGAGAGCCAAAAGACAATAGAAAATAGCTGCATCATGTAAAGAAGTGACGAGTCCCTTGTCCAAAAGTGCATCACCAACTTCTTTAAATAAAGCCTGTTTTGCTGTTTGATTTGTCGGGACAGTAATAACCTCCGAGGAACTATATTGGTGGCAGTTTTTTTGGACAACCCGATTGCGAAATTTTCTCCAATTCAAGGATAAGTCTGGTGCTGACGGAAAATTTTCTTAAATGGGGTATCGACTGTACTCTCTACATGCATAATATTGACGTGTTGAGGGCCGGGTTGGAACACTTGAATCTGACTCCGGGTGGGCTCTTTGAATCGGGCTCACCTCCGAATCAGCAAAAGAAAACCCACCCGACTCGAAGCGATTCGAAATGACTCGTGTCAAGACCCGACCAGTTTTGACCAGAGCAACAGGAGGTTGAGTCGATTCCCCTCAAGGACTCTGACTCTTGACACTGATGACGATAAGATCGACCCTGATAGACCTGAGAAACGTCGTGACGAGGAGGCTTTTCTGCTGCTTGAGAGATGTGGGTCTCGTCACTCAGGATTGAACCGTCAGTGTGGTCACGAGTCCTTCGCCATTGCCGCCGGCGTGCCGGTCTAAAGGTCGATCTGGCCGCGGTCGCAGTGACTTGAGTGATTTGTAGTGCGCGTATTGTCCTTTTCGTAAGTTCATTTTTGCTTGCAAACATAGGCGACTTCAATCCTCCCTGCAACAAGTCTATACTGAGTCTATATTTGGTGAGGGGGGTGACTCTAAAAGCCACAAATGCCTTGTTCGTTAACCTACTTACAGCGAAAGTAACAAAGAGACACGTGCAATTTTGTCAGACCAGAGAAACAAGACTGCATGTATAGGCAAGGCATGAATGCGCAACGAAGAGGTTTCCTTTTTTGGTGCAAAAAAGCAAGATGCCACGGAAAACAATCTAGTTTCTCTCTTTTGCTGCAGTTGCTGCTGCTCTGAATACGGCTGATCTCAACTGTGGCCTGGTCTTCACCATGACTGGTGTGTCAGCGCTGACCAGAATGAGCTTGGTCCCCGCCGTTTCTCCCCCTCGCAACTCTTCCAAGACTCCTCCTCTTCACACGATTACTCGCGAAAATCTTGCAAAAACAACTCATGTGCGAAAAAACAAAAAAGTGCTTGAAGCTCGGTTTGGTCGTTTTCCTCTCGCCGAGGAGTTGGAGTGTAAAATTAAGGATCATTTACCTGTCCGTCTACCTCTGCTAATTGTCGACTGTACCCACACCTTTCTCTCTGGAAAGTACCGCTGCACTGAGATCTTTCTGATGTACCGTACGCGCCAATTCGTCCGTGCCTCGGAAAGATGCATTGTTGTCGAACAAAAAAAGCTGCTGCTGCAGTCTAAGTGGATTTTTGCGGTCTTCTGTCGAAAACTCGGCTCTCTTTTTTCCCCCTAATCTCGTGTGCGAATTGGTCGTCGTCCGTTCCGGACGCATCACTCAGTCACCGGAGCTGTTGCAAGACAGACTGAATCTGCGCTTTCCTCGGGCTTCTCTGACCCGCTCACAAGTGACTCTTGTGCCTGTGCTTCCTGCAAAAGGTGAGTGCGGTCGTCGCGTGTCCAGACCGGTGCTTCATCAAGTGGGGCGAGAACAAAGTCATCGTCTTGAGTGGAAAGAAAAGAGGTTTGGTGCTCTCGACAGCTACTTTTCGTGGCTGCGCGACCGCCGCTAGTTGGGTTGCGGGACACTCGACTCAGGACGGGTCTCTAGAAGTGAGGAGACCCGAGTGCAGTATGAGCAAAAAATAGTGCAAGGCAGGCAAGGATGCACCACCCAAAAACTGGGCAATGCACTTCAAGTCGCACTACTGGCTGTGACCACACAGCTTCAACATGACGCATCCGCGTGTCCTCAGGAATGATGACACTACTTTAGTTTTGCGCTGATGAGGATCAGCATTTCATGACTGGCAAATACCACTGCACGTCCGATTTGAGGGACTTGACGACCCGGGGGTCAGTGGAAGGGGTCGGGGTCGGGGTCGAGGTCGAGGGTGAGGGGGGTGGGGGTGGGGGGGTGGCAGGAGGGTCGAGGTGCAACACCCGAAAGAATGCATTCAGGCCTTGTCCAAATGGGCGCTTGCAGCTTGACACTTGTGGCTGCTTTGTGCACGCGTTGAGGCTCTACTTTTCACATGGGATCTTCCCCGGGCATTGAGTCGAGGGATGTCAAGTGGAGTAAAACTTGCTGGATGTCCTGAAGTCAAATGTGGTCGCCATCTGTAAGTGCACAAGAGCGATCAGTCAACTGACATCAGAAACGTTCAAAGTCTGAATCCCTCAGTCTGCCAAAAAACACTAAGGCAGTAAAGGAGAGGAGTCAGGGCAGAGTTGTGCCTGATGACCTGTTTGAATGGCACTTGGACGCGCTCCTGGGCACAACCTTCCCTCTCAATCGTCTTGAGGAGCTGGTCGGGGATATGGCTGAGTCACCCCCACCTCGTCAGTGGCGCATCCGTGTCAACCCGGTGCCAACCGGTGACTGCAGGCAGTAGGACTGTGTAGGATTCGAGCTCGGGGTTTTCTGACTCGTGGTTGGGATGGGTGGAGCATGACTCCATTCTGGGTCGCAAACGAGCTGAAGTTGACTACAACTTTTCGAGCTCATGCAACAGTGCATTTGCTGACATCTTACAATGAAAGTTGAGGACTTGTCTAATTCCTGACGGTCCATGAATCCTGTCTGTCTATCACGTACGGTGTCAGGAGGCCAGGTACTTCGGTTAAACATGCCTTCATATCCTAGTCCTAGTCATGAATTTAGAGTTCGCCAAAAGTTGCAAAAACGCATCTTTCCTTTCTTCGTAATTGCCTCTGTCAGACCTTGCCAGCACTCTTTTTTCTACTCAAAAATTTGGGGCCCACTTCAAGAGAAAACCGTCGGCTTTGGTCAAGACGAATGGCTCCACAAGAGTTGCCACAAGGTCTGGTTGGAAAACTGTATTAGTCTCGCCATGCCCTGAGAAATGCTTCCTCACTTTCATTATCATTAACAGCTTTTCGCATCTGCTATTGCGAATTCGGACATTCGCTAATGGTTGGACAATTTTTTGTGCTCCCCCTTTTTGCACATTCTGATTTGCAACCGTTGGACAACTCTAGTTATGCCGCTGCTGACTGCCGCAACGGGGTTTGCTCTTGGCCTGGTCAGACCTGACGAGGAGGTTCTGATGCTCAGAGATTTCTCAAAGCAACTGTATGAGAATAACAAACGCATTTGTAGAGGCCTTCAGTGGCAATCGTACCATGCATGAGCATGAGAAATTCCTGTCAGATGCAATGGGAGCTCTGCCAGACAACTGAAGTACTGATGCACCTTGCTGCACCTGCTGACTTGCTCAAAGGGAACAGGGGCAACAACTGGACTGTAGGAAGGACATTCTGGACATGGCGTCCATCCGGGACGTCCTGAAACAGCTCGTGATTCAGTTAACACATAAAAGTGAATGATGTCCCCATTGTCACCATCTGCAGGGGTTTTTGCCTGCTCTCTAAATGTTTTGGCTTCTTTGTTACAAAATCATCTGGCATCAGGGCTGGAGAGAGAGAGAAAAGATGACGGTGTGAAAATTTCGCGGTGGCGTCGCGGCAAAAAATCAGCTCAAATTGTTCCAGAGGTTCTCACTTACTTAGCGCTTCCAGCCTCTTTTTTTCCTTCTGTTTTTGGCGAGTTTTCGACGTGAGCGCCGAGAAGAACGTGGCAACCCTCCGTGCGTGGCTGCCTTGTTTCTGGCACATACGTCATTGGGGCTGATTCACCATGACTTGATCCAAGAGAGAAATGAGAAAAGATAACGATGACGGTCATACTTGACTGTATGCTTAAATGTGATTGGAGAGGGTGGACAAATCTTCTTCCTCCCCCCCCCCCGAGGAAAGTGCCCAGAAAGGAGTCTCACGTTGGAAAGTTCTCCTCTCATGTGTGTCCGAATGAACGCTCCCCCAAGATCAGCAGTTGAGGGGGCAGTGACCTAAGCATAATCTGCACAATCATGGACGTTCCACTGATCTGGTGTCACAATGAACGCACTTCCCATTTTTTTTTTCAGTGGAAAGTTGCTCTCTCCTAATAATATTGCGTCGTGACGTCTTTAACCTTATGTCTCTTCCCTCACTTTCCCTTAAACTAACCCCTTTTTTCCGAAAATGAAATTATACAAAGCAGCTACAAAAAGATCACAGTTGGCAAAGGAGGGTAGCTCACATACTCAGTCTGAGATGATTTGGGCCAGACACGTTTCCTGATCTCCCCAGCCTCTTAAGGCCCGATTGAGCTTTCACATTGCGTGCAAAACAGTTCCCATCCGCGCACGCACTTAACGACCGGGCTTGGCGAATCCTCCCGCAAATGGAAATTGCAACTGCAAGGATATCGATGAAGAAATGGCAGCGAGACAATTGCAATTGCAAGACCAAATTGGAAGAGAACTGCAGGGGACGAAAAAATGACGGAGGAGGGGGAAAAAATCATCTCTGTGCGTGTGAGATGGGGGAGAGAGCGCGAGATCAGCAGGAGAGAGAAAATGGGAGAAAAAATCTCTCAAGTCCAGAGAAGCCTCCTGATGCTGCTTCTGGGACTGGGCGAGCTTGCGAGCTTGCGCGCGTGCGCGCGTGCGTGCGTGCGCGCCAGTGCGCACGCGCGCGCCCGCGCCGGTAAGGGAAATATTACCGCTATGCTGCTTTAACGTCGGAGAAAATCCCGCTCCTCGCCACCACTGTGTTCCAGGCCTCCTACGAGCCAACAACATCCTTTCATTCCCAGAAGTCACGACAGCCAAGTCCAAAAAAGCCAGTGTGCAGACCAACTTCTGCAAAGTCTTGGTGAATTCTTGAAGCTTCTTAAGTCCGGACTAAAGTGAGTTTGTTCTGTTGCCTCCCTGCGTATCTAAGGGATCTTCTCTGTCCAGAGGAGAAGGAAAAAGGATTTGTAAGAAAAGGATTTCAAGAAAGCGCCAACAGGTTTTTATAGAGAGATCTTTCACTGTGACAGCTTTAATTTTTGGTCGTTCAAACAGAAATGAGGAAGAGTTTCAACCTTTCGAGTCTTTTTTGTATAACCAGTTACCTCTTCCATACAACACGACATTTTTTCTCCCCCCACCACTTATCCACCAAAGAAATTCATCTACAGCCACACTCTTTATGACTCACACATTACCGTGTGGTCTACGGGAGCAGAAGAGTTGTCCTTTTGCTGTGGACCACTCGGTACTTCGGTCCTATCTGTCCCGGAGAGTTTTCATTTCATACAAGAAGAAACCAAGAACCGTTATACTCTATAGACTGTGCCATTTTTGCGTACTCTGTCTGCTCTACCAGACAAATACTAACGCCGGTGCTCGCTTTTCTGCGCCTCACAGGGTTTTTCTCTCTCTCTCTTTCTGCCCTCTGCTAAATCAGTCTTCCATTGCATGCTGATATCAGCGTCCTAAGGTCTTTTCTCTGTCCTGGCTTTGGCACATAAAGATACACGACACACACAACACACAAACAAACGAAACAGCAACAAGTGCTCGACCAGACAGAAGGCACGAAGAGTCATGGGGACAAGAACAGCGTCGCTTTACTACAGTCAAAGCCTCTTTCTTTGCCTTCATTTCCCCAGTGCTCTCCAACTGTCTGGTCGAGGTCTTTGGCCCTCCTGTTCTCTGTCGCCCCGACAAAAAGACACGACGACGACTGAGAGAAAAGACTTTATTCAGCCACCGCTTTTGCTGCTACTGTGCCAACTTCATACGACATTAAACTTGAGACGATCTCAACCCTTTTCTTGCTCTCCGCACATGAAGATGTAAACATCGCACACACTCACACGGATTCACTAACAAAAGAACCGTTGGATCTTTTCAATCACCTCTGCCAGACAGATGGTGGAGAGCGTACAAGCGTAGGTAGTAAAGTGCAGTAGGGAGGAAAGGAGTAGCCGACTTGATACAGACATTACATAGGTGAGGGTTAAGAAAAATGACGAATTCTCAGCCATAGTTTTCGCTTAAAGCCTCTCTTTCTCTCTCTAAATAAATGATTTGTGCTGCCAAGAAAATTGTGCGTGTGTGAGAACTGTTGGTTCCCACCAGAAGACAAAAAGTTCAGCTAAGGGTCCGCTTACACTGGGGGACTCTGAAATCAGCTAGTTCAACATTTGTGCAACTCATGGCCATTTTGAGACGGTCGGGGTGGCCTCTTCACGGCCCCCGGGCTGGCCGCCCATGGCCGCCCATGGCCGCCCCGCAGAAAGTTGCTAGTGCAAACCAGGCTTAAGATGCAAAAAGCACCTTTGGTGTGTGTTGACAAAAGATGGAAATTCCATGACAGATGGATTTCTCACTTTTCACTGTAGTCGTCTTAAGTAATGCTCTTAATTTCCTCGAAAGAAGGAAGGAAAGAGAGAAAGAAGCGGCCTCTTGCAGCTCTCCAGGTGGCGGCGGCGGCCGGGCGGCCGGTTGTCTCGCATCGATCGATAAGATCGGCCGCCCGCGCGGCTGCCGCCACTCGTTGCAGCTGCTGCGGGTGCTGCTTCCAGTCCTTTTCGAGGCTGCGGCTGCGGCGTGTTTTCACGAGAAGGTGGCGGGGGGACACGCCGCCGTGGGGCGGCTAACAGCGGCTCCTGAGCGGGAGCGGCTTCGCCATTGTCAGAGCGTCTCTCCTCTCTGGAGCCGCGGCCGCCCGCCGCAGCCTCTTCCAGGGCCGCCTCCCGGGCCGCCTTCAGGGCAGCCTCCTTGCACAAAGACTTGCAGTTTTCTTGTCATTTCTATCGCCTCTTGCAGACGGAAGGCCAAAAATGCTTCATTTGACACGCTCGCTTTAAAGCCAACAGCTTGAAATTTTCACTCCGGGTGCCAACAACAACGTCGTTTCAGAAGTTTTGAGTCCTCTACCTGTAGTAATTAAGGAACTCTTCCACATGAAGTTGTGTCGTTTACGTCTCTCTCTCTCTCTCTCTCTCTCCCTCTCTCTGCCGTGCTCAAACACACCTAAGAACTATGCATTACAGCAAATACACTGGATCTTATACTGCAAATCTCCCTCACACAAGTTGCTACAGTTTGCTCGACAATTTTTGGCCAGGATGCTAAACACAAAAGCCACCGAAACTAGGTTAAAAACAGATATTCTGCCTTCCTGCCAATTTTTCTGCAATCATAACCTATCATACGTGGTGCAACGAGAGTAATTGCCCGAAGGCAACTTTTACTGTCGTCACCTGTCGCCCTGGGTTGCTCTTTCTCTCTCTCCAGAGTTTCTCCAGTGTTAACTGATCCGTGTGCATCTGTGAAGCGTGATTGAACTTGAGAGTTTCCAAGAACGATTTCAACGCTGATCACTGGAACAAGATGAACAACAAGTGTGCGATGCTTTCTCTCCTGGCAAATGAGACATTGATTTTAAGCCTGACAAAGCACCGATCAAGTCAGGCTGCTCGAAATGTGTCCCCAAAGGCTCGTTTGCACAGGCAGATTGCACATCTTGAGGCTCAACTCAGTTTCCTTAGCTCCGCCAGGACTTTTGTTGGCAGAGGTTCTTCTTCCAGGTGGTCGCTGATAAAAGGACACTGAAGAATTCGTTTATTCGAAGAAGAAGGGCAAAAAAATCGGGAAGTCCCACTTCGTTAAGGAGCCATTTCTCAAGTCTGACATGACAAATTCGTCACCGAGGAGAAGAGAATTAGTGCTGAGAAAATGGTGACTGAATCGCGTCTTCTCCGGACAGCTGCAAGTGCACAAAAAGTCACTAAGTCACCAAGATGTTTAGCAATCACTTTTTGTCTGGTTGAGAGAGAAAGTGCACTTTCTGTATCCCCCCCCCGTGAGGAAATCTTAAATGCTCGTCGTCCATGCAAATTTGACTTGTGTACGCGCGCGCTTTGAGCCGCGCCCGCATCAGGATGATTCACTTTCCCTCTTTTTGCGTTTTCTTTCCTTCTCTCTCCATCCATTTTTTTCCGCCACGATCTTTGCTGTGACCAATTGTTGGAGTCACCATTTTCGCTTGACAGAGCGAAAGCTCAACCTCTCTCTCAAGCAAAGATTTTCTTCTCCAATTCCGTGACTCTCTGGACCTGAAGGAGTTGCCAAAAAAGGTCCTCGTGCAGACAAGATTTGTGCATGTGCTTATGAGGCCTGAAGAGGCCTCACTTGTCTTTGGCAATTTTGCACGCTCAAGGAATTGGCAAGCGCCAACTTCAACCTGATGCTCTAGGCTAGGTTGGGGTTGCGGATCGCTTAGTTCGTTTCGCCATCTGGCAAAAGTTGCCAAGTGGAGCCGCTCCCTAAGCATACATTGGATGGCCGCAAATGAGGAAAGTGTGAAGAGCAAAAAAGTGCGCCTTCAATTCATCACTTAGTCGATGTCGTCCAAAAGAAAAGGCTCACCCGAGCGAAATTAATAGGACGACCGCTTGACGGAAAAATGGTTCGGAGAAATTGCAATTTTGCCATTTTTAGCATGATTTGTCTGCACACTCTTCTCTCACCTTCACTCGGTGAAGAGCCGAATTGTCACATTTCTCATGTGCAACCTCAGTACGGAAGCATCAGAGCCAAGTGGCACCTACACAAGTGAATCTTTGGCATTTTTCGCGTCGTTCGAAACAATGATGCAATACCTGCTAATTGTTGCAATCCTGTTAGGAGAAAGTTGCACACTGGGAGAACAAAAGTGCATTCGATAATTTTTGTGCTGCTCCCACCGCAAGAGACTCCGTCATTACCTTATTATCTTTCATTTACGCGGTTGTTGCCAAAGTAAAAGAAAGTGACCAAGGAATGACGTGACCACCTGGGTTTGCCCAGGTAGCTGGCAATCCTGACAGAAAGAAAGATTGCGAGCTGATGATCCAGAAGAAGGATGCCAAATTGCCTACACTAACTAAACTGGCCAGTTGAAGTGTTTGATGGCCTCATTGACTCTGAGCTCTCTCTTACTGTGGTGGAGCGGGCCCGAAAAAATTGGAGCTTCGGGTTCATCAAAGCCCGCCCGATTGTCGGGCTCAGCCCCTTCTAAGTAGCGGGATCAGGCTCGACTAGGGATGAGTGAATACCTCATTTCTGGTCTAAAAAAAACACCCCGACGTTGAGATTCTAGCAGTAAATAGGCTCCAGTTTGAGGAGATTCTCTTTTTTTGCACAGCACTGACCACATTCTAAGTCTAATGAATCTATTGAATATCATTCCCTCTGGAGGAGAAGACTCAACAAACACAGTCACTTCTGGAGGCTTTTTTACTCTGCCGCGGAAGAACAGATGTCGTTGATCGAGCGGTTGGCTTCTTTCTGTTCTTGGTTCTCGGTGGAAGTCGACATACTTCCAATCTCTCCCTGAATCCGCGAAAATCTGCCAAAGATTCGAATCTTCTTCAGATCGCACCCACCCCTAGTCCAGACTGGACTCGCATGATAACTGTACTCCTGATGAAAGAGTTAAAACCTCAAAAGCTTCGTTCTCAAGTCAGACAGAATTGCCAGTCCAGAACGCTGCGATTTCTGCACACAAGTGTCCGGGATCGATCCCCTACCAGTGTCAAAGCCCAGGAACGGTCTGAATGGGTCAAGTTCTCTCTCCATCTCCCGCTGTGTGCAAAAAACACACGTGATTTCCAGCCCGCTAGCGCAGCTTTGTGGTCGTGCCAATAACTGTTTCTCCCCCTGCCCCGAAATGGAGGCGGTCCCGTACGCATTCGCACCTTGCTGTACCTCTTGGAAAACAGTCCGCAAATTGGACGATTCAATTTCTGCCAAAAAGCTCGCCAAAAGAGCCATCTGTGGTTGAAGAGACAAAAAAAAGCAGAGCTGAGATCAGCAGATCGCACATCAAATGTCCGGCGGATTTGCAGTGGAATTCGCTGATCAGACATTGGCAGCACCGACGGTGCACTTGTGTGCGCTTTTGAATAGACCAAACATGAATGTTTGGGACTCCTGCGGTTAGGTTTGCTGCCTCATGCCAAGAGGAGAAGATGTAGTGAAAAAAAAAGGTTTCCATTTAACTCTGTCTACATGAGTTCAGTGCATAACGGGGTGTTCAGATTTGGAAGGCAACGGGGCAAATTGAACACACTTTGCACCAAATATAGCAAGTGACTAAGAAAGACTCGGTCCAGCGCAGTGTGCGTTGCTCAATGTTCCAGTGACGTCTGTGCAGCGGATTCCATTGTAACGGTTCTTTTACGTCAGTTATGTATGACCGGCGCCAGTGATCAGAGTTGCCACTTGATTGGGAAATAAAGTGGGGAAAGACAAGGTAGATATAGCGATCTGTTGGACCACTGGGCAGATCTGTTCAGGTCTGTGAAGTCAACACACTTCTGACGGAGGTTGTACTACAGACCAGAACCTTTTAAGTTGTCTCACGATTTAGCACAATGCGGAACAGCAGCAAGCGTGTATGGCACCGAGTTGGCAAGACACGAGCAGGATTAGGCGATCTTTTGCATCAGATTTGGCATTGTGGCTGATGGCAGCAGCCTCGTCACAGTGCACACTGAGCTGCCCCCGTAAGAAAGCCCACTTTTTTCCGTGAGCACCAGACAAATTTCGAAAATTGGTTCCTTTTGGGGCGTTTTGGGTGGCATCCTGGATCACGTCCTTCATTGGGCGGTGAAGGTCGGAGTTGCGGCGACCGCGATGGCCACGACAGGTTGTGTCCGTCCGTCCGCCAGCCAGAAGTGGAGTCCCCTGTTGGCGACGGAGCCAGACTCGCTCCATCACAATCATGAATGAGCATGGCGCATCAGGAGGAGAAGTGCACTGTCCAGTGGAGAGCTCCGTCAGAACCTGGCTATAATGGCATGCTCCACTTAACTGAGGTGTCAATTTATTGCACTCGTTTGGCACAGGTAGCTACAGCCTGGGCAATTTGCAATTTCTTCTCTCTGCGCTGTTGCCGGACCCTAACTGTGCTTGACTCTTGGGGAAGAATAACTCTTCTTCCCGTTTCAAGCTGGAAGCGAGTGTTTAATAGGGACGACGTCTGGCAGATGCCTTCACCAGCATAAATGAAAATATTGCCTCGAGCATGCAAACAATAAAGTGTAGTAGCAAAATTATTGCAGCCTAATTTTCGGCAGTTCGCAGTCCGTAAATGAGACTGCATCCAGCGTCGTGTAGCTGTTTCTGCTGTTCTGTGGGCCAGGGCGTGCGTGCCCGAGTGCACTTGTGTCTGCTTGCCCATTGTCTGGGTGGTCAATGCAATCTCAGTCGGGTCCTGGGTCTTGGCTGATTAACACTCCTGGTTCAAGACGATGACTTTGGGTTCGACCTGCTAAAGGGGCTCCATAAGAAGACAACTTGCGTGACATGAAAAAAAGTCTGTCTTGTGAATAACACAACGATGGGTGGTGACAAGCTGGATACATCGGAGGCCGCCAAGGCCTACGCTAGAGCCACCGGCTACGGTCGTAGTAGTGGCTACGGCACTAGTGGTTACGGTCAGGATGATGGCTATGGCGGCTATCAGTACGATGAGCACAGAGATCATAGCAGTGGGTACGGCTACTCGCAAAAGAAGGTCGAATGTTGCGAGCTCGTGGTGGACCCGCTGTCCCTATTGGCCCTGCTCGGCTTCATCGCCTTCGCCACTGCCTTCTTCAACGTCCTCATCACCATGAACATCGGCAAGAAGAGGAGAAAGCGAAGTGAGGAAATGGGCATTGAGCCTCAACCAGACATGAAGTCACAGACTTTGGGCGCCGTCTTCGGTGACATCTTGCTCTCAGGTAGGATGACTTGGGGACTGAATGATGTGGCCCGAAGTAAATCACACACAGGTGGTGTTATTGTTGTCATGGCTTCTGACTGATCGCGTTCT
>JAAUXU010099996.1_pt1 | contig 14276 bp, 13 predicted proteins | sample 7278151 | NCBI WGS metagenome assembly JAAUXU01 (sample SAMN14350113, study PRJNA611818) | marine sediment metagenome | isolation source: surface marine sediment (1.8m) | place: French Polynesia: Moorea | collected 2018-08 | reverse complement strand
TGCCTGCCTGCCTGCCTGCCTGCCTGCCTGCCTGCCTGCCTGCCTGCCTGCCTGCCTGCCTGCCTGCCTGCCTGCCTGCCTGCCTGCCTGCCTGCCTGCCTGCCCGCCCGTCTGCCAAGTAGGCGTAAAGCTAGACCGATTTGTCTGACAAACCCTTCCATTTTTCCCCGAGGAAGAGGAAGGCCCTGTCAGCAATAAATAAACTTTGATTGCTGTCAGTAATTCATCTCTCGCCTCTTCTGCCCTGGACCACATTAACTTTTTACGGTAAGGTTGAAGAAGTACGTTGTTCACCTGGCAGTTTTGTTGGGGTGGGTGGGGGTAAAACAGTGCGAAAACCCATTATCCCCTTTAATTCACTGCCCATGACAAATGGGTCGGCCGGTCGGCCGGGGCAGACGAAGCCTCATACTACCTGCACTCGCACACAAATGGAATTATAAGACCGCAATTAGTGAGCACAATTTGTGGGTCGAGCCTGCAATTATTGCGTTCTTTCCACGTACTATCTGATATCGGAATCCAAGTCGGTACCAATCATATGGAGCCCGCCTGAATACACACGCACAATTAACTCATTAGCGCCGGGTGCAAGTGCTATTGACATTTCTTCGTCCATGAAAAGGAGGCCACGCCTTTGTTACTAGAGCAAACAAGTCTCGGCCAAGCCTTTAATTAGACCCATTCTCTTCTCTTTGCAGTTTGGTGGAGGGAGGAGGTGATGAATTTGATTTCCAGCGACACCGAGACATCCGGAAAGAAGAAGACAACAAGATGATGATGGAGAGGGGGAAAACAGGAAGCCTCGCTACCGCCGTCACCGCCGCTGCCGCCACTACTGCCGCCTCCGCCGCCGCCACCGCTGCCACTGCTGCCTTCACAACTTTCATGCCTCTTCGTTCTGGCGGGAACGAATATGTGACGAGACAGGCACCTTTACTCATCAGGGGAGAAGCAGGAGGAGACTTTGCTCATACCACGTGAGTTTGTGTGGGTCTCAACGTCTGATGTTGCAAGCAAGTACCAAATACTGTATAAGCATAGCAGAACCTGACAGTGCGTCCACTTGCTGTCGTGTGCATACTTAGGCAGCCTCCTGTTAATTAATTGTTTCAGGTGCTTTCGCGCAACCTCATCTCAAGGAGGCCAATGGAACTTTCCTCATCATCCCGCTCCTGCTCTCCCTTCCCAAGAAGACGACGGAGGCGACGCAGACCGAGAAGAAGAGGGGGAGGAGGAAGAGAAGAGAAATTTGACACAGAGAAAGAAGAAGAGAAGGTATCGTCGAGGAAGTCACCGAGCGAGAGAGACTGACAACTTGAAGAGGCGCAGAACGACCAGTCCCACAGTACCTGACGAGGAGTTGACCTCTCTATTGCAGCGATTCCTCGACGACACCAACAGGGGCGGCCACAACACAAGCAATAACAGCTGCAACATGCCTTTGCCTTCCTCCGTGTGTAGCTACGGCTGCTGCTCGTCCACTACCGTGGGATCGTCAAACAACTGGTCTCACAATGGAGAGAATTCCTTCGGTGACTTTGCTTCATCAGCAGCATCATTTAGTGGCGCAAAACAATTGGACAATAACGCCATGATTACTAATGCATCGTCCTCTTCGACGTCTCCGTCGTCCAGTCCCTCTCTCTCCTCCATGGGGGAGCCAAAGGCGACACGTGACAACAATAATGAGGAAGGCGATCTTTTTGACTTGGTCGGGCCGCATGACTCATCGTCCACGGTCAGAGACAATAATCACTTTGGTGGCGAGGAGCTGGTCAATCAGGTGCTCAAGACCATCAACCATTACGACGTACAGGAGCTCTGCGACTCCTTACACGACTCTGCCTCTTCGCTCCTCATGGCCGAAAACGACCTGGACACTATGCTGGACAGGCCACCGCCGCCGCACCCGGCCCAGCAGCACCAGCATCAGCACCAGCAGCAGCAGCAGCACCAGCAGCAGCAGCAGCACCAGCAGCACCAGCAGCACCAGCAGCACCAGCAGCCGCACAAAGGGTGAGTTCGAGCTCGAAAATCTTCTTTAGGCTACATTATAGCCAGCGTCACTGAAGCATGTGAAATTTGACTTGGCGCCCAATAAAGCGCCTATGAATTGGGCAAATGAATAAGTCGGCCCAGTTGATTCTGTCGTTGTCATCGAGCAGAAAAACAAAAATCTTCCGCGGAGCGTGACTGTTGTCGTAGTGTTTCTAATTTCTCTTGCTCAGTAAATTCATTTCGCCTCCTCGTCGTTAAGAGTGAGATAGTGGATGATATTGGACTTGAGTGCCGTGGGCGAGGAGCTTAGGGTGCCATGTGAATAAATTAAATTCTTGCCGCTGCTAGGAAACTTCATTAGTCCCTCTTTTCTCTTACTCTGTTCTCATCCCCACCCCCCTTCCGTCTACTTCTTTGTACTCCTGCAGGAGGAAGAAATCGCCCCGTCCGCTCACAGGGAAATCATCATTAATTCTGACCGAACAGGATATTCTAGAACTACATAAGGAGGAGGAGGACTTGATTCGCGTGTAACAAGATTATGATAACGCGAGAGCCCTGGCAAATTCTCATTTCTCTTCTGTCTGATCTGGGGTCGACAGACGATTTGTAAGGGATCAGCGGAATGACAGATCTCACTGATGTCTTCTGTACTGGGCGTCTTCGTGCATATGGAGGCGGACGCGCGAAGACGCGCGCAGTAGCCTCCTGGTGGCCAAGCATGGCCGCATGGCAGCTGAAATGGGTATCTCACAAAGTCCAACGTTATGAGGACATTTCTTTGGCGTCATAACGAGAAGCGCCTTGGCGCGATGCATTACAGTGCCGTAAAATGAGATAAATGTTCATTTGATCCTCCCCTGACCGCATCCACGCGCCGGTCACGAGTCAACTAAAGCATGTTGTGCACACAAAGCGAGAGAAAGACTTTCTTCGCTAAAAGAACTGAGGATATTTATTACCCCCCAGCCCAAAATGTCCCTCCCGGTCTGCGAACGGACCATTACGGGAGGCGAAAACATTACTCGTAGCCGAGAAAGAGGAAAGTAAATGGTTCCTCTCTCTCTAATTCTCCCCCCGCTGTCGATGTAATGGTGATTGTAATCCAATTTCGTCCTCCTCCTTCCTCACTCGTGGGTTTTGCATTTGTCACTGGCTGCTTTCCTCTTTTAGTCGGGGGCAGCACAGCAGAGATGCTCAAATTGGGGGAGAAAATCTGATAAGCTCCCCTCCACCAACTCAACTTGACACCGCAACGTCAAAACAATGCAAAGATATCTTCAAGCGACCATGTTTCTTGCCCAGCGTACGTGGGATGGTGATTTCAGGTCTGGCAATGGAGACTCAGCATTGGTCATGCACTCACTACATGTGCGTTGTCGTTGTGATAATTGCTAGCAAGCAGACTAATACTAGGTAAGCGTGGCCTGCCTCAGAGCAGAAATTAGCTTTCACAAAGTAACAGCCCCAGCCCAGAGCCTTCGATTATGCTCCATTAAAACTTTCTTCTGTTTGTTTGCATTGGCACTTAATGAGAGCGAGGCAGGAAACCTCTCTGAAGCCAGGAGCATCTGCCTTGGAAAGTCTTTCTCCCAACTGTTTGCCCCTGTCTCTTGCAGATTGGCCGACTTTTGTCTGGATTCCACTCCACAACATCATCAGCCCTGTGCAAACGAGAACACGACTACGACGACTTCGCAGCATCAGCAGAGTCAATATTGGAACAACGCAGGCCAAAACGACGATGCTTTCGGGTTTCCAGAGCGAGAGAGCAATCACCATACTGCAGCCTCGCCCCCAGAGATCAACAACGTTGCCTCCTGCCATTTCCGTAGTGGTGTTCCAGTCACGTCCAACAGCATCAACTCTTCTTTAATGCAGCAGGAGGCTGAAGCGCCTGTCAAACAAAGGACGGTCGGGGTGGTGGAGCCGAGAGTGGTGGTCAGAATACCCAGGCTTCGCTTAAACAATGACGAAGAGAGAGAAGGAGTAGAGAAAGAGAAGAATAGAACTGCTCTGCTCTCGCCAGAAAAGTTTTCTTCCTCTGCCATTGCTGCAAGCAGCGGAAATGTTCGATCGCCAAGTGACGGATACTGCATCACTGAAAAGTTGCCGCGCCATTTCAAGGAGGCTCTCAAAAGGAGTCGTCCAGCAGAGACGACTCACGAGGGTAGCAGCAACAGCAAGAAAATGAAATTGTATGATCCAGCAGCTAGAAATGGCTCCAGAAAGAGGCTTCCCCACTCCTGCTCTTCGGAGGACTCCTCGGAATGTTACTCGTCATCTTCCAGCTTTTGTTCTTCTTCCTCCTCCTCCTCTCCGTACCTGGTTACAACCGGGGAAACCCCCTCGCAAGGAGCCCAAGCTTCGGAGGATCAGGTTGCACGACGATGGAGGCGGCGGCGACAGCGGCGGCGGCGAAACCGGAGCCGCAGCAAACACGAGAAAAGAAAATTAGGCAAGGAGGAAAGAAAAGTCGATCGATGCACCTCAGATAGAGGAGAGGGGGCGAGTCTTGATGGAGGCGGGGGACAACGACGGCAGGCGCAGCAGCAAGCCTTTGTGCGAAAATTGCATGTGACAAACCCAAAATGCGTCGCACAGAGGAGGAAGACCCTTTCAGCAGTCAGAAAAGAGGAGGATAGGAATCAGGTTACACCCGGCTGTGCCGTTCCACTCCGGCAACAACAACAAGGTACCCCCAAACCAACAACTGATGTTTCCCAGGATTCATCCAGAAGTCGAAAGCCAGAGGATAATAAGAATAAGAAGGTCCCTGACATTGAGGGAGGTGCTAGTAACGTTCCCGAGGAATTCTCAAACAAGGATTCTAGAGGAGCCATCGTCAGCTTCCAGCACTCTGGTGGATGCTCGGACAAGCGCTGGCTCTTTTGTGAATTCGCCGACTGCTGGTTCTGGACGAGAAAGCCTGATCGTATGGCCAGACACCGGAGATGCCACAACAGTAGTGGCGCAGGGAGCAGCAAAAAGTATTCCTGCCCCGATTGCAACCAACGTTTCCAGTCCCTGGCCAAGTTGCTAAAGCACGACCGCAACAGTCACACGGGAGTAGCGGACTACGAGTGCAGAGTGTGTGATCAAGAAGTCACCGACATCAAGTCACATATGAAGGTGAGTGGTGGCTTTTCCCATTGTTCCTGAATTATTTACTTAGTCCGATGTCGTATGCTGTACAACGTGAGTCACTTAAAGTGTCAGACCTTTATTTTATGACCTCAGTTCAGTGAATTTTTAAGTTTCCTCCCCCAAATTGTTGTGAAGAAGAGTTGGAAGTGCACTTGGAGGGCATGATCAGCAAGACGCACAATCAAACGTCGGCACCCTGAGGCTTGCCCTACAGTCAAGGGAGGACCCTCTTGGCTGGGAACGTGTTGGGGTGCCCCAGTGGGCCAGGCGCTGCCGTGTCAACGTCTAAAAATGATGGCGGCCCCATTGAGAAATGTTGATAATAAAAGTTTCTTTATGGTGTCACCAAATAAAAGGCTTTATTTGCCTAGTTTCACTGACGAGACAGATACATGTATTGAGATAATTCATTCTGATGCTCTACTTGACTCAAGCTGTAGATATGTCTAACTGGCACCTCTGCTCATTTTCAGACACACGACACCCAAAAGGAGTTTGCTTGCGACCAGTGTCCGATGCGCTTCCGACACAAAAATTCTCTTGTACGCCACCAGTGTCAGCACACGGGGGAGCGGCGGTACCAGTGCCAGCTGTGCGACTACGCTTGCATCGCATTGCACAGACTCACAGAACACCTCAAGAGATCCCACCCGGAAGATAACTCAGAGGAAACGAATATCGCCAAATCGGAAGAGGCGGAGAAACTGCTGGCCGTGGACTCGATCACAAAGGAAACGGCCAGAGAAGACGTACAGATAGTGAGCGAGGTCAGGAACAACGACAGCAAGAAGCCTCCACCACCTCCGCCTGTCGTAATGAGCGTTCCAATCGTCCCTGCGCTGATGCCAGTCATGTCTGCCGACGGAATGGTCAGTTACTACTTGCTGCCTTCTCAAGCTGCCTTCTTGCAACAACAACAGAACAGCCAAGGAAATCTTCCTACTCTTTTGTTTGGGTCTCCTCCATCGCAGCAAACCCTCACTGTCTGCAATAATGCGTTGCTTTTTCCACCTCAATCAGCGAGAAATCTCCCCCAGCAAAAAAGAGAGACCAAGGAAAGAAACACGCAGCATGTCTTGACCCTGGAGAGCCAACCGAAGGATCAACCCATTCGCCGAAACGAGGAGCAGCAGATTGGCTTGACTCAGCAACACCAACTGCTCCGTCCTGCTGCCAAAAATGCACAAGAAGATATCGTTGCCTCCGCTCTCCTGGCCAGTGACGTGCTGCTCTGAGGGAGTAACAGTGGGGCCCCATCTGCTATTTATTGCCTTTTCTGTGACTGAAAACAAGATTTGCTGCGTGGGAGAAGAATCTGTTGCGTGATCCAGTCCGATAAAGGAAAGCAGACGGAGCGTAAAAGTGGAGTTTTCGTCATTTTTTTCCCGTGACCCGCTTTTTATACGCAAGCTTCTTTTTTTTTTACGGTGGATATGGACACTTTTACAGAGACTTTTCCTTCAGGTATACAGTGTGTCAAGGAATTGACGTTGGATTCCGAGAGTTTTTCAAACTCTGGTATTTTTATGCATGGTACTATTTTGAGATGAATCTGATCGAATGGCACCCACAAGTACTTGGTAACAGATGCTGCGGGAAGCGCTATCACATGTCCCGCAGACAGAGGATGCTTGAAGAAAAAGAAAATTCAAGGCCGACGTCGATTTCTTGACATACTCTATGGATGAGCGTGGCACGTATGATCTAATCCTACCCGCCCATGTGAAAGCAACCTAAGCAGCTTATTCGGTAACTTATTCTGCAATTTGAGTCTGTCAGTGGTTGTGCTCGTTTTTTTAGGGGTGGACTAACAAAAAAGTTTTGGAGACAAAAGATCCTTGATCTTGATGTAATCTCTCCCTCTTTTCTACAGCCAGCGACGACGGCAATGAGCGTTCAAACATTGTTGTGCAATTCAGTCTGTGATATTAATATAAGTTGTACGTACTACTGTACTGATCTTTGCACCAGTTGCTGCGTGACACCAGAATCTGTACAACAACCCAGGACCTTACCAACCGTTTAAAATACAGACTATTGGCATACCGATACTCCTACTAGCTTGCATGAGCTGTCATAAAATTATTCAGACCTGCTTTCTCGGTGCTTTCTCCGCTCGTCGCACTTGCAGAAATACTGCATGTGCTGATTGTTGCGCTACAAATATGGGCATGTCCACAACGCGTCTGCTGTTGTAGAAGGCTGTCGGAACGCTACAAGGCCCGATTTAAGTGGCCTTCTTCCGTGGCATGTCTGTTTCTCTCTCTTCTTGCTATTGATTGCCGTGGGGTTTTTTTTGGTTCCTCCTGGGCCCTTTCAGTAGACGGACATCGAGAATGACGAGGGAAGCTGGTTACGCAGTTCTTTACTCCGTATCCTTCATCGTCACTTGCAACCTTATTCCTGGTGGGTAGAAGCACAATTTAACGCCGTGGAGTAAACACACATTGTCATAAATTTTTTCCAGTTTGCAGTCTCAGTTGTCTAAGTGGTAACTGTGAGGGCACGCCCGATCACTGCCGGACCAACATCGTCCAGTCTAGGGAATGTGACGCCGATGCTCAAAGATGCGTCAGGACCGAGTACAGTAAGTTCTTCTGCCGCTGTTGTCGTATCACCTAACGTTGGAACTATCCTCCTGTAGCCAAACACAAAGGGACCCCCGATTCCTTCGTCGTCTATGAGTGCGGGCAGCCATGGGAGCTCGACTCTGGGTGCAGTACAGTCGAGGACATCGTTGACTCGGACAAGTGGGAGCGCGTGTGCATGTGCGACAGTGACGATTGCAACAAGAGCGCCAGAAGTAGCGGTGTGTCAAGCTTGCTAATTATGGCAACGACAGTGACCATCAGCAGCATTGTTTCCCGACTAATAAATGAGGACTGACGCTTGCGGGAGAGCCAGTGCTCTGCTCATAACACTTGTACATGTCCACACAATGCGTGTACGTGTGTGGAGTAATAGTTGTCCGTATTAACCTTGGCAGAGTCACCTAAAGCACTTTCATAGTGGGAGGGAGGGGCAAGACTGTGAAGAATGCCGGATCTTTAAAACAAATTCCGGCGCTTTAAACCGCGCTTTTCGTCCCTCCTCGTCCGTCGTATGTAGATTGCTCCCTGTCAAATTTCATCGCCGTTTATGCATGAGCGCGTCAATCCAACAATGGCGCATGAAAAAGAACCTGGTCAAAGAAGAAGTTGAGAGAAGAGGAAGTCCATTTTGGCGCTCAGATTGGTCGCGCATGCTCCACTGAGTCTCTAAGCATATTCATAGACAAGATAAAGAGGGAGGCGTAAAAATCCCATAAACATTTTTTGGACATCTCACCTGCCCATTTCAAGTTTTCTTCCTAATAGAGACGAAGGATGCGTAGTAAGAAGCAAGACATTGAGGAAGACAAAGCATGTTTTGCTGTAAATCAGATGCACAACTGCCTTTCTGGAGAGAGACAATTTTTAGAATCTGGTGAGATTTCCCAGCGAGATTGACCTTTGAGAGGGAGAGAGGAAAAACCCACAACAGAGAAGATCTCTCTCTTTTTCGTATGCAAAAGATTGTGTTCCCTGCTCCTTACGACAGGTTTACAAGCATCTCAAATGGCTCTGGTAGTGTTTTACTGCGCTGTCGCTGTCACATCACACGTACCCTGTCGTCCAGCAGACCTCCTTGGTGGTAGTGGGGAGGAGAAATGGACTCCATCACTCTTCTTTCCAGACACTTTATTCGTGAGACAGAGAGAGATCTTCCTCTCGCTGTCGCTCTCTCACCCAAAAGTTTGAATTAATCGAAGCAAAGTTTTACTTGGGCTTATTTTCGTTCCCTTCAAAGGAGAGGGACTGCTTTGATAGGGCGTGCTCGGTAACTCGGGAAAAAATGGCAGTAGTTGGTGGTTTATCAATGCAGAGTAATCCACAAAGAGTGCAATAACGTTTGTTCCTAGCTCACAATTGCACAGTTTTGGAATTGAAGCTGAATCACGGACAAATTGTACTGCATTCATGTTGACTCCCTCAATGTCATAAAAAAAGAGAATAGTTAATTCAACGAGCTAAAGACAAGCTTTGTCCCGGACGACCCAGGTGGACTTTGTCCCGGACCAGGCAGCCTTCGTCACAGACAAAGCAGCCATCGTCACCGACAAAGCAGACTTCGTCACAGACAAAGTAGACTTTGTTACATACAAAAGCTTGTCTTCATTTTCCCCACCTTTTTTGCAATGCATGGAATATTTTTTTTACTGCCCCTGCTACAGCACCTTTTACGTAGTGAAAGTAACTGTTCTGCTTTTGATGAACTTTCTGATGAAATCCGGCCGGTGTGAACATGAATCTACGAAGCTTTGAGTCCGATATTCGGCACTGTTTTTGGATCGCCCTGCATGACGCACGTCTCGTATGTACTATTGCCTGGTATGTAGTAATTTTGTGTTTATCCCCCTTCCATCTACGTGTAGTGCGACGTGGTCACAACACTGGCTGCCTCAGTGTGTCCTGTGGTGGGAAGGAAAAGGGCAAACCAAACTGGGTCCGCACCAGATCTGGATCTTTGCTGCTACCCTAACGAAAGAGAAGAAACTGATTGGTCTGGCTGCATCCTAATTGTTTTCATCACGCTCTCTGGTCGCATTTTACAGACGCCGCAGACGCCAGCGCCAGAGACGTCAACCGACTTTTTTCATCCGTTGGGGTCTTCGATAACAGGAGGAGCACTCGGTTCGACCACTGAGACGGCCGTTCTCAGTGGCTGCATGTAGGTACACACGCTTGCCTCTACCACTTACTGGTGCACGAGCAATTAAGGCTTGCTGGTTTTTTTCACAACCCCATCAACGAGGTTTTAATAGCGGCTGATTGTCAGTAGATGCATATGAACTTCTTGCTTGAGACCGCAGCCTAATGACTTTGTGCATATCTAGGTAGATATGACCATATGACCTAGTCTAAGTGAGTGACTGTGCAGTGCGTCAGAAACGCAAGCAGTTAAACGAGAATGCAGAGAAGACGGCAGAGAATTCGTCAAGCTTTTTTTTTTCCCTTGTTTCACGATGCAAATTGGTAATGTGATCCTCTGCCTCCTCGATCAAGATGGTAAATTACGAAGTAAGATGAGAAGGAGTGAGGCTGAAAACATGTGGGTGAGCCTGAAAGAAAATGAAAATCAAGCTGAAAGGAGAGCAGGCATGAATTCAGTAACAATAGCGAGGGAAAGAGCTTGCCCAGATGCACCCATTCCATTCATGATTCCACTTTCGTCAGAAAAAAAGACTCCGGGCCTTTGGGTTATCAAGATCAGCTTGGCGTGTAGATTTACACACAGTATGGGTGAAGAGAGCGATGGATCGTAATCTTGATCATCACACATTTGCACAAAGTATGCAGCAGCTAATTCTCGTCAGAGTCCGCCTCACTAGACAATTCTCTCACGCACAAAAATCTGTGCGCTGCGAGCAGCGAGACATTCTTGTCGCGATAACCATCGGATTAAAGGCCACTTTGACACGAAGTGGCATTCACACACACACATGCGTAGACGCTTTCAGAAAGGAGGAACATAACATACGTAGGATACATGCATGGGAAGAGAAACCATGGTAAAGGTACCAACCACATAAAGTCCTATATACGTTGGAGAGGCTTCGCTCATACTCTTGCTTGGTGCGCAGCCAGCCTTGGTGTGCATCCACTACCCGAACGTGCGCGACTTGGCGTCCTGGACAGAGAACAACAGTATGTGGAAGTCGAACTTTCCGTTCGGAATTTAATTACCGGACAATAGTGAGCGGCGCCGGCCGCCGGCGAGTCGAATTTGGACTCAATACCCAGCGGATGGAGGGGAAGATGACAATTTTCCGGGTATAAAAAGAGATAAGTTATGGCAGTGTCGTTGGCGTTTTCCACTCTCTCTCACTCCCTCCCTCCTGGCGTAGAAGAAAACTTACGCACAATAGGGTTCAACTTAATGAACGAGCCAACCTTGTGTCCCAGGAGCCGTTAAGTATAACATATACGAATGTGGTATGCATGGATGAAGAAGGGTGATGTCTGAGTCATCCTTCACTTTGGCACAGATTTCCCCCGCAGTTTCCTCTCCCTTCTTCTGTTCTTTTCCCCATTCATCGCTCGCCGTTTTATCGTACTCACATAGAGGAGTGCTTGCTCGTCAGAAGAAATCAAGATGGATCGATTCAGTGGAGGCGGAAGCGAAGCGAGGCACACAAAGATGCACCCGTGTGCGTCAGCTGGAGACGGGGTGTTTTTGGCGGCTCATACGACTGGCCCAACTTTTTTCTCCTGAGCAGCAAAAGTTAATCGTGCGTGCTTTGTGTGGTGTAAGTGGCGATTCGAAGACATTTTTCACAACCGCTAATCCAATAAAGAAGCGCTACGAGGACAGCGGGAGGTTCGTTTGGTAACGGGCAAGAAGGGAGAAGGAAAGTATTGATCCTACGGTAGACCAGTTCAATGCAATGTTACGACGCACAGTGAGAGCATATTTTATAATTCTTTCTTTCTTTTTATCTATTTATGCTATCGGCTACTTTCATTCGATGCCAAGTGCGCCCTTGATCTTATGCCGACAGTGCAGTGTAGTACAAGACGGTGCAGTCCGTCACAATGCAGTTACAAAGTACCAAAAGGTCGTCGTGTTGGTAGAGAAGCAGTCTGCAAAAACAGTCTGTTTGTAGTTTAGCATCACCTTCCGCAGATACTTCACTCTTTTTTTCTGATCAAAGCTGGTGTCACTATCAGTGTAGTTGTTGGAATCACACGGTCCAAACTAGGGGTGGATTGAGTCTAGACCCGTACTCGATATACTCGTACTCGAAAGACTCACGAGTCTAGAAGGGGTGGATCGAGTCTAGACTGGTACATGACCCATCATACTTTACTTGTACTCAAAAGATTTGTGATTCCTACTACCTCAAGTCTGGCTACTTCAAGTCTAGTGGCAATGGCAATATTTAGAATCCTAGTTTGTCTGAAATCCAACTTGAAGTGAAAAGTTGCTTTGTAAAAGGGATTCGATAGTGCACACTTCTCATGCAGCTTCATACATTCAGTAGGCTCAAAATTTGTCTCAACTAGACTCAGTAGGACTTTTGGGGATGGAGTCAACCCTCTCAAAAACTCTATCCATATACTCGACTTGTACTCGAAACTTGACTCGTACTCGAAGCTCCTTACTCGTACTCGAAAAAAGTGGACTCGACCCACCCCCCTAGTCCCAACTGACGCTGTTGTCTCAGAAACCAGTGCAGGGTTGTCGTGCAAGGCGCTTGAATTGAATCAACTACATAAGAAATGATTGCATATGTAGTAAATTAAAATTTCCCGCCAATGCAGATGTAAGCGCTTTCCACGACAACCTTGTAGATACTCACGACTTCCCGTACAGGCAGCACTGACCCTTTTAATCAGGACAGGGAGCTATTGAGTTATGGAGCACTGACATCTCCTTATGGAATTCCACTTCCAGCTGACATCAGTTGGCTTTCGGACATCTGAACCCACAGAGCAATAGAGTGCGCATACGGCCGTTTGATGCTGCCTAGCTTGACAGGCGGGAAGTGAAACTTGTGGCAGAGTGCTATGTCAGCTGTCGAAGAACTGTAAACAGGCGAAAAGCATTAAGGGAATGGGTGAAAATTATGAACGTTTTATGATCGGGACATCTTCATCTGATGTGACATCTTGACTTCTTGGCCATGAATATAGGATAGGTATTTCAAAGTCTAAGGCCCACATTTGCTAGACAGCTCACCTGGTGACAACCACGTTTATGTGCTTGGGAAACTCATTGCACAAGGCTATTGTGTACTTGGCAAAGTAGCATTTCACAAACCCAAGGTCTCTGCAGCCCGAAGGTAAACTGTAAAGTAGTTCTTTTCTAGACCTGCTTAGAACCAACAAAATGCATGCAAAATGGACAATTTGGTGCAAAATTCGCTTTCATCACTTCACGAAAGTGATGAATGCTCGAGTCACTTCTGACCATATATGGAAAAAAAACTGACGAAAGCCATGTTGTCTCAGGACCAATAGACGGCTTTGTCTTTGAAATACTTAGGCAAATGTTGGTCAAGAACACAATATATTTTCCTTCGCATGAGAGTTGCAGAGTTGTACATAGAACAGAAAAATGAAGGATGCTGTACAACAAGTGCACTCTCAATAAGCCTTCCTGCTTTTTTTTACGTTCTTACAGCTCTTCGACAGCTGACACAGCGCTTCCCCGTCTTTGTTGAACGCGCTCTAGTTGCTCTGTGTCTGAACCTAACTTGACGGCGAACATCAGCTGAAAGTGGGACTTCATTGCTCACCTAAGCCCAGGACATGTTTGGACTTATGTGGCCTCCCGTTGATATCTCAGTACACTAGATGGCGCTGTCCCAATTTCTATTCTATTCTGTCAGAATTTCCATTCAGAGTTAGTATGTCTTGTCATTGCCTGGAAGGAAGAGGTCAAGCTTGAACCTTAGACCACCTGAGTGAGAGCCAGACACTCTACGTAGAGTAGCACTGTACTGTCTGTCAAGCCTGTACGTACATCTGTACGGGAGCCAAGGAAGCACAAGATAACTCAAAGTGGAGCCTGAATTGATGCAACGGCTGAGCTGTCATATAGTCCTTGGCGTAAAGATTAGCCATGGGCATGACTACACCTCATGCGCTATACTGGGACATTTTGATGTGGAATTTTGATGTGGAACATGTAGATACGATACTCAGGCACAATGTTCAGTTCAGAGCTTCATTGTCAGGGCTGCCCATTTTGGTGCCAGAATGCTCGAAGTGAGACCAACTAGGGAGGGAGGCACGCCAAAGAGGCAGATGTTGATGAAATGGACTGAAACTTTCACGGCCGGAGTCTCATCATGGGGGAGAAGGCAGAGCAGATCATCGTCAGCAAAAGTGCGAGAAGGCAGTCCAGATCGTCCTCGGCAGTAGCGAGAGAAGGTAGTCCAGGTCGTCCTCAGCAATCCAGATCATCGTCAGCAGTAGTGAGAGAAGCAGTCCAGAGCTTTGCAGACCAGATGACAGTCATCAGAAGTATCGAGATGATGAGGCCGAGAATTGCCGACTGTCGGCGATGCGTTTTGTTTACTTGTCGAGTAGTCACCCTCTCGC
>JAAUXU010006630.1_pt1 | contig 14279 bp, 18 predicted proteins | sample 7278151 | NCBI WGS metagenome assembly JAAUXU01 (sample SAMN14350113, study PRJNA611818) | marine sediment metagenome | isolation source: surface marine sediment (1.8m) | place: French Polynesia: Moorea | collected 2018-08 | reverse complement strand
CCCTTGCCTCCTCTTTCTCCCCAACTCTCTCTCTTTCACGGCTAGGGCTGTCTGTCGCCTCCCGCCTCGAAATTTCCCCTCTTTTGCAGCGGGGGGAGGAAAAGAGAGGCAAGGCGGGACAGACAGACAGCAAGACAATCGTAATCGTATGTTGCCCATTCTTACCTTCCTCTGCTGCACTCTCCCTCCCTCCCTCCTCCCGTGTCTTTTCTCCTTTCTCCCTTCGGCTGATGGGTCTGACTGGACACAAGGAGAGGGATGGTGGAAAGGGAGAGATTCGCCAATGGTTCTTGCAGACATTGCCAAAATAGGAAAGCCTGGTTTCTAGAAATTCGGCCCGTGGTTTCTTTAAATGCATGGTGATTTTCCTGCCGCCAGACTCGTCTGTATGTCAGACGCTGCCCGCTGCCGGTGGAAAACGGAGCATGGGAGGAGAAAAGAAAAAGGGAAAGCGACTGTTGGAAAGGAAAAGATCCTTTTCCCCTTTTTCTCTTGCTTGGCATTGTGTCAGAAGGCAAGCACAAAGGCTACATAACGACAAGCATTCAGTTGTGAAAGTTACGTACGGGCGTGGCAATTGGAGCAAATCCAGCGATACTTTTTTCTGACTGGAGCTCTAAAATTGGGCCGTTTTGTAGAAACGAAGGATACGTTCCGTCTGTTCTTCGTGAGAAAAGAAGGAAGGACGAAGAAAGGGGAATCCTTCTCTCACAAAAAAAGTTTTTCCTAGGACTTCCCTTCTTCTCCCTTTTTCTTGCCACCACCGCCACCGACGGCGACGGCGCCGACGTTGAATTGAGAAGGAAGGGCCCCCCAGCCAATGTAGAAGAAGACGAGGAAGATCCTTTCCGCCAAGCTGCTTGCTGCTCCCTTCTTTTCTTTCTCCTTTGTTTGATTGAGTAACAGCCAAACTGTGAAACTTTGGAGCGAGCCCGTCCGGAGGGAGGGAGAGACGTAGAAGGGGGAAAGGAGGGCGAGAGCCAGCCAGCAGGTTTTCTCCTTCCCTAGGATGAAGAAATAAGGGATTCACCGGAGCATCCAATATTGATAGGACAGAAACAAAAAAGCTCCGCTTTACATTGGGGAATGCCAAACCGTAAATCATTTTATGGGTAGGAGTGTACTAGATGGAGGACGCGCGACCCTCCGTCGTATATAAAAGGAGGAGGAGATCACCATTGGTCATCTCCCTTTCCTCCTCCTCCTTTACGAAAAGAGGGAGAGGCCTCATCTTCCTTCCCAGCCGTGAGAAGAGAGGGAAAAACTCTTCCTTTTTCCGCCCTTTCCGATCTCACAAACTATCCTTTTCTTTTCCCGAGTAGTTGTAGTAGGATGATAGGCCCGACGCGTGGATACGACGGGGGAGGGGAGGGGTGTGTGTGGGGGGGGGGGGGGCGAGACGGGGGGGATCGAAAGATGGGGAAAGGAGGGGCGGGCCGCACTAGACAGCCTGGACGAGTAGGATCCATTTCGGACATCAGGCGAGGAGAAAGCGGACGGGCTGAGGGACGGACGGACGATAGATCGTCGTCGAAAATGGAGCTTGGGACTTTTAAAAGGAGGAATTTGAATATCTCCCCTCCCCTCCGTCCCTCTCTCCCTTTCCTTTCACTCAGTTTGATCGCTTGGCTGTTTCCTCCTTTCCCTTCCCTTCCCCCTTTCCCTCTGGGTCCCCCGGGCCCTTCCCTCCTCCGATGAGGCGAGGGAGGGAGGGGGGAGGCATGGGAAAAGGGGGGAAGTGAGTCAGACGGTTTTAGGGACTGGGAAAAAGAGGGAGGGAGGGGGAGGGGGAAAAGACAGCAACAGTTGAAAGCGCCTCGGGGGAGAAAGAAAACTAAGCCAAGGGAAGGAGGAAGCGAGGGTGGGGAGGAAGGGAAAGAATAAAGGAACTTTTTTCTTTTCGCCCTTTCCCAGTCTTCTCTACCCAGCCTTCCCTCCCATTTTCTTAAGCCAACTTGCTACTTTTCTCCCATAGCTAGCTGCTCATACAGCGGTGGGAGCCTGCAGCTTTTTTTGCTTGGGTGTTGTGTTGTGGCTGGAAGTCTTTCCTCTTTCTTACAGTGACCCTTGGGAGTTTGGTGCTGTCCACAGAGGAGGTGGCATCTTCATTCCTTTTTCGGTTTCTTCATACAGGCAGGTTTTTATTTCTCGTTGGCTAGATAGCTGGAGGGTTTTCGCCCTGTCTCCTTCCGCCTTCTCCTCAGAAGTGGCAAAAAGGTTTTCGGCAAGGAATTTGCCAGTTTGTCTCGGTTTGACCATGTCAAACAATGGGTTATCTTCTCTGAATTATATTCATCGTTGAATCCATATCCTCCCCACCCACAACAAAGCCTCCGAGGATGTCCGTGGAGACCTCCCCTCCCCTCTCCCATTAATCCAGAGCAACAGCTGCGCCCCCGTCTCCCCCACTTCCAAGTCCCCTGCCCATTCTGCAGTACTACAACACCAGCCAGTAGTACAACACCCCACTACTACCCAACAACACACTCCCACTACTACACAACTCCCCTCTTCCCTTCCACAATAGCTCCATTCCATTTGGCGGCGGCGGCGGAGGGCAAAAAGAGGAAAAGGGAGGGGAGGGAACTTCCAAGGTCGGTTGGTCTGTTGGTGGTCGATCGAACGAGGTGTGTTTGAGGTCGACGGCGACGGGACCGAGCAAACGCACGTTGAGTACGGTTTTTTTTGGGGGCGGCGGCGGAATCGGTGTATGGGTAGGGAAAGGAACCCATAGTGAAAAGAAAGCCATGAATAAAGTATATCTTGACACGTGTTTGAGTTCGTAGGTGCGATGAAATCATTCGAATATGGGCGAATCTATATCCAATTTCTGCTCACGTCTCTTTCCATCTGGGTAGAAACGCGGGAGGTTGGATGGTGCAGTTGCAATGTACTGTATAGTATTCTCCACTTCCTTCTGCTTTCGACAGGGGCGGGAGGAAATGGGAGGGAAAACGAGGGGAAGCCATGATGATCTGGCATTGCACAAAATTGCATCTGATGCAGCCGAGGGAAGAAGGAAGGCAAAAAGTTCCGACGCTGATGCTGAGCTGGTGTTGGTTATCGAGCTGGGGATAACAACAAAACATCCATTTATTGTATCTGCAGTCCATCCCTCCCTCTTCTTCTCTTCCAGAGTCGTGCTTGCTTCTGTAGGTGATGACGGATGAAGGCGGAAAATCCCTCATTTCCAACACATCTTCCTCGCTCTTTTCCTTTCCCCTCTTTTTATGGAGGCAATCTCCCGGGAGGCTTATCTTCTCTCGAGCAGGGGGGAAGAAAGGAAGGGGAGGGGGACTTTAGCTTTCGCAACTGATGAAGAAAAAAGAACATTGCGTGTGTATGTGGCGGGGGAAAGGGGCCTTCAAGGGCTTTTTAAAGCGAGCGGAGACGGGAGCAAGACAGGAGAAGAATAAGCCAACGTTCAGCTCCTCCGCAACAAAGAAGCATGTAAAAGCCCCTGTTGTGACTTTTCCCCGTCGGAAGGAACACCGTTGGTCTTTCTCCCCCCCCACTCTTCCCTTGCTGAAGGAGACCCTCCTTGCTTTCGAGAGACACTCTTGCCTCCTTCCTTCCTCTTCCTCTTTCTCCTCTTCCTCCTTCCGCAGTAGATTGAAACGCGAGAAGCCCAACATCCCCCCTCGCGCTCCCTCCCCGGCCTCGCCCCTCGCCTTTCCCTTCACCAGCAATACACACGACGAGGCAGCGACATCAATCTATCCTCGTCTCAGAAAAAAGAGGAGGCACCAGACACAAGCACCAACAGGGAAAGGGCCTCCAAGACCGGGGAGGGAGGCCTTTAAACCTTACACCCCAGGGAAAGGGAGAGAGACGAAGAAGACTTTTGACACCCTCCCTCCCTTTTCCTCTGGGTCTGCTAGTCGCCTCCACCCCACCACCGCCCGAGCTACTAAAGTAGGTTTGGCTGGCACGCGCGGTGAATTGGTAATCCAACGGAGGATGGGGGGGGGAGGGCTTAAGGAGGAGGAAGGGGAGGCACATAAACAAAGCGATGGGGGAAAAGGGGCTCGCTTATGAGATGCAGGAAAAGGAGGAGATGAAAAGAAAAAGGGGGGAAAGGAGGATGTCACTCATTCATGCACAACGAATGAACGCAGAGCAAGGCAAGCACCTTTCTCCTTCGCCTCTCCCTCTTAGCAGCAATGTTCCAAGCACTCCTTCACGCACGCACTTATCTGATCACTCTCTCTCTCTTTCTCGCGCGCGCATTGCATATCCAAACCGGCCCGATCAATAAAACTCGAGATGTGCTATGTCGTTGTCACCTCCTCCTTCCGACCCTCCTAGGGCCCCTCCCTCCCTTGCCCCAAATGATTTCCTGCTCACCCTCCGCCCGCCCTCCGCCCGCCCGCCCCTTACACCCCCACTTCCAATTTCTGCCTCATTACTCCCTCCCTCCTCCTCGTGAATGTGTCGCGTGAGCCAAAGCAAGCCAAAGAAGGGGCCTTCTCCCCTTCTCCCCTCCTCCGTCGATCCACTAAAGCCAACGAGGGACTTAGTCCCTTCCCCCAACCCAACCCACACAGAAAGAGGATGCGAGGGAGGGAGGGAGGGGAGGAGAGCGATGCCTGCCAGGATCTCCTTCCGGCGAGAAAAGCACTTCCTCTCCCCTGCTATTACACCGGCGGCGGCGAAGACGAAGGCGAAGAAGACGCGTGTCTCTCTCTCTCGTACCCCAGCTACAGCTTCCGCCGCCTCAAATTGCTTTTTCGGGGTGCCCCCGCCCTACGTGGACTTACATTGGACGTTTCTTTAATAATTCCTTGCACTTTGGATGGAAGTCTAGTGAACGTTGTCGAATGTCCTCCCCGCGTTTCCGATCGGCCAAACTCGTCTTGTCGGCTGTCGCCATCGACATTTTCTGTCCTCTCTTCCCCCTTTCCCCCTCTCCCGACGGAGGCGGCGGTTTTCGTTGGCAAGCGGCCGGTCGGGCCATCCAGACCTCCTCCTCTCGCTCTCAAACTGCCAATGCCACGGAACGAATGAGGAGGAGGAGGAGGAGGAGAGAACACTCCTTCTTTCCAGGACATATTTCTTATTGAATTGGGTGGGAGGAGAGGGAAGGGGGAAAGAATATTCACTCGTTCCATCCCCCCTCGACCGCCGTAAAAGGTGCCACGAACAGAAGTTTCCTGTTGGGAGGAGGATCTCGATTGTGTCTGTTGGAGGCCAACAAGATGGGATTTTTCTCTGTCACTGCAGTAGACTTGTCGTAACAAAACACTCAACAGTTGGAAGTTATGTGGACGAAAAGGAGGAGGATATTTCTGTTCATTCGGGAATAGTATGAAATGGGACAACAGGAGATTATATTGGAAACGGGGATCTTCTTCTTCTTCAGTCTGGTCTTTCTTCCCGATAAGTGGACAAACCCCCCGGCAATCTCCGACCAACCAAGGTCCGGATTTAATGGCAATAAATGAGGGCCAAGCCAAAGAGGGAGGAATGGGAGCGCCGACATTGGAGGGCAATAAAAGAAGGGAGGAAGGAGGAGGAGGAGGAGGGTAGCTGTTCATCTTCACTTCCTGTCAGACCAGACGCAAAAAAAAAGAAAGAGGAAGAGAAAAAGATATGGTTGGCGGTCGCAGGGAAAAAGAGAAGGGAGGACCAAAGGGATATCCTGCCCTTTCTTCCCTTGCTTCCAGCAGGAGAAAAAGTTTTTTGCCCTTCCTCCTTCAGACCCGACTATATGTGCGTCGGCTGCTACAGACGGCATTCATGAAGGATGCTCCCCTCCTTTCCTTTTCTCTTATTTCCCTAGAAGAGGAGGGGAACATCCAACGATTGTGGCGCCTCCCTCGGTCAAAAAAGTTGAAAAAGAGCAGCCACAGCCTCAGTCTCGCATTCGGCACACTTGTACTCTGTTGGAGACAATCTGCAGAGTCGGCTTTTTAACGAAACAAAAATCTGGGGCTGCAAAAAAGGCTCTCTTCCATTCTTCCTCTCTCTCTCCGGTTAAAACGGATGGGAGGAGAGAAGGAAGAGGTTTTTTAAAACAGAACTTTTTAGTCACACGCTTTCTCCCCTCCCTTTCCTTGCCTAAAGCTTAGGGAGACCGGAATAAAAAAGCTAAAGGAGGAAGAGGAGGAGGAAGGATGACGCGAAAGTTGGGATGAAACAAAAGGCAAAAGTTTCTCCCTCCTCTCCTCTTCCTCCTCCTCTCTGCACCTCTTCACCCCTCCTCCTCCTCCTCCTCGAGCCAAGCTGGCTGTGGGACGAAGCCAGTCAGTGGAAGGAGGGCAAGAAAAGTTGGTTGGTGGAAGGGGAAGGGCGGCGGAGGGAAACTGCCTAACACAGTTTGCTTCACTCTCTCGCCCTGAAGCCAGGGGGGGCGAGTGTGGGAGGGGGATTCGCCAGCTAGGGTTTGCAAAAAGACTCCTAGCAGACATCGATCCCTTCCACCACGGAAGGGGAAAACATTCCTGCGCACCTTAAATTCCGGCAGGGTGCGAACCCCGGCGGCGAGCGGAGGGAGGGGGGTTACCGCATAGCAATGAGTTGTGGAGAGGGGAGATCGGGAAAGAGGAAGGAGGCCGGAAGAAAGGAGGAAGAAGAGGGACCCAATCTCAAGGCTGCGAGCGAGAGCGTCGCCGCCGCCGCTTGTGTGCACCGAAAGGGAAAGAGGAGGAGGAGGAAGAGGTCGTTGGATGCATTCGGTCGGGGGCGTGAGAGCGAAGGAGGAGGAGGAGGAGGAAGTCGGTCTGTCGACGGATGGAGGATGGATGGAGGCGTCGTCAGCTGATGGAGGACATTGCGTCCGTTTGCTTTGCTTTGCTGCCCATCCTCCCTCACTCCTTCGTGTTGGCTTTAGGAGGAGCGGAGGCTGAGGCGGCCTTTGGGGTGGGTTTTTCCTCCGTCGCCTTCTCCCGCCGCCGGGGGCGAGGTCGCAGCGATCGAAGGGAGGGAGGATAGGGGCGGTCAAGCCTTTCTAGAGCCTACTACGGTATACGCAACGCACAGAAGGAGGAAGAGGAAGAGAAGAGCGTGAATATGTGGGAGTATGTGTTTGTTCCGTTATATCCGCCTCTTCTGTTTTCTTTCCTCCCCTTCCTATACCGGAAGTTCAAAAGGTCGGGAGGAGGCGACAAAGGGGAGGGAAAGATCAAAGGCGATGGATGGATCGAGAGGGAAAACCAAAAAAAGTACAAGCGATGCATGGGTACAGCAGTGCGTCGGAATATGTATGCGTGCTTCATGTGAAGCGCGTATTTGTGTCACCGGAGTTGTTTCGAGTGGAGAAGGGGCCTCAACCCAATTCCCTTCTCCACGAGAGTGGAAGAAGGAAAGAGGCGTGCCGAAAAGATTTTCAACCTCGACCTGCGGCGGCCGTCGTGCTGTACTGTAGTGTAGATCGGGAGGCTTCCTCGCTCTTAAAGAAGAGAAAGAGCAGCTGGGGAGAAAAGAGACAGGGAAAGAGTGGGTGGGTTCGTGGGTGGTGAGGCCGAAGAGGAGGAGGAGGAGGAGGAGGAGCAACAGCCAGTGAAATTGGCTTATTGGAAGGAAGGGCGGCGGCGGCGGCGGTGAGGAGAGGAGGAGCACGGTTCCGATCTCTCTCACCAGAAAGGAAAGGAGGAGGAATCCCTGATAGTAATCCCCGGCTGCCCGAAAGGAGGGAGGGAGGGAAAAGGGCAGAGCTTTGGATTGTATCGAAAGGAGAGAAGGGAAAAGGAAAAGATTCCAATGTCCGTTCCCTTCCCTTCCTTCCCCGTCTTTCCCTTCTTACTACACTAAGCCCCCTGACTGACCTCCCTTCCCCCCATTCCTCTGGGGCCGCCCTCCCGCCCTCGCCCTTCTTTTCTTTCCCCTCTTCTTCTTCCTCTTTTTCCTCGGTGGCCCATTCTGCCTCCAGGAAAAAAAGAGAGGATGGGGGGTGGGGAAAGAGGAGGAAGGAGACGAGGAACCGATGATTGGATTTCAAGTCATGCTTGCCAAGCAAGACGGAGAAGAAGAACGGAGAAGAGCCAGAGTAGAGCGCAGTGAAGGGCAGCCGAGGAAGAGGGGAGAAGAGAGCTTTACAAATTTCCTCCATCGGTTCTGAAGCGGCAGAGCCCACATACCGCTGCCCAAGTCTCCGTTGATGCAGCAAAAAAGAAGGGGGAAGAAAGAACCGAACGAATTGGTAATGCGGAATCTTCTTGCAAAGGATCGGGGGAGGAGCGGGCAAAAAATCCTGGCAACAATGCCATGTTACAACCAACCCCTTCCATTTTGAACGTACGCGCGGCGGCGGCATCAGTGCGGCCAAGATCCAAAGCCACTCCTCCTCTATTCTGCTCAAGCCTTTGGCCGCGGACTCCCCCCTTCTGGTTCGGTGGCGGTTTCGTCCGAGGGTTAATGCCAAAGGGAGAGAGGAAGAGGAGGAGGAGGAGAGGCTATAAAAGAAATTGTGGACAGGGCGAGGGGGGGAAGGCGAGAAGGAGGTGCCGGAGGAAGAAGAGGGGGATACCAGAGGACCTCCCTTTTCCTCCCTCCCTCCTCGATTGAAATTTAATGGCATGCCACCACCGCTTCTGGCGGAAAGGGAGAAGAGAGAGGAATGCACCGAACTTCCCCCCCAAAAAAAGGAGCCAGGATCCGCCATTGTGGACAGCGCGGAGGAAGGATGCGGAGGGAGAATAGGACTTAATTGTCACTGCTTGCAGCCTCCGACTACAATTAGGCGAAGGGATGGCCCCCCAGCTGTGCACTGTTCCCTTTCATCCTCCCCACCCCCTTGCTGTGCCAAAAAGGAACGGGTGCATTCAAATTTATGTCCCGCTACAACTTCCTCTCCTCCTTCCTGGCTTGCTTTTGCAGGTTTCTGTGGTGGTGGTAGCTGTGGCTCCTCTTTGTGCTTTGCCATCGGTGCTTCTTCCCACCATACACCCTTCCTCCGGCCCTATACCTCGCTCCTCCCCCGGGGCGAATTTGTCGTAACTTTGCAATTCTCTCTCTCTCTTCCTTTCTTCTTCTCCCTCCTCCTCCTGTGCCTTGGGGATAGCTTTAGCGAAGGGAGGGCGCAGGTGGCCGTGACAACAGAAGACGACGGAGGCGACGACGCTGTTTTAGTGCTGTTGCACTTTCTGCTCCTCCTCCTCCTCCGTTCGGTGTATGGGAAAGCGGGCACCTGTGGCAGACAAGCTAACTCCCTTCGCCCCCGATTTTCCTAGCTGCAAATTACGCAGGGAATCTCATAAAAGGAGAAAGGCAAGCGGCAGAGAAAGCCCTCCGGTGAAGACACTAAAATTTCGCAATTTAGGACGTCAAGTCGTCAAGATTAAAAGTTGCAAGCAGATTACCCCGTTAAAGAAAACACATTAAAAAAGGGATGTCATGTCACTATCCTCGGAAGCCCTGGCGGCAGCGAGCGAGACTTGTGTGTTTGTTCTACCAACGAACGAATGAGCATGAGTGCCTGCGTGCGTAAGACGAAGCGAAAGCAAGCACAGCAGCAAGCCTCTCTTTTGGGCCAGGGGAATGTGCTTGTGTGTGTGTGTCTGCATGTCTTCCAGAGGTAATTGGCCTTCCTCCTCCTCTTCCACATTTCGGGGGCGCGTCGCCGTCTGCTGGGTAAACAGACGTACGAAAGACGATGCAAGTCGAGGAAGAGAGGATAAAACCCTAAAATGCTCACAATGCCCCTACGATATGGTAAATGCACGGTATCTCATATCGGTGTGTGGTTCATCTTTCAAGAGAAACCCCGGTGAATCTCCCCCCTCAAGAGAGGAAGGGAGAGCGCAGCAGACGCGCACATTCATCGTCTCCCGGGGTAGGTCGCTCGGTTGTACAGTTGTACTCTAGGTTGGCGGGTTGTGCACTGAGCGCAATGCCCTTAAGACGAATGGGCTTTTTGCCCCCATCCTTTCTCTACCTCTTGTCCCGGGGTCCCTCCCTCCCTCCCTCTCTCCTCTCTCGCGTTCTGGGCTGCTGGAGGAAAGAAAGAGGAAGAAGGGGGAAAGTGGATTTGGCTGTCAAGGTCTCTCTCTCTCCCTTCCTCCTGTATTCACGAGGAGGAGGAAGAGAGGAACTCTCACAACAGTGCACCACCGTTGTTGTTGTTGTACTAGTGTGTTTGCTGATGTGCATCCGCCGTCTTCCTCCTCCTTCTCCGTCGATATGCCGCCGCCGCTCTCACCCTTTCTCCCTTTTCTTCTTGACCTATACCGAGGGAAGAGAAGAAGAGGAGAGCCGGAAAGAAGGGCGAAGGTTCTTCACTTCCTTTCCAAGCAAAATTTTCTCCCCTCCTCCTCTCTCCTTTCCGCCAAGCTGCCAAAGCCAGAAGCCTCCTTGCGAAATAGAGAGAGAAGGTACAGGAGAGGGAGCGTCGAACCAAGGGCCCAAAAACAGAAGCCAAAAGTGGGCTTCAGCTACAGCTTCCCTCCCCCCCTCCCTCCACCTGCACAGCCGCTCTACTATACACTGTATGCTTCCCTCCAACCCGAAAACTCCCCAGGCAAGGAGCCAGGAAAAGGGGGAGGAGCCGATAGTTTCTCAGCAGCCAAACTTTGTTTTTTTGGCGCCGCATTCGCCAAAGTTGAAAGGACTCCAAACAGATTTTTTTGCCTTGTTCAAACCGCGTTGACGTTGAAGAATCCCTTCCTTCCTCCTCTCCTTTCTCGGTGAACGTAGGAGGGAAGTCTGCAGCCGCAGGAGCCAAAAAAAGAAACCGAAAGGAGGAACGAAAACGGAGGAGATGCACTTTTCCATCCCTCCTCAGTCTCTCCTTCGTTTCCTTTTGCAGGCAGGCTGCTGTAAGCTAGGTCTTGGGACAAAAAATATTTGGCTGCTGTATTGTCTTTTCTATCCTTTTTTCCCAGCCTGCAACAGCCGACGCCATTCAGTCTAATTGAAGATCCAAAAGAAACGGAGAACCAACCGCCCTCAGAAACAGAAACTTTTTTGGGTGGGAAATGCATCGAAGCAGGGGGGGATTTCTGCAGAAATCGGAACTTTCCTTTCCCTCCGCCACCGCAGCCGACGTTGACTCATTTTCGCTCGAAGCCTTTCCCCTCATCCATCCCCCATTTTTGTCTACAAGAGAGGAAAACTGTGCAAAATGGGGCTGCTTCAAATTTGAGGGGTGGACTATAAATTTCAGGTGCACCACTTAAAGACACTTTGCAGTGAGACCCTACGCCGGTCGCAAAAGTAGGGGAGGGAAATAGCGGCGCTCTCACTGATGTTTAAAAGAGCGCCGAAATATCTTTGCATTGTCTTACCACGTCGATGAGCTGCGATAGCTTTAGCTTGAGCCTGACCATGACGGGCTCTGACACGTTGACGACGGGCCGCACCAGCTTGTTGTAGTTGGAGAGGAGGTCATCGTAGAGACGCTTGGCGTCGGGGTTTCCGCCGCTGGCGCCCGGGGGCAGCAGCGCCACCGCGGTCACCAGCGCCGTCAGGAGCGCCGGCAGCAGCGCAGACCAAGCGCCGCCCGCGCCACCGTCACTGCTCCTGCCCTTCACCATCATTTTCGGTTTTCCCCCACCAGCACTCCTTTTTCTCTTTCCCGCAAATTATCTTGGGGAGAACAACAACCAACCGCGCCTTTTCCCACGCGAGAGAGCGAGCTCTCCTTTGGTATAGCAAGCAGGTTGAGGAAATCTCCTCCTCCTCTTTCTCTGGCGCGGCTGGAATAGGAGGCTCACTTCATTATTCAGAGCACGCAACCCTAATTAACCGGCCGAGCATTTATTATCTGCCTCTTCCTCCTCCTCCTTCAGAAAAACCTCTTCTTCTCCTTTCGTCTGCCTTCCCTCCCTCTGGCGAGCCGCCGCCGCCTTCTTTCTTGGTCCTCCTCCTCCTCCTGCGGCAACGATGCAGACCCCCCCTCCTCGCTCCTCCTCCATTGTCGCCGTGTGATTGTCAGAGAGGGTACGAGGTGCGATGGGGAGAGAGGCTGGGTGAGGCCAGATTAATTCTCCCCCTCTCCCTCTCCGTCCTCCCCCAGGGGCATCTGTGCCATCAACTGATAAGGGGAAAATCCATCCGCCCTCTTGGTCGTCGTCGGGGCCTCCTACTCCTCTTTCTCAGCGGAGACCGCAGCCCTTCTTTATCCCCCTCTCTTTGAAGGCTCATCCCCTCCTCCTCCTCCTCCGTTTTCCCATTTTCACACCTCGATGATGGAATTGAAAAAAAGGGAGAGGGGAAAAACCTTCTCTCTATATCTTGGGCAGATTTAGTTTTCTTCCGAAGGAGTAGCTCTTTTCTTGTAGACTAAAGAAAATCGGTCAGACCCTCTTCCACTTCATCGGATGAGTAGATCCTTTGCTTCCGATCACTGCCTCATCATAGCAAGGCAGTTAAATCCGGCTGCAGATCAGACTGTTTGTTCTCCTCCTCCTCCTTCATTCCTCCACCCTTTTCCGTCGTTCCCCCTGTTTTTTCCGTTCCTCCCGCGGCTACATGTTTATCTGTGCCCAAGTCTCCTATTCGAAGAAGAAGGCGGGAGACGGAAAAACCCTCGTCCGGATCCCGAGGGGAGATTTCCGCCTCCTACCGCGGATGAGAAGGACGGAAGAAGATATTTTTCCCGCCGCCGCCGCCGCGGGGAGTCACTCCTCCTCCCGCCTCACATTCCCAGGCAAAAAATACCCCTCTGACATCAATAACGCCCTTCTTCGGACCGAAAGGGATTTTTCCGCGAGGCTCTGCTCCTTCCCTCAAACACTTTTGCACAGCACGCTTTCCCCTCCTTCTCCCCCCCTATTTTTTTCTCCGTCTGGCGCTGTCACACTTCGCAATAGGGGGAAGGAGGCGGCGTCGATCGGTCGGCACAAAAAGAGAGGAAGACTTCTTGCTCCTCCCTTTAGTCTGGGAAGGAGTGTAAGCCGATAAAAAAGTAAGTGTTTTTCTCCCTCTCTCTTTCGATCACGACTCTCTTCCCTTCTGGGCCTCCTCTCTCGCACTGATTTGACAGAAGGGAGATCCTCTCCCCTACACACACGCACACCCAACACTCTCTCTCTCTTCGCCCCCCATAGGCTTAAGGAAAAGACCTGAGCGGCGGCGGCGGCCGGTGGGTGCAGGAGGAGAGAGCGCTGCCTTTCGAGAGAGTGGGAAGAAGACGAGGAGGGAGTGGGGGGAGGCTCGTCTCTCTCGTCGGAAGAGGAGAGGAAAAAAGAGAAAGGAAAGAGGAGATTATCACCGGAGGAAGAAGCCCATTTTACAGTAGCGAAGAGGTCGCCATCCTCCTCCTCCTCCTCCTCGGTCTTGGGAAGAAGGCTCAGGAGTCGAATTTCGATCAGACCAGGCCGTTGGGCGGAGGCAAGGAAGGAAGGGAGGAAGGAGGTCGAGGTGAAAGAAAATGCAACCGGCGAAAATTTGCATCAAAAAGGCTTCTCCTTTTCTTCCTTTTGCTTTGAGAAGGCTCCTGAGGACACAGCCTCTATTCACGCTGAGAATACCTCGCCTCCTCCTCTTCTTTCTTGCCTCTCTCGCACGAGCCTCGTCTAGGGAAAATTGTTTCAGCGTGTTAAAATACAAGTTCAATGTATCCAAAGAAAAAAGAGGCGGCTACGAAACCGGGGCAGTGTAATTTCCTCCAGATTAATTCCGTGTTGCTGCTAGGCATCTGTTTGTGTAAGTGTGATTTTCGAAGACAGCATACAGTGTATAAGTACGTATTGTATGTACTGCACACGCATGCCCATTGCCCGTCTGGAGAGAGCAAACAGAAGCTGCTGCTGCTACAATCATACGGCAAAACAAACGGCGAGGGAGATGTCTAGTCCATCCGCCGATTGCCCGCCTCGCTCCGTGATTCCCTGGAGATCCTAATGCGGGCCTCCTCCTTCTCCTCCTCTGTCATGTCTACCTAGCTGAGATACAAAAGGTATTTGGTCAGGAGGAAGCGAGAGGTTATGCTCCCAAGGGCGCAACTCCCATCGTTCGCTTTGTACTTTCTATTTTTTCAGTTTATCCAGTCACTTACAAAATACATTCACATTTTATACTTGTGGCTTTAAAAATAGCTATCAGTGTGGGTCGAGAATGGACAATCGGTTAAAAGCTCTTTTTTTGTTTGACTTGAAAGTCAGTACGGTCTGAAAGATATGTACGTACCTGTACCTACGTAGCTATTGATTTTTTTCTCTCTTTCGCAATTTTGATGGGAATTTATTAAGTCTTGTTTTTTTAAAAAAGAGTGACGTCACTCTCACCCTCCCGCCGATGACGAAAGAGGGTGTGAGCGCGGCGCTGGAACTGACAACCGACGCGAAAGGAAAGAAGACGGGTTGAGGTTAATTGAGAAATGCTGGAGTATATAGGCCTTG
>JAAUXU010025363.1_pt1 | contig 14281 bp, 13 predicted proteins | sample 7278151 | NCBI WGS metagenome assembly JAAUXU01 (sample SAMN14350113, study PRJNA611818) | marine sediment metagenome | isolation source: surface marine sediment (1.8m) | place: French Polynesia: Moorea | collected 2018-08 | reverse complement strand
TGAAAAATAAGTTGAATCTTTTTTCTTCAGGACTTGTAAAATATTTTTCTGACCAATTGGAGCAAGTCAGCATTTTGGTCAGTGATTTTCACCCAGTTTGGCTGCTTCTGACAGCCACTAGAGCTGAAATTTACTTCCACAGCAAATTTACTACAGTAGCTTAGTACATAAATTTCAAATCAAGTTGGGCAGAGGTAAACAGAATTTTTTTTCAAAAGTATTTGACTACATCTTCATCTTTTGAGCCGAAGTGCAAAGCTTGACACACTTTTCATCGAAAACTTGAAAGGATATTGAGCATTATTACCCGAGGTATTTAGTCTCAATTTTGTCCGCCAGCCTTAAGACAAAGCTGTTTAGAAATGAGTAAATTGTGCCGTATCATTGATTATTTAGTGAAACACTGAGGGTTTTTTGGGGTAAAATTATGTTGTGAAAACAGTGTGCAGAGGTAGATCCGTTTCTGAAAAGACCTAATGGTACTGAATTTTTTTTGCTTTTGATTTCTGCTTGCCCCCTCCTGTGCGTTAGCCGTAGACCAAATTGTTGGTGTGCAACAATCCGCTTAGCAAAGTCTTCTGAATGGATAATTGCATTCTTCAGCGTGTAATTATCCATTTAGAAGACTCCGCTACATGGATTGTTGGATGCTGTTAAATTATAAGAGAACGAATGCGCGCCGTTTTCACTACACAATTTTACTTGAAAAAACCCTTAGCGTTTCACTAAATTCGTAATGTTGACCGCACATCCTCATGTGCTGTGTTGATGCAACTTTAAAGGCAGGGAGGGGACTCAAAAAAACGTTATGTTTTCACTCCATTTGACTAGAATGTCTTTAAATGATGTCTTGCACTTAGTATAGCACGCTGTAAATGATATAGAGATTGGTCGCGCCGAATATGTATACATGTATGCATACCGAATTATATATGTAACATTCATAAGAAAGAAGAATAACTCCCTCTCTCCCAGCAAGGTTATTTGTCTGTCCGGAAAAAATATGCATGGTATCGCTAATGCTGTGGGTTGTTTTCTGTGTCGTAATCTCTGCCTAGCCAAGGCATTTCCTTTGTTTCCCCACAAACTTCTTGATCAATTCTCCTTGGACGAGGCCCTCCAGGGCTCTCACACACGTACATAGACAGACACATATATCACACACAGGGTGGTACCAAGAGAGTTGGCTTCTGTAAAAAAGAAGTGATCAAGCATACTTCGAACTTTCAGGCAACAAAGGCTCGAGCGTCATTCTAAAGCTGAAAGTCCAATGGTCCTTTCACACAACCCAACTTTCTCCGAGATACCTCGTTACAATCAAAAAATTGGTCATGTGCGCAAAGTCAATATTTTTCTAGAATATTTGAGTTTCGCGATAAATAAATACATAAAACCCCGACTCAACTGAAAGAACGGCCAAAGGTAATTCTGATTGCTTACATGAGGATTCTACGGGCATCCGACCATCTGAGGAGCAGGGACTGAACTTGCCTCCGAGACAAATTCAATGCTTACAGTAAGATCCGCCGTTGCTCGACTCACGCTAAAACTTAAACTACAAAATACGAACCCTTGTGCTTGGCGCAGTCCGTGCCCTTCATGCACTCCACTCCTAACAGTGACCTCCAGCAACCTCACAGGGCACTCCTGACCTCAAATGATCCACACTCGGACCGTACTTCGGGAATCTCTTTCGTATCTTTTGTTTGAGGCCTCTTTCATACCAACATGACTGTTTGGGGATTTCAGGTACTGAAAGGACCCCCCCTAAAAAAAACCCATATGATTCCCCAGGGGACAACTACTAGGCGTGACCTGACCCTGGTGAAATGTCAGGCCCACCCCACATTTGGTCTCCCTCAGTCCCACGGCGCCATCAGCCGGCTCTTCTTATTCATTGTTTGTTTTGAGCAACGTGAGATTCGCTTTTATATCCTTAAAAATATATCAAATGTAGTCTACCTGAGCCCTGCTGCTTTCAGTTACGTTTAGACAAAGCTCAAACACAGCGCTCTCTAACACGTTTCTTCTAAGACGCATAAGAGTTTCGAAAAAAAGGTTCTTCCGAGACACCCTGTGCTTAATTTCAACAATACTTTAGCACCATATTTTTCCAGTTTTGGCTGAGGTGATTTGACCTGTCCGAGGCCTGAGACACGGTTCTTACGACATCAGGACGACACACAGCTGACGACCATGCCATTTTTTTTTCGCAATAAGGGTGCAGAGTCACTTGCTACTGGTGTCCACACCAAAATGTACACTCAGACCAGGACTGGGAACAGAAATCCGACCACTTTGACGCCTGAAGTAACAAACTGATTGTCAAAGACTCTCTCTCAATGGCAACTCTTCAAATCATCCAAAGGCTCCTCTCAACTGTGCAATGTGTACCGAAAAGTACAACAATTTGATGTAGACTTCCAGTATGCAAAAGTTTACTACATAAAAGTTCGATCGCATTGTGAAACATTCCCGGAGCAAAAGTACCGTCAGTTCGGTCTTAGTGGAGATTCTTCGCTTTCTAAAGAGGGGTGAACCACTTTTGTAGCTCAGCCCTGCCAAAACTTATGATCAAGTATTAAAGTGTGCCCAGTAGCCAGTGAATACACTATGTTATAAAAAACTTTGTGCTAAAAGCGCGCATTTTAGACCACATATTCTTCTACCACCTATATCTATGCGTCCTGGCCAATTTCTCACCCCAACGAAAGAAAAGCCACTGTTTCGAACTAGCATGATACCTCTATAATAATGATGGAGCTCGGTCTGTTTCTTTGTCTTTCTGTCTGTCTGTCTGTTGTCCATCACCGCCCAAATCTCAGAAAGCGTTGGGCCGATCTTGACCCAGCGCCCGTAGGACTCTTTTCTGCTAACATATATAATTACAGTGGAACACGCTTAAACCGATCACCGGATACCACGGTCAAGAAGTATTGTTCCAATGTTTTTATCCTTGTCTTGCTGCAATACGATTAGATGAAACGATCAAATTCTTTGTTCCCAACATGATTTATAAGTGTCTATAAGTTATAAGTGTGTTTCACTGTCCTTTTATACATAATTTTTAATATATATATGTAGAGAGAGAGAATAGTTGTATACGTATACACACTCAGGCCATCATTGAGTTGCTTGTGTTTGTGCGAAGAAAGCGATGTTTCTCTGCGAGAGAGAGAAGTGGTTGATATGTACAGAGAAAGGAGCCATGAGAAGTCTCTGCTGGCACCAGCCTACGTAGCATAAAGAATTCCCTCTGCCTTTTCTGCTGTGGGTTTTTTTTTCCTCACCACACGATCTGAGCAAATTTCCGAAACTCTGCATTTGGCACCGCTGCTTCCTCATTTTTCAATAGGCAACGGTTTTGTGGCGGTGCCAAGCGCAGAACGAGCGGAGGTGACGGATATTCGAGTTGGCCTCTGCCAATTACCCGAGTCCGCTAATCTCCCAAATGAACCTCTTCTCCCAGGGGTGCGGCAAAAAAGAATCGGCCTCCCCCGCTGAGGGGAGAATCGAGGACTCGACCAGACAATGCTGGACTTGTCCTTGTCCGCCGTCGACTGCATGAAGAAGACTGCGGCGACTTCTGAGTCACCCGGTCTGTTGAAGGCTGCTGCTGCGTGATTGCCTGCAGTGCTCTCTCATGCCCTGAGATGCCCTAAGATGTTTCTTGATTATATTTGCTCTCTTACACACACACACACACACACACACACTCCGTGCGTGTGTGAGAGAGAGAGACAAAGAGGGTTACCTTGATGTACGTAGAAGGGTCCGTATGGATTAAGGCACTCGCTGACTTTTGGCTTACATTAGGTTCCGTTAGGCTGACCCGACCGGATCCAGCCCCAAGCATGGACCCCCCAGCTGAACCCAAGGGTGGGGATATATCTTATATAAAGCCAGGTGTGGTCTGGGCGGCTGTGGCGCCCGAGGTTTCATGAATGGCTCAGTTAGTTTGGGCAGACACTGAAAAATGTCAACTGAGTAGAGCATTTTAACCACCCTGTCAGTGTTTGGTCTTTTTGGGCAAGACTGTTGTTGATAGCTGAGAGAAGTGCCACTTGTCCAATTTGAACAGAGCCTTTCAGGAGCCGTAAATACGAGCGTGAGCAAATTTCTGTCTGTCCTGCTCTATCCTCAGTAGTAATATTATAGTAATGCCGTATGTCAAAGGCTTGGGTGGACTCATCATTTCATTATGTTGACGAATGCTCAATTCTAGACTTGTCTGAATTTGAAAATTCGTGAATATTCATTATCGTGAGCGAGCAAAGCCCTACTTTCACTGCACACACTGCAGATACTTCCGCCGAGAAATGTTTGAGGCCTTCTTCTTCCTACCTGTTTGCTCAGAATTGATTGACGCACGCAATTTCCCCTCCTTTATCCACAGGCTTTCTTTACAGGGCCTGCCTTCATATGGCCTTGGGCCTTGGGCCTTAGAACGTCCATAAAAGAGGGGGGAGGGTTTGAGAACTCTCGTGTACCTTCATAACTTGCCAAATTCGTGCTTGATCTGGTTGGCGGAGATGTTTTACATGGAGACTTCACTGGTTTTTTTTTCCCCAAGAAATGGAATAATTTCGTATGACTAATAATTTTCATTTCTATGTGAACGGGGAAAATACGAAAAGTTCGCTCGATGAGATGAAATTCCTAAAGGCCTCCTGGGTAAAAAGGACAGGGAAGAGATAAGCCGGGATCTCTGCCAGACAAGGCCTGCCTTTGAAGTCAAAGGTCATGAAAACTGCCTTTCTAACACTCACGGGGCTCCCTTCTCCATCCCGACCATTCAAACTTGGACTTAACACTGATGTTAGTTCAAGTTTTCCGCTGCAGAAGTTCCCGAGGTCAAAGTTTCAACTTTGACACCCTCTCTTTTCTCAATTTGAGCGTAATTAGCCTCACACAAGCTAACGTATTAACGACGCTCAAGTTACCCAATCAAGCCCATCCGGACGTAGCCTGACACTTCCTACCCCTGCCTCATCTTAATTATGCACTGACTTGTGCATGTGCATAACCATTTCCTTTTCTGGCTTGCGGTCCACGATTGGGTCTTGTCTGGCCGAGTTGTGGCAGAAAAGAGCCATCATTGGACATCTGGTCCAGCATTTATTACTATTTGTCCTGTGCTACGGAGCTGAAAAAGGATTAAATCTGACCATTTTGTGTACTTTTTTCCAATTTTGAACTTTTTTTTGTCTCTCTCTTCCAGTGACGTCGACGGTGAGGGTGCAGCCCCACATGGCCAAAGCTCCAGCAGCTCTTCTAGTCTCTCTGCTAGGTAAGGAAGCATCAGCGTCAAGTCCACTCCTTTTTTTTTCCTGCACACTGCACATTTTTGGTATCATCCAAACTTTGGCTTGAGAGGAGAAAGCTTCTCTTTGGCATAGGAAAAAAATGTTTTTCTTCTCCTGTTTTGAGATATAGGCGATTTTTTTCGCGAACTTTTCTCGCTTCTTTCATCTCTAGAGAAATCCTCTGTATTCGCCCGTTTAAGACCTCACCCCTTTTCCTCTCTTCCTTTTTTATTTGGCACTAAACCAAAGAAGAAATGAGGGGAAAGTCTTTTTTTCTCCCTCGCGAATTGGTTAAACAAACCTCTGGCCTGAATAAATCCCGATGAGTAAGAAAGGAAGAACCAGACATGGGTTCTCTCGGCCAGACAAATCTGGAAATCAGGCAATGTTCCAGCTTCATTGGAGCTCCTCTCTGGTCTAGGGCTGCCAGTTGTACTTGTCTGTGAGAGTTTGGACAGGAACAGATTGTTTTTCTTCCTTTTCCTGCTTGGTTTTATCCGGGGAAATGCATTCAACCGTTCTTTCAACCTTGAGTGGGCGTAGATTCACCAACTTTCGTACGTTCGTTCAACTTTTTACTCTCTCTCTCTCTCTCAGGAAGCGCAGTAATAAGGCAAAGGTGAAAGACACTATACGGCAAATGTCATTACCATAGAGTTTGTGCAGCTGAAGCAAAGAGCAACAATTTGTGCCCAACTGGCGTAAATACATTGAGATCTCCCAACTTTCTTCCTCAGTGCTGTCAAATAAGAGACTACCTCAAAATTTGTCTCAGTCTCTTCGCTTCCTCCTCTTCTACCTGGATTCCTTTGCTAAGTCGAACTTTGGTAGAATTTTCTCTTTCTTTTTTCTTGCATTTCCAGCTCTTCAAAAAAGTTGTTACCATCTGTACATCAGTTTTTCCCTGTCTTCTCAAAACTTTTTTCCTTTTTCCAAACATTGAGAAACAATGATGAAGTATCCAAAGAGAAGCAGCCTACCAAGATTCTGCCTAATAACTTGCATTTGGAGGAACAAGATTACTCTCAAGGACTCTCAATCAAGATGCACCATCTATATCGATGTGCAGTTAAGTTACAATGGCAAAAAGAGGGAAAGTCGAGCTTGCAGCCGAACGCTGGTGCTCAGGGTCTTCGGTAATCAACTTCGACACAATGGGCAGTGCCCACGAGTGTCTCGACACCGACAGGGGGTTGGTGGAGGACTTTGTCACCTGTTGCTCATGGCCATCACTGTCCCCAGCCACGTCGTCCAAGAGGAATAAAATTGGCCAATTCAGTGTCTGCATGGAGCCTGATAAGTCCTTGGGCAAAAAAAGTACATGTACTCAAACACTATCAGCTCAACTTCCTGTTCATTTGTGGCCCCCCCAACTTGGCAAGTGTTTTAGTTCCAGCTCCTTAAGACTTGCATAATTCTTCTTTTAATGTTTATATTCAGTGGGATTTTTTGCTTAGTCTTCATCAGTCTATTGACCCGCACGCCTTGTGTTAACGCTGCTGTGCTATAATGGTTTTCATGAAGTCTCGAGCCCTCTGAGGAGGAAGTGAAGTGTAACCAAAGCCGTAACAGAAGTGTTAACACAGGCAGCTTGCATAGATTTTTCTGGCTTCTCTGCTTACGAGGAAGGTGACGAAAAAGTGATAGAACTAAATAAGCAGCGTGTGAGGCTGCGTGTGTGCACCTTTTGCCAGGCCAACTGCATGTGTAGAGACCCTTAGTCATCCATGGCCAAAGTTAGAGAGAGGAAAAAAGTGTCAGTCGCAAAACTGCAACTATTTCAGCAGTTGGGGAACGAACAGACTGAGTTAGTTCGTGCCAAGTTTGCCTTATTTGTCTGTTTTCTTGCCCGGTGCGTCCAGAAAAATCTTCAGCTATCTCTGTGGTCGCATATTCGAGTTTGCACTTCGGCAGTGGTACCTGAAAATAAACAAGGGAAGTTGTGCCTCTTGGCCATCCAACTGATGGGTTTTGCGTGGGCCCGCATGACCAAGAAGCTGCTCGTACCGTGTGAGCCATCAACAACGGGTGCTGCTTGGCCTAGGAGCCGCTGACGTCGTGTGAGCGTGCAACAACGCGCACAGGCCCTTCGTACGAGCGGAGTCGTCTCCGCATAAAATTCTGTCATCGTGCAAGAAAAGTGTGTGACGTCGTACTTGAGTAAAGTGCACGCGTGTTTGTGTGGGCGTGTGTGTGGAGGGCAAGGGGTACAACGGCGGCTGCGGCGGCTGCGGCGGTGGCGGCCGCCGCAGCTGCTGGCCCACATATGGGCCTGCCCCCTCCTCCTTCTAACTGTCCTCCCTCCTGGCTTCACAGCTGATCATTTTAGTGGGGGAGACACTTGTTGAACTTACATTCCTCTAATGTTTTTATCTGTGTGCGTGAGTGTGTGTGTGTGAGAGAGAGAGAGAGAGAGAAAATATCAGTGTCCTTGTGAGACCTCAGCCAGAAGAAACTCGTTCGTGGAAAGAAGAGGAAAGCACAGATGATGACATCCCAATCATCATCGTCGTCGCCATCGTCTTCTCCTTGTTGTTACCCATTTTAGGTCTACACATTACAGACATAAAAAAAGTTGGGGCCTCCTCTGTCTGTTTGTCTGTATGTTGTGGAGAAAAAAATGCTCTCAATGCGCTTTCCCACACAAAGGGACATTCCTGAATCTGGTGGAGTGAGAGAGAGAAAGAGATTGTGCGTGTTCATGTACAGGGTGAGTCAGCAGTGACTTGACAAAGTGTTGGCGATGCTTCTCATTCGTCAGTCAGTGTGGACTTCATCAATATTACTCCAGACTCAACCTGTGCGGGTCCGTGTGTGAGTCGAAAAACCAAGTATGAACCCTTTCGTCACACACAGCAAAAAGTCTTTTTTCTTTATATAATCAGGAGGAGATGAAAGTCCCCATTTTTACGATGTTTTGAGTCACGCGCTGCTCAAATATTCGCACCTCTCGTCTCTTTCCCATTTTTGTGCTTGAGTGAGAGGATTTTTCCCTATCCCAGTGGAGATAAGGTCGGACCCTGTACAGGTAAAACTTATCTAAGGGCCGGGGGGGGGGGAGGAGGGGGGAAAGGTGTGCAATAACAGTGGAGTTCTGAATTGTGCGCAATATACAGAATGTTGTCAGAGACCACAGAGGCTGAAGAAAGTGCAAGAAAATGTGACAACGAAGACAAATTGACTCAAAATGAGCTGCTGGTGTGCGTGACTCGCATGGAGGAGAACCTGAAGGGCCTCCGCAGGAGGCTGGGAAGGCTGGAGGAGGGGTTGCGTGACGTTCGGAGCAGGGCGTTGCGCTCTGGAGAGAGGGTGGACCGCCTCGAGGCCTCAGTGGCCCAGCTACAGGCCTCGGAGGAGACCAAGATCACTGAAGAAGACAGGGTGAGGAAAGAGTCTTTACGTGAGGAGCAGAAGCAGGCCCTGGAAATAGACAGATCTCCGCTAGGCCTGAATTCGTGATGGTCTGGAAAGTTTTATTCATTTCCAAGCAATCAGATGATGACACAGTTGTAAGTTGTGGGTAAACGAGGCGTGGGCCTTTTGGGGCCTCTTTAGGCCTCTTCAGGCCACTTTACGGTGCTCACTGTGGGATGATTTCTCCCACACTCAGCCACTGGGGTACAGCAAAAGAAATAATACTTTTTCATGGCAAGTAGGCTTCGTCACCTTATTCTCAAATGGGTGATCACTTCTTTAGTTCCAACTAAACTTTTGCCAGCCCCAGAGTTTGCCAGACCATCATCGACTCACCTCTAGCGGAGAAGCAAACACAAAAAAGCCTTTACTACTTCTGTAGAGCGACTCGACACCCACCCTGTGCTCCACCGCGACCAAGGAGGAGGCGGAGGAGAAGCAGAGGAGGCCGGTGAGGAGGCACAACACGATCTCTGGCATGAGAGAAATCAAGAAGAAACTGGAGAGTCACGATGACAACGATTCCAGCTCGTCCTGCTCGTCCTCCCCTAGGATAATTCTGCCAAATGACGATTGGCAACGCCCAGAGGCTGCAACTCTGCCACGGACGCAGTCGCTGCTGTCTCTGCCCCTCAAAGCTTTGCCCTCTGCTCGCAAGAAAAAGGAGGCAACGTCTCAAAATGTGGGAAAGTTGTTGCCGTCAGATCAGCAGTCCAGTCGATTTCTGGGCTTGGTGGCTCCCATGGTCAGATCTCAGTCATTCAACACTTTGGCGATTTCACCTAGCGGCAAAGAGAGTCTTAAGAGACATGGAGGAACTTCCTTATTTGGCTCATTTCGTAGAAAAGGGGTGGGAAACAACAAGAGTTCAGAGGATGAGGTAGCTCAGCAGCAACAGCAACAGCAACAGCAGCAGCTGCTGCAGCCGGTGAGGTCCAAGTCTTTGAAGGAATCCTCCTCGAGGAAGGAGAAGAAGCAGAGCAGCAACAGGCTGAGCTGGAACCACAACCTCCACCATGACGGAGCCAATGAAGCCAACAGCAGCAGGACTATCCTTGACTTGAGGAGCTACCCAGATTTGGTGAGACTCAGGGGTCAGCTGGAGCTGAGCAGGGGCCACTTCAAGGGCTACAAGTCGTACTGGTGTGCGCTCACCGACTCGGCGCTCTACCTTTTCAAGGACTCGAGCAGGCCCAAGACAGTGCTGAAGTTGATTCCAGGCTTCCACACCGTCGTCCCGGGCGGCCCGAGACAGTTCCAGCTGGTGGAGCTGTACTCCGGCCTCTGCTTGCGCCAGTTCCTGGCCAGTTCCAAAGAGGAGTGCGACTTATGGATGAACGCGCTCTCCTCGGTGCTAGTGCACCACCCTGTCATCATCCCAGAGATACATTTTTCCGACGAAAGCGCTTTTTCCGTCAGATCTGCGGACTCCAACGTGGTCACCCCCTCGGAGGACCACAAGGCGTCCCACCAAGAAGAGCCTCGACCACAAACTGTTAGGTAAACTGTTAGGACCGTGTGAGTCAAAAAAGGTCTCAAAATTTCGCTTCTCTGACCCCCACCATGACATGAGAATAAAAGAAAAAGAGAAAGCGAGAAAGAATCTTCCTAAATTTGTCCCACCCAACTCGTGTCTTCTCACCTTCAAGACCGGTGTTTTTGTAGTCTTGTCCCGACCATTTTGGCCTTCTTTGCCACATCCGTCTGGCTTTTTATTCTCAGGGAAGACCAAATTTGGCCTCAAAAGACGGATTGAGGAGGAAAAACGAGAGAGAGAGAAGGAAAAGCCCATTTTGCAGCGCCAATTTTGCTGGCAGAGGAGAAGTTCCTCGAGGCTGTTTTGGGATGTTCGTGCTGAGGCTTCCACATTAGGTCCATTAGCGTCATTTCAAGCATCAAAATTTCATCAGACTGGGGAAAACGTTCCAGCGAACCTCGACTCACTCATCTTGTTTTATGTCAAAATTGAGATTATTCCTATGATGGCCAAAGCTTCTAGTGCTAGTTTTTGCTCCCTAGCAGCAGACAGCCTATGACAGAGCAGTGGACAAAAGCATTCTTAGAAGGTCACACAACTTTGTTCTAAAGTAAAAAGTGATGTCATGATGTGTCTGAAAAGACTCGAATTATGTACTTTCTTCGTGGACATCGCTTCGCTCAAACAAGCCTCATTTGCAACGAATGCATGTTTATTCGCAGGATGGGTAGACCTTACTTAAGCTTTTTTCCTTATATTTTTCATTTATTTTTGCAGCCGCTCTTCAGTGGAAAGCCCAGCCGGCTCCACCGAGATGGTCACTGCCTCGACGGCCTCGTTCCGGCCGTCCGTGGCGACCACCCTCGACCAGACATCCTTGTCCTCCGGCACCACCACCATGGGCGACGACGACAGCGACTTCGACACCGACCCCGACCCCAAGGACTGGAGACCCAGTCTATCCAAGGAGGAGAGGGACGGGCTCAGCAAGAAGGAGGCCCAGCGGCAGGACGTCATCAACGGTGAGGAAACTACAGATGTGAAAATGAGTATGCGTATGCACAGGGTGCGTGCAAATGAGGCTGCACCGCCAAAACCAGATCTTGAGAGGCCCAAGAATTATTTTTGTTTTGTGTGGACAGACCAAACCATCAAAAAAGTAGCCCCATGGGCGGCAGCATCGGATTTCAGACAGCCATGGCCCTGATGAAGGTGCCCCTTGGAATGTTGTCCCAACTAACTTTGATGATGGAGACCTTGGGGTCATCCAGCTTTCAATGCAAAGTCCAATAAGAATGCCTCTCGACTTTGCCCTGCCCGGAGTAATAGAGAGGCTTTAAATCTGGGCTTGATGGAGGCCAAATGGCTTTTGTCCGGGGCATTGTCTGCATGGAGGCCTTGAGTCCTTAGAGCCGTGGGTGGCGGCGCCCCGTCCAGCTGGAAGATGACGTCATTGCTGGGGAATGTGGCCTTGATCCACAAGGGGACTTTATCTGTCACCAAATGCAGACACAGTGAACCCTGATTAACGTCCTCTCCACCTTGAGTACAATAACCAAAGTAAGCTGCTGGAGGTCAGCAAGGATGGAGAAAAGCATTTGAATCAAGAGTAGCAACGGACAAACAAAAGTAGCCATGTACGTTCCTTTGCTCTAACTTCGACAAGGTCATTTTCATATCCTCTTTGTCAAGATCACAGACAAGGAAAAAATTAGCACCCCCCCCCCTACTCAGGGCCAACTTTCACCACTTTGAAAGCTTAAAAAAAGTTTTCTCCCTTGCTTTTGATTTGCATGCTGGTTCACATAGTTTTGAGCACATCAAGCAGGATTCTGAGGACAAAAACCCAGCATATTTTCATGCCATAAGAGCTGAAAAAAGGCTACTTCAGTCACTGACAGGAGGAATTATTTTGAGGCAACTTTTTCACTTCGAGAGCAAACGATGCAACTCTCCTATCTGCTAAAGCAGATGCAGATCAAGAGCTGCATCTGTTGCTCCGAGGTGTCAGGAAAAAACAAGGAGGCTTAAAACATGTCCTTCCAAAGTGTGGCTGATGAGGTTTTCTTTGAAAATGTTGCTTCCCAGTCTGTTCTGGCTTTTCTTGCTTTTTCCTCCTAGTAAATTTGCAGACAAAAAGGTGAAACGCAGATAAAAAGAATTCACGCTATGACGGTTTGGAAAATGCGGATAGAAAAGTCTTTCCAAGTCTCTTTTTTCCAAATTTTGAAGAAAAAAGTCACATTAAGACAAAAAGTGGACATTCAGAAATTGGCTGCAATAAGCGGAGTCCACTGCACACAGATTCAGTGACTCTGATGCCCTCTGGAATGAAGTTGAGGGGTCACACCTCCCTCAATTAGGTGCAAATAGTCCAAGGATCGTGATAGGCTCCGGACACTTGGTTTCAGCTGTAAGCTTGTACAAATCGGTGAGGGGTTGGGAGACTCCTGCAAGTGCTCTTGTTTTGCAGCGTCTGTCAGCGAGGACCCGACGAGGATTACCGAAGACTTGCTTCCAATGGCAGACACAACTTTCCACTTGAAGGATTCACTGTCCTTGGCCTTGCCATGCCAGGATTCTTGGCAATTTTTGCCTTGTTCATCTGCTAAAAGTAGTCTGTGACTGCTTTGCCAGTGCTTGGAGTATCAATTTGTCTTGTGGTAGGACTTCTCTAAAGAGTACACACAGGACCAGGCGATACTCAAGCAATTTACTATTTTAGTATCTGAATCACCTGTGCACAGGAGTTCAACCATCTCCTTTGTCCATCTTTAAAGAAAAAGGGTCTCTGCCAAGAAAGTTTGGGTTGTTCGGAATTGTTGCAAGTTCTGCACAGGAGATTTCAGGCTATAACGTTAAGCGTATGGTTCTGCGTAACTAGTGAGGCTGTAAGACCTGTTGTAATACAGTTTAGTGGTCGTTTGCACGCACCCCGAATGTGCCAAAAGATCACCTGATTACACCAATTTAATTCTGCCCCGAATCTTAGGTACACGATTTACAATGTTTAATGTGCCCCCCACCCCGAAAAAAAACTCCCCCCCCCCTATTGTCCTGAAAAATAGTATTTCTTAAGTCCAGTGAAAGAGCTTTCGTACATTTCCCCGCCGAATGCTTGAATTGATATAGAAATCCTTCCCGAAAAGAGTGAACTCGCTGACTGAGCTATCTGATCATCGCAACTAATTGGCTAAGCTTTCCAATAGCCACAGACAAGGTTTTTTGAACTTTCCAATCTTTGCGTAAAATCCAGTTTCAGTAGTCGCCCTTGGTAGAGGTGGCCCGGCTGATTCTACATACTTTGCACTCTCTGTACTTTGGCAGATACAACCTAAACTGAGTAAAGTTTGATCTTCTGAAGCAATAAAAAGGGAAATCAATTTCCTCTTCCACAACCAATATTCCCGAGGGTTTTTTTTAGCAAAGATCAAAGGTTCATTTCTGCCAAGCGAGCCAACATTTTTTCCTACATAGATGCTTAAGGCAAAGATCTATAAATGGTCAGAGTTATTGTTGGCCTTCCGACACACGCACGTTCTAAAAAAAAATCCTGGCTGAAAGTGAACTTTGCTCAATGATAGATTTTGCAATGAATATCTTTGAGACTGCTGAAGGAGCCAGTTCATGTGAGATTCTCCAAATCAAAGATGTGAAGCATCCTCCAATGAAATGGCCTTCAAGGCCACGTTTCTGTCCTGAGCGAAAAGCCTTGAGAATGTGTCCTTTTCTCGTTCCAGAGCTGTTTCACACTGAGCGGAGTCACGTCCGGACTCTGAAGGTCCTCGACCGCCTGTTCTACCGGCCTCTTTTAGAGCACTGGTCCTCCGACCTCGTCGAGCGCCTCTTCCCCAACCTCGAGGACGTCCTAGCCTGGCATTGCAAGTTCAACCAGAGGACCAAGGACCTCGTCAAGACCAAGGGCTTCCCTGTGGGCAACATCGGAGACATCCTTAGCGAAATGGTGCGCACCGGGGGGGGGGGGGGTGTTTTTTTTTTTTTAAATCTAAAGGCACAAAAATTTTGGGGAACCCGTTTTTTAATGACATATAAACAAAATGCACGGTTTTAATGTAAATGACAG
>JAAUXU010022508.1_pt1 | contig 14281 bp, 18 predicted proteins | sample 7278151 | NCBI WGS metagenome assembly JAAUXU01 (sample SAMN14350113, study PRJNA611818) | marine sediment metagenome | isolation source: surface marine sediment (1.8m) | place: French Polynesia: Moorea | collected 2018-08 | reverse complement strand
TGTATTGTTGTCACACAAGTCCATCATCGGCCCCTATTCTCTCAACTGTGCAGCTTGGATCATGAGTACTCATCATGGTGGGAGTGATTTTCGGCTTCCCCTTACAACTCAGTTGTTGCGCACTTCGTTGGTCTCGCGCCAAACACGTCCTCTGCTTTGCCGGTCAAGTGGGTGTCGTCTGTCTGCGCGTTGGTGTGCGCCGACATCTTAGCTTTTGCGGCCCAAGTGAGCGCAGAGGGCATAATGAGCGCAGTAGCTGAGGCTGCTCAGGCTTGTTCTTGAGTCTCCTCCACGTGAATTTGTGGTAATCTTGGGCAGTCAGGCAGGTATTGATGATCGCACATCGTTGGTGCCCTTGCCTCCTTAATGAGGTTGTCACTCGTCCTCGAGACCTCGACACACATGACCTCTCGAGGCTGCGCCAGCTCGGGCTGGGCTGGCATTTACAATAAGAAGACGAGGAGGAGGAAGGAAGAAAAAAAATGGGGCGGGGGGAAACGAAGGTCGTCGAGCAAATGCAGCGAGCAGCCCGTTAATGAGCAGCACGAGCCAGATGTCATCTTCTTCAGAGATTGCAAGTGTCAACCTGGAAAACAGATCCCCGAGATCGATGTCTTCGCTCACGGCGGACGCGGGGCGAGCGCACTCACCAAACCTCGCAACTCTTTTCCCGCCAACTCCTGCTCAATGCAACTGGTCATAGAAGGAGGGAGAAAAAAAAAGGGAAGCCTCAGGGTGGTGCTTCTTTGTGGCCCTAAGCAAGCAGCAGCAGTAGCAGCAGCAACAACAACAACCTCCCCATCCATCTTGTGGAGCTCTCAGCGTCTCTCAAAAAGTAGGCAAATGAGAGTTAAATAAGAGGGGAAGTGCCACTCATTGAGAAATGTGGGCTTCTTCGTTCATTCTGACGCTGCAAAGCCACAAGAACGCGCTGCTTTTTCATCTCGGTGTGTGCGTGTGTGTGGTGGGACTCGCACGCACACACGCTGAGGCCCTGAGCTGCACGCACACGCACACAGACACAGGGGCTCTGCACTGCACTCACTCAAACCCTGAGTCAAGGTTTTTCTTGTTTCAAAATTGAAAAATTCCAGTGAAGAAAGACCAGGAGTCCAGTATGGAGCGGAAATTCCTTTTCACAGGAAATTCATGCCCGGGCATTTCACAGGCCTCGCACTTTGCTTTTCTTTTCCAACGAACTTATTTGGCAGATCATTTTTTGGTACCCTCTGGTAATATTTCAAGCGCACGAACTCATTGACATCATACACATGTTCGTCATGAGGTCCCCCTAATGTACATCCTATATGTCTCCTGACAACGTGGACTGCACAATATTGATGTCTCACCTAAGTATACCTGCACACCCAAAGTTTTGAGAGCCACCAACATTCAGCCGATTTTTCCCAATTCCATGTCTGTAGCCTAGTTTTGTGTCCACCCCCAAACGTGTGACTTTGCTAACGCAACTTGAACCGAAGCTTTGCACAGCCACAAATGTGCTCTGTTAACCACTCCCTAAGTTTTGCGTTCAGAGAGGAAGACACGACGACGACCTCATTTTGACTGACTTCTGAGAGCTTCGTCCTGACAAGAAGAAGAAGGCTTTTAACTCTCCTTCTTTCTCTCTCTGTGCGTGCGTGCGCGCGTGCGTGCTTCTCTGCCTCTGTTCGGGCGACTTCCTGTGAAAAAATCCTCTTCTCACGCTTCCTTTGATCCAACGAACCATTTGGATCAGCTCTGTCGCAACGAACAAAACATCGGATCTTCAGTTGACTCCGGCCTTAGGGTTTGATGCGTTTTAGCGGAGAAATCGGCTTAGAAGCTTAGCAAATAAGTGGCAGAAACCAAGAGAATCAAGGTCTGTGTTTAGATTATTTCTTCGGCCTCCAAAGGGGAAGCTCCAATGGCCTGAGAAGCCAATTTCCCCCTGTTATTAGACCGTTGTTCCAAGCGACACCGACGATTCTTTTTCCCCACCAGTGAAAATAGTACTGTGAAGCAAGACAACAGTGTCGTTTGTTGCTCGGAGCAAAAAACCCCCCTGTTTGGACGAACTTTATTTTTGCAGCTCACTCACCCACACTCCGAACTTAGACACATACAAAGTCACACACACACAAACATAGAATCACAGAGAGAGAAAGAGAGACGCAGACTTAGAAGACACAAAATCACACGCGCGCACGCACACACAGAGGGAAGCTTTTGTATGTGCGTAACATGATCGTTTGAAGAGGGGAAAAAGGTAATTTGTCTCTGTGCAACTCGACCGAGGCTGCAAGGTTAAGAAAAATAATAAAAAAAGAGGTATAAAAGCTCTTTGTGTGTGCTTTTGCCTTTTTTTTTGATAGCCACAGCAAAATATCCTTTTTCAATCAGAAATTCAGCTCACTGCAGACAGTAGCAGCAGGCTCTGCAGCAGCCTCAGCAGCAGCAGCAGCTGGAGGCCGCCTGAGGCCGCCCCTACCTTGTCGAACCCCGCGCAACAGCCCAAAGTAGATCAAGTTTTGCCACTTTTGCCCGGAGGGCGAGTTTGTCTCGTCGAGTGAGTTTTTCCCTCTTCCCCCTACAAATTACCCCCTCTTAATGGGTGCAGGATGAAGCCAAAGAAAGGGTTGCGCTGCCTCAGTTGGCCCTCATGTCTGCACCTCCCAGCAACCGTCGATTTTATTCAAATGATGAGCAAGTAGAATGATGGGTGGAGAAAAATGGGTCGTAATGGGCGTCCTCACCTTCCCCCCCAAAAGTCGCAGTGTTTGCAGTTTAGCAGGGGGAAAAAATGAGCTTCTTGATAGTTCACTTTTTGCACACACGGTTGATTTGACGTTGTGCGAAATGGCGTCGGAAACATCTTTCATGCGAAATTATCAGCGCACGATCACATTCTGGGACCCTGTTTTGCTTTCCGTCCTCTGAGTTGGGGGAAATAATAATGATGATGTGCAAAAGCTCGTTCTTCTCCATCCTTTTATCCTCTTGACTTTTCTTATCTGAAATTTTAACCCGAAGGAGAAGGTGAAACCCGCTGTTCACGGGAGGGGGGGGGGGAGCGGGGTACATTTTCCAGGGGGTTCCGGACTACGGGGCTGAGAGGGAGAGCTCTGCTTGTCGTGGACGCATGAGGGATGGGTCCAATTGTGGGTAGTGGGCGGCAACGGGATCTTGGAAATCCTGTTTAACGTCTCTAATCAGCACATTTGAGGCTCGGAATTCCCGAGGAATTTCCGAACAAGAATTCCCCCATGCAAGTGATGGAGAGGCTGTTGCCGCTGCTGCTGCTGCGGCGGCGGCTTCAGCCGCGGCGGCGAAGACGTAATGACAGACTTTGCTTCCCTTCAACCCCTGAATAAGAAAAAAAAAGTTGGAATAGAATACAACAGAAGCGGATTAAAACCGAAAGCAGCGTTTGAGTACAGGGTGACGAGGACAAAAAAGCACACGCGTACAGAAACATATTTGTCCCTAGATGTGGAGATCACGTGGAGAAAATAAAGAGCACACGAAGCTTGGTGCGATCACTTTTTGTCAGGGGAATGAGCAGAAATACGCTCATACTCACGCGCACGCCCACGCGCACACTCTATGTACAGGGTGGTGCGGAAGTTAGTGGACCTCTGTAGCAATAAATGGAGCGGATGCAGTCCCAAAGTGGAGTAAATACCTTCAACCATTGAGGCCTCAAGCGTTACGACGATGGACCCACCCACGCTCATGTGTATGTAGGCATGTGGGTGTCACTTACACACCCACATAACATATGAGCCTCCCGTACACATGCATTACTCTAAAATGCACACACTCTCTTACGTACCAGCACACATATATACGTGCATGCGTATGTACGGAAGCTTCCTGTGTATTTCAGTCTGGTGTCTTCTCTTCTTTTTGGCTGCATGCGAATTCTTCCTGACACTGTTGAAATCCAGCATCATTTGTTCTGCATCGAAATTTCTTCTGAGGTATTAATTAAAACGTTTGCAGCTTAAAGGCTTGAGTGTGGTGATAAAAAAAGCAGTAAAGAACAGTGTGGAGAAAGGCTATTTATTCAACTTGTCAAGGATGCGACTAGAACTCACTAAGCTTCGACAGCTTAATGAACGCGCTGCACTTGCAGCACTGACGCAGCACGGGCTAAAAGCCGGGATTGCACTCGGCAGCGCACCTTTGGTCGCGGTCTCTGTAGCGTCATCATTCGTGGCTCATACAATCTCTGCTCGTCTTGAGCGCTCGCGCGCTCGCGTGCGTGCGCGCGTGCGTGCGCGCGTGCGTGGTCTCTCTCTCTCTCTCCTCTAAAAAAAGTCACTTCTTCCAGTTGAGTTCAGCTCGCCGCCAGAGTCGCAGCAGCAGCAGCAGCAGCCGCGATGCTAAAGAAGCCGCCGCACCCGCCGCACCCGCCGCAGCCGCAGCAGCCGCGCCATTCCATCTCCGTTCGAGAACTAGTTGACGACGCGCTGATTATGGCGGAAGAAGCGGCAGTCGGACTGATTCAGTCTTCAAACTGACCAAGGACTCGCAAGATGAAGGAGAAAAACAGCGACTATGATGATAAAGTGGTCCAAATAGTCACTCATATTCCGCGGAAGAGGCGTCATGACAATGGTGCTAGCACGGAATAAGTGATGTGACTGCAGTTTTCAGAGGCTAACTTTTCTGAGGCTCACGACGTTGGAACGACAGGAAGACTTGACATAGTAGCATGAGGACATATGCGTTGCATTCAACCACACATGACTGTCTTGACTGCCAGCGAAGTGTCGGCAAAGTAAAGTGCAAAAAAAAAGAGTTTTTCGCCTAAGCCAAGGTGCAAGAAAAAGCTGAAACAAAAACCACCACCACAAAGCCAGTCTGCCTTATTCAGCCCGAGGGGAGACAAACTTGGTCTTGGAGCGGTGAAGCTGAGGAAGCAACAGCGGCAGAAGCAACAACACAGGTAGTTTGAGCTCTTTTTCCCAAACAAAACCTGTGTGGAAGTTTGGGGCGGCTACAGCGGCAGCGGCGGCGGCAGCAGCAGCAGCAGCAACAGCAGCAGCCACTGCCCCAGCAGCTACAGCCCCGGCAGCGGCAGCAGCAACGGGTCCAGCTCCGCCAAGGACCAGGAGGAGCGCCTCCAACCACCGACGCTGCCGCTGCTGCTTCGTTCTTTGGGCAGTTGAGAGCCGCCCCTCTTCTCCCTCAGGTGGAGGGGGCAAAACTGAAGCAGTGATTTTATTTATTTTTGGGCTTTTCGGACCTGCCCAAAACAGTGGAAAAATCGAGCGTTTTCCCCACGTGCTTGACCCAAAGTGATCCCGGCGGAGACGTGAGAAGATTGTGCGGGAAAAAAAAGTCTTTCACCACTGATCGTCGGAGGCAGAAAGAACGATAACACAACAACAAGGAGGAGGGAGGAAAAAAAAACCGGTAAGAAGACAATTGTGGCCTTGGAACCATCTCCGCCCCGACTCGTAGAAGGCCCGGCCTTGACTGCAGCTTCAGAAGAGGCCTCGTCCGGCCTTTGCTCGTAGGCCTTCTTCACCCCCCACCCCTTCCGCTCCGGTACTTTGCATACAATTAGCCTCGGGTGAGGAACGGACAAGCCGCGAAGGACTTTCCAATCATGAAGGCCAGAAGAGACTGAAAAATGCTCTCGGCAGCAAATAATAGGTTGAATTTGTTTTGTCCCCCCCTCCCTCGGCCCTTCCAAAAGCAACAGTGAGTCACGCGAAGGCTTCTACCGAATTTTCTCATTGGTGTGGAGGCAGAAAATAAATGTACTGTGGTACCGCAGGCCTTTAAAGGGCCTTTGCCGGCCTTTGCCGGCCTTTGCCGGCCGCCCGGCCGGGGCGAGAAAGGACAAAAACTTTTTTTCCGGGAGTCGGTTGAGGGATAAAAAAGTTTGGGCTCTCTCTTTCTTGTGATTCGTCATCATTAAAAAGGAGAAGAAACGAGATGAAAAGAAAGAATTTCCTCGCTGTTCATATTCAGTATTAGCACTAACTCAAGTCTACTCGAATAATCTTTGGGACAGACCCAACTGCCTGAGATGATGTCCTAACACTCCCGGATTGACGTCGAGTACCTGTATAATGCACACCTCTTCCCGCCCCCCCCCCCTTTTGGCCTTTCGTGCTCTTCCCCCTTCACGACCTTTTTTTGGTAAGGCCAAAGACCTAGAAGAGCCAAGGCCCTTTATTCTGATGGGAAAAAGAATGCTTTGGGGATTTTGGGAAAGGCTCTAAATTTAGCAGGGGAATCGGGTCCACTTCCGTCAGGGCGGATTTCCATGAAATTCCTCGCCATTTCCACCTGTTCGGTCTGAATTGTGACGGCTGCTCCGAGTCAGGGCGAGATCTTTCCCAGATTAGCGGAGCCTTCGGAGAAGGATCAAATGCGACTTCTGCCGGTGTTTCTGCCTTGGGAAATCCCAAGCGGAATCTGCAGAGTCTGGATGTTCCATTAAGGCAATTGCTGATTATTTTCTGGCCTCGTCACAGGAGGGGGGGGGGAGGAAAGAACTTGAAAAATACTTCCTGAAAATATTCTGCCGAATGATCAGAATCTCTGGTGAGGAGAGAAGAAGTTTGCACGTGCAAAAAGGTGCACCAAAAGGCAGATTTAATGGTGCAGATTTCTAGAGTTTACCCATCCCTTCCAAGAGTTGAACAGAGGCTTTTCATTCTCGTCGTCCACTTAAGAGCCACAAGATCGGTAAGACAGCGAATCGATATGCATAAATGCGGCCTGGACCAAAAGCAGGATCCTGATAAAAGAGCTCATTGCTCGGGCCCGTTCAGGATGGCAAAAAAATATGCACAGCTGGACTCAATTGAAAGAAACGATTCCAAATTTTCATTCGCCAGAGGAATTTTGCCCATCGGAGCAGAACGCACCAAGTTATTGCATCCAACCCACGTTGTTCAGACACAAGAGGCCGATGTCAAAGCTCCGGTGCGCGGCCTGCGCGCAACGTGCAAATGTGCAACTGGGTACATTCGACAGAGGAGACCCAAAATGTTCTTTGGCAAAAAGAATTTTGCAAATCGGACCAGGACGCGCAAAGTTATTGCATCACCAAGTTAAATATCATTGTGCCAACTGCGAATAATCTTGGGTGACTTTGTTAACTGTTTCTACTCAAGTGACGTTCGACTTTAAGATGCAATAGCTTTGTCATTTCTGGTCCAATTTGCAAAAAAATTTTTGCAAGTGAGACTTTTAACTCGCCTCCTTCAGACGAGCTCATTGCCACATTTATGCGTCCCACGCAGACAGAGCTTTTGCAACTTCGGGCTCACCCTGTATGCCCTTGCGTAGGGACGGTCAACTTTTGCAGAAAGTCACCCTGTACCAAGAGGAGACGTTTTCTTTCCACCCACCTGAACCTTGCTAGAGACGACATCTAGCACGTGCATGGGGGTGGGTCTAGAAAAGTATGCATAAACCCCTTTAGGTTAGCTACCCTGTGGATGCTAGACACTTTTCGTACAAAGTCTCCCATTCAGCCACCCTGTACATGCTGTAGACCATTGGTAGAAAGTCTCTCTTGACTCTACAGGGTGGAAAGAAAGTTCGACGCCAAAGCTGTACCGGCTCCCATCATCGCAATATGCCATGGATTCTCTGGAAAATTGTTGACTTTGATCTGTCCACATTCAGCGGTGACAGCTTGATTTTTTTCCATCGCCATTTTTGTCGCGAACTTTCTGTCCACCCTGTTCGAGGCCTTTTTTTTCCGCACTGTCTTATGTACAACAGCCGCCCTTTCTTCACCCAAAGCACAGTCGCTCAGGAGGCCTTCGAAGGGTTGAGGAGCTTGCGAAATTGGCACAGCTGAGTTTTGATTGCAGGCATGGAAAATTTCTTCTCCAGAGCGAAAAAAAAAGCCGCCCCCCCCCCAAAAAAAGCCCAAACAAAAAAACCTATGTGCCATTTGCATTTTTGAGCGTGGTGATGCGCGTGTCGTTTAATTAAACGTTGCCTCAAACTTCTTAGCATACCCAAACTTTTTTTTCGCGTCCACGCGCGTGTCAACGTCACCAAAGTTGTGTGTGACAGGAAAGAAATAGAGCAAGGTCGATTCCTCAGGATTTTCGCAAGGATCTTCTCGGAAAACGTCTCGTTTTTTTTAATTTTCTTCTTCTCCTTCTTCGTCGTCCACATTAAATTTTAATGCTATTACTCACATGTTGACATTTTCGATGTCCTCATATTTAGAGAGCTTTTGCTGTGCTTCTTCTCTCAGCCAAAACTTTTAACGGCTTAGGAGAGTACGCGAAGTAAGAAAAAAAAATATAAAATGCACGACTTAAGTAGTGACACACACACAAATTTGAACGTCCCTGGGGAGACGCAAGTGGATTCTTTTCCACTGAGTTTGGAGTCCTCTTTGGCACCGCACGAGTGGTTTTACACGGAGTCAAAATCGAGCTGTGCACAATGTCTCATTGTTGCTCCACACCTATCTTGGCATCACCCTGTGGGATTCATATTCACATACCAGGGGGGGGCATATTGCTGTGAATCACCGCAATACGTCCCCGCCGGACGCTCTGCAGAGCACCTGCGAAAGTGGACTGAAGGCTTTCAGTAATCACTCAGTCAGCTCGTGAGGCAAACTTTTGGCACCATCAGTTTGGCACTTGACTGATCCTGAGGACCCATATGACTTGTCCAACATCATGGCTTCATCTCGTCGATTATTGCTAGTAAACTAAATTGGGCATTTGCTCTTTTTAAGTTACTTCGTAAGAAAACGGAGCCGGAACCGGAAATGTAAGTTTTCTATATTTTTGGAAGACTCCGCATTAGAAAAGAAAATGGGTTGATGTAATTTCATATTCCACACTCACGACATTGATCAATGCAGCAAAACATCGCATCCTGATGAAACAATAGGAACGATAGAAAAATAGAGGCTTTGAGCTCCATCTGCAGACCATTTTTGTGAAAAATTGTGAATCCTTTCTGAAAACGCCGCCCTTTTTTCATACCCAGTCAATGCTCTGGAGTTGATAAGAAGAAGAACGAGTGAAAAGGTTCGCAACTTCACTTGTCTTAACTTTTTTAAGTTTAGTTTAAAAGTCATTTTCACATGTTAGCAACTCTGGGGAGTACAAGTGATTCTCCCTCTTGTCCTGCGACCTCTTCCATTTCATTGGATGTTGGCACTTCTCTGCTCGGAGGAATGACTAAAAATATCCTTTCCATCTATATGAATATTACTGCGATGCTCCAATAACAACGCTACTCACAGTTTTCTAGGTGAGGCCAAATTTGGACCACCCGGTATCATTGTCGGACTGCAGCAGTGACGCTTCTTCCTGCCCGTCAATGTTATTAAGACAAAGAAGAAGCAATTTTAAAAATCAGGCATTTTTCGGCGAAGTTTTGTGCAAGTGATTGACGCCTTTTTTATGCCCACGACCTCGCTTCTTCTGTAGAGGCTGACTTGCTTTGTGCAGTTGTTGGAAAATTCCCCCCCCTTCCCTTGATCTGCTCGCCCCAAAGTGGGATAAGATTTGAAAAATCAATTTTGGAGATTTTTGAAAACATTTTTTCGTTTCTTTAGAAAAATGAAAAACAGTTTTCGTCACCTGAACCTGTCCCCCCCCCCTCCGAAAAACCCCCGCCACCCAACACCCCAAGGTCGAAGTAATATTGGCACATCTCTGTACACGTGATAAGTTCCTGTCTATGGGGTGTTTCAGCATCAGTTCCTTCGATGTTGTTATCACATCTTCAATTTGCCCCGACTTCAAAGCTGCCCAAGAGTGCGGATTTGGCAACTGACTGACCAAGTTGGGGAGGACCAAGATCGACGTCTCCGTCACTTCTCTGTCTCTCCAGATTGGTCGAGCTCAGTGCTTGGCCGAGTCTCTGATGGAGCTTGAAGCAGTGACAAATCTGCTCAAGATGGACAAGCTTCCCTCTCTCTCTCTCTCTCTTGGCTGCAGCCAGAGCAAAAAGGATTGTGGACACAGTCAATCTATTTTTTTCCCCCTCCCCTTCGTGATTCCCCGTATAAATCTCTTGAACAACAGTCCAGCGAAGATTGAGAAGGTGTGAGAGCAGGGGGAGGATCTGGAGAACACCGACTACAAAGGGGAGGGGGACAAAGAAGACTGAAGGTGTCAACAGTCCTGAAATGATAATTCCACCACAAAGCTCAGTCCATCAAAGAGTCACCAGGCAGGAAATTCTCACAGATCATTCGTACCCTTTACATCGTGATGTTAAAAGAATCCCTGCTGTAGATACAGCTTGTACAAAATGGCCAATCAGATTTTCCAAGAACTATCCAGAAAGTTCCAGAAACAGATTGCGTAGTTTTGTCGATTTAGTCCCCCCCCCCAGTGCAAAACCACTACATTTCCCACATAAGGAGAAACTTTTTTTTGGCTCTACCGAGCTTTTGAACAACTTTGTAAGCTGGGTAAAAATGCTGAGGCTCCGGACTCGGTCCGGGGCTCTCCAAAATAGAGACAAAGTTGAGCCATTACAGAGCTTATTTTCTCTATCCGGACCTCTTAAGTCTCATTTATACAAGTGTCGAGAGTAGAACAGCAGCTCTTTTGTGGCCGAGGATTTCTCTTTATGCAAGGCCTCTGTTCAGCCTTGTTGTGCACTTGTCAAGGATGAGCTCATGACCTCCTTATCAGGAAAGTCCTTTTTTTCCTCTCTCTCTCTCTGCATGGAAAGTTTGTTCAAGTTTATCTCTTGAGGTGTCTGTCAACAAGATCTCTGCTGTCGAGATAGCGACAGCGTTGCCAACTAGATTATTTTGTTTAAAGTCAGATTTTAGAAATTTGGCCTTGTTTCAAACAGTTTGGCCCTGTAATGCTCCAAGTTTATTTAGGGCTGGGCTTTATTTCAACCTGAACTTTTGCAACACAAATGGCAAATTTGGCTTCATTTCTGCACCTCCCAATTACTGTTTGGCTCCTTTTCGGCTTTTTTTTTGGTATTAGAAACCCTCTGGCGATGGCTGTTAAGCCATTTCTTTGAAAACACTTAACGTGCGAACTCTTTAAGTGTGTTAACACTGTTGATAAAACAAATGAAGATTTTGCTGAACTAAGTGGAGACCGACTTTTCTGCCCTTGAGGAACTTTCAAAGTGGTTTTTGTGTCGTGACGGAATTTTAGGCAAAAATCCAGAAATCGAGCCGGCAGAAACGAGAAGAAAAGGTGCAAATATTTATTCTCCAAAATTTCAGTTGCCGGAGATTACTTTGCTCTCCTCTCCAGAATTTCTTCACCTAAAATTCCGAGATCACTCGTGTTATCATGGGGACTTTAAATTTTTGCTCGGCTGCGCGAGCAGAAGGGGGGAAAATCCACTTTTAAATACCTGCGCTCACAAGGGAGAAAAGTGGCTGGAAGGAAATTTCGCCTAATTCACTTCTGTACGAAAATTTTGAAGCCATAGTGCGAAAGTTCCTCGAGCATTCAGATTTTCGCTCGCTTTTCGCGGAAAGTTTTTACGCCGTCGGTGGCATTGTTTTAACAGCGTGTGGGCCCAGACAGGCCTACGAGGCAGGGGAGGCCTTACTCTAACCCTCCTCTTCCCTCTTTAAGCCGCACCGAATTGACCGCATGAGCGAGTTGGAGGAGGAGGGGGGAAAACGCGTTTCATGGCTCAAACGTTGTTCGTCCTGGAGTAGAAAAGTGTTGCTCACTTTCTTACCTACCTGGAGAAAAAGAAAATGAGCCATGGAACAAAGGAGGCCTAATTTTCGTTCTCTCGGACTTCGAAAACGTAATTTCTTCCACTCTTCTGTTTTTCCCCCCCGTTTTTTTTAAAAAAAAAGAACCGGCGGGACTTTTTTTTTATTCGTGAGCGATTTTTGGGTCGAAAAATGGGCAGGGGTGTCAATGACTCGGGGTCGCTTTGGAAGGCTCGGTTATAAACCTTCAAACACTCATGCAAGGAGTGGCAGAAAAAAAACCCTGTGTGGTCGAAGTAGGGGGAGGAAAAAGTTGCTCTCCTCAACGAAAAAGTAGTGATGGCTTCGGTATCGGACGATTCCATGATGACTCGAATACACCTTGAATGACGTTTCTTCACTCTAGATTGGGGGAGGGATTTTTTGCCAATTTTCGTACCTGTTGTTTAAATAGAATCTTTGCATTCATTTCAACTCGAGTTCAATGACGTCAAGTCTAACCGAGCCCCTCGAGGGCATCTCTTGGCTCCAGTTCTACTCCTTCCGGAGATTATTTTTTTTGGAGGGGGGGATTTTGGGAATTTTCAATTTGTCGACAAGCCTCCTTCTTACCAATTGCATTAACGGATTTTTGGCATTTTTTCGGACTCAAATTCGGATGGAATCAAATTCGGCCGTGAGTCGAACTCGAAACCGATATTGATTGTGATATGGGCATGAACTTTGCAGGGCAGTTTGTGCCAGCACTAGGAGGGGACAAGTTCCCCCCCCCCTCATCCCTGCTGGGGATGCTCAGTTGTCTGCTCCAAAAGGACAGCCCTGGCCAACCCCGTGTTCGTCCCGATGTCCGGACCAATCTCTGTGTGACTCGCCCAGCTCGTGGGTGTCGGTCTGTAGCGTGTTTATTGAGGCATCCTTTGGCTTGTGTACTTTTGCCAGGGTTTTTTGGAACACTCGTCCGTGTGTGTGCGTGTGACGAGGATGAACAGCGACATATTTGCAAGGACACTTTTCGCCAAAACTGTCGAGAGTTTGTGCGGCTTCGTGGGCTTTTGTACTCACTCTGCACGTGCGCGCGTGCGTAGGAGAATTCCGCGAAATTGCCCATTAAGAGAATAGTGCATGGGCAGCAGCAGCATCAGCGGCAGCTCTCTGGCCTACGTCATACATACAATGAAGTAAGAGCTGTCGTGTGAGCCGTGAAAAATGGAGCCGACTCGGCTTTGGTGGCTCTGACGACGTCCCTCTGCGTTATTGGCAGCGAATACGTAGCACAATTTGTCAAATTGCCACGGCTACAACGATTGTTTTCAGTCATCTCACACAGATTTTGCTGTTTATTTTCAGGACTCCTCTACTGAAGTCAGGGGGGGAAGAGGAAGGAGCTGAGGAAGAGTCCACAGGCATCTCCAGACTTTTTTCAGCATATTCTCCAGATCCACTCTGTGTAAGGGGGCTTGAGAGATTTTGAAGGAAAAACCTACATTACCCCACTTCTCTTGGAGAAAAGTGAGTGGAGGAAAGACAAGAGTAAATGAATATGATCCTTGAAGAAGAAAAACAGGGCGAAAGTGAGCTTTGAGTGTGTGTCTTCCGCCCTCCCTCTTCTCCACTCCCTCCAACCCAGCCACCCAAAAAAAGTTGAGCATGTGAGACCCAAAATGGTGGAGGAGAAGAGACACAGCAGACGTCCAGAGGGCCGTCCACCCGTGATCCTACAGGATTTATCAAGAGTCTTGGGACTTTTGTTGCTCCTGTTAAGCTCAGGTAAGACAAGTCACCCCTTTACAGGCATGTATGAGGAGTTGTTGTAACCCCCATTGTCTGCAATGATGCTGCAGACTCTTCTTTCACAGACAAACTCTTTGTCTATCTACCTTTTTTTTGACAGTAGGAACCTAATTTAGGAGGAACGTGAATTGTTGGACTCGAAGTTAAATCATCGAAAGGCCTGGAAATTGTCAAGTGTAAGAGAAAAACCTTAAACTTTTCCTTAAAAAGCAGTGAAAAAAAAGTTTTAATGGGTTCGTTAAAGTGAAGTTTTTGCCTGACACAAGAAGAAGACAGGTAGAGGATCAGGTTGCTGCTCTTCTTCCTGCTGCTGCAGTTCTGCTGCTGCGTGAGGCAGAGGTGTAACAACACATTGTTGAGTGACTGACATATTTAATTTTCCCCATTTTTTGCCCCACTCCATCCATCCATCCCCGGTTTGAAAAGAAGAGGAACAATTGTTCTGAGGCCTCTCAGGCCAACTGGCCAGAAGACCCCAACAACGAAATTAGTCTGTGAAATGCAAAATAAGACCTTTCTTCTGCCCCTACAGTCGTGATGAGGAGATTCCAATCAGTTGAGACAATGCACGTGTGCGTGCGTGCGTGCTTGTACAGCCTTTTTTTGCGTGTGTGTGTGTGTGTGTGTGTGTGTGTGTGTGTGCACAGTGTGGCTCCAAACTCTCTGTACACTTTACACCGACGACCGTTTGTGGTACATGTAGAGATTGGCTGCAGACACAAACGTCATCGGTAAAGTGTGTTTTTAGAGCTGCCAGACACTCCTGGCACTTTACTCCTTGAAAAGACGCGTGATTTAAAGTGTGTTTTTAGAGCTGCCAGACACTCCTGGCACTTTACTCCT
>JAAUXU010074480.1_pt1 | contig 14285 bp, 13 predicted proteins | sample 7278151 | NCBI WGS metagenome assembly JAAUXU01 (sample SAMN14350113, study PRJNA611818) | marine sediment metagenome | isolation source: surface marine sediment (1.8m) | place: French Polynesia: Moorea | collected 2018-08 | reverse complement strand
GTCCAGATCACCTTATCACCATAGTACGATCCATCAAACTTTACAGTAGAACACACATGTAACGTACTGTACAGTAAGAACACAACTTAACCCTTGTACTGCGCATGCGCGTACACACAATGCGGAATATGCATTTATTCGAGTTAGGGAGACGGAAGGTTAGAGCTCGGAGTTCCAACGGTTTCGAACTCGAATTAGACTTTGGCCGCAACTTTTGCACACCGCAAGACGTGTGTGCATGTGATTTTGCTGACGCAAATGCACGGTGCGAATATCGCACTTGAGTGGTCGTCACCAGCAATGAGAGCACGGTTGAGTGCTCGCACGCAACAACGGCCGGGTTTGGTGCAGTCGCCATGTTCACTGACGCCTCCTCGGTGGACGGCACCACCTTGGTGGACGGCGCCACCAGCCAGAAGCCGCCAGCCAGAGCAGTGAGCTGACTGATGGCGTTGATTGTCCGTCTTTCCTGCTGTCTCACGTCTAGCAAAGGAAGAAAATATGAGTGCCAATTCAAGCAGTTTTGTGATGTTCTTAAAAGCAAGTGTCAAATTCAACTTTCAGAATTATTCGAATGCCTAAAATGTGCGGGATGACACACATGGACGTCCAACTTCACAATATCATCATTCATTCTCAGTTACGTAGTATCGTTCTCCTCAAGCATTCAATCAAGACAGCCCTAATAACTTTGAAAGGAGCCGCATTTCACAGCTGAATTCTTAGGCATGCCACCAAAAGTAGAGCTGTACCTGGAGGTAAAAATCATGTCGCTGTTCTCGTGTGTCACCCTGTAGTAGACAAGTATACAATCTACCTGTATGACACCAGTCATTCAAGTCTTTTAGGGTTGCTGCAAACTCGAGTTCGAAACTGCTCGAATTTTTGAGCGTCCCACATCACTAGCGACCGAGTTGCCCACTGAATCGACTCATTCCAGTCAACCTCTTCCTTCATCAGTCCTGTGTACATGGAATAAGAGATCGTGGCGGGAGCTTTTTTTTCTTGCTCCTGATCCAGCGTCCTTCCGTGGTCCATCAAGTGGTCCTCAGAGCGAATAAAAGTTTCCTCTCGTACACTTTTGATAATTGCTATTTTGAGTTAGCTCTTCTTGATCTTTCCCAGAATGTTTCTGGCCTTGACTGGTTGCTGTGTCGTACACATTTACATTTTACTGAAAGGAGAATATTGTTTCTTAAACATAACTACTACAGTACCCTGGTTTTGGTTCACAGTTAACGGGTCCTTCAAGCTCCGCGTTGAGAGTGAAAGGAAGTGTGTTGCTCTTCCAATTAGCCCTACTTTAATCAGTGAGTATATAAGAGGGAAAAAAGTCAAATAATCCGATCCTCATGTCATCTACTCACCAAATCTTCTATCATGTCTGCCTACCACTTTTCTTTGCTCTCTGCTCCTGCTTCTTCTGCTTCTTTGGGTGGTTCATACATATTTGAGCAATCAATCTTCGCGGGAGTATCCGTTCCAACTTTCCCATGGGAGGGAAAAGTTGAAAAGTTGGCAAATATGGACAGCCTCAAATCGAAGCCCGCCATGAAAAAGGTCTTGGCGATGGTGCATTACTTAATGGGCTCACATCATGTGAGGTTTAGGTATTGTCCTTTCCACAGGGCTTTGACTGAACATACCAGAGACTTTCACGACTTTCCACAGGACAACGGTCATGTGAACCGGAAAGCTCCTCCCCCTCTGTCCCCCCATGCACACATAGCTATCCGAGAATGGTGCTAAGTTGAAGTCCGTCAGTTCAACTATATAAAGCCTCGTATGTACCGTATGGGAGGTAGAGAATGCTTGTATGACAAGAAAATTCATGGAAAAAACAAAATGGCCATGGTCTCCGGCTTTAAAACATGTGGTGGACTCCAAAATGTTATCAGACCTCCCGCTTGAATTTACAGCCACTCCTGTTGGCCGCTGTGGCGACGGGAATGAAGTGCTGTATTTGCGTTTAACATTTCTGACATTAGTTCACTGTTGTGCACGTGGAGATGGCGGTGATGTTTTGACTCAGCTGTTGCCCCCGATTCTCTTGACAATTTCCTGCCAATATCGCCGAATCCATCAGCATCACCAATCGAACAGCCAACTTTGGTCAGGAATGTTACACTTCAGACATAACAGAGGCCTTTTCTGCCCTCTTTCAGATTTCAATGCTCTCGGCCCATGACCCCCGACACCCCCCTCACCCCCACCCTGGCCCTGGGGTCGTCAAGCAAGCTGCAAAACCCATAAAGTGCTACTTGCCCACATTATTATCATGTCATTTGGAATCAGTTCACCGAGGGGTGCTGAAGGGGGCCTGAACTTCCTCAAGAATACAATTCAGACAGAGTGGAACAGTATGAGGAAATTTAGTGTCAGCATGGCGTGGGTGAAGGCACCTGGGGAGGGGACTCATTGACCTATTGACTTGTTTATATACAGATTTCAATATAGTCACGCAATGCTTATGCCCACAAATATGTCGGAATAATTGAACAGAGTGGCGATGGTTTTAGCTGTCCGAGCACTTAGGGAAAGTTGTGTTGCCACCATGACCGGCCCGAAGAAACTCTGACTTGCTATGATGACCCAGAAATGTCCTTGAAGAGGAAGTTGGTCTTTCTATGAGAAGCCCTGGGGAACCCTTAACGCCAATTTCTGCCTGACCTGGCAGTCACCCTTTTTTGGCTGCGGCACCTGCCAGTACAGAAAGCCACATTGCACTTGCATCTCCGCCCTTGGCATTCAGACCACTGGGAGAGATTGTCGATTTCTTCTTCAAGGCCAGAAGCCAGGTAACATTTTGGAGTCTATCACGTCGAAACACTTTCTGCTTCCGTTTTTCCTCTGAATTTTCTCACTTGGCCAGCATCCTTCACCTGCCATCCGGTACCCAGCTTACTCATCAGCTCATACTTCAGTCCAATGTACGATATGGACCTGTGGGTGGGTTGCAGACGCATTGGTGCGTAGACAGAGAGACAGCACTGCTCTACTCTTTCTTCTAGAGAGCAGGGGGGGAAAAAGAGCCCAAAGAAGTAAAAACAGGAAGAATTAACGACCAACGTGGGCTCAATTCTTTCGCTAGAGATAACATATGGGTAGAGAGCAAAACAGCTTGCGATGGCTTTCACGGAAATGTCCAATTAAATCTAATGGACTCAGCTGTTTAAGGGCTGTCCCAGCTTGCATATTGTATATCTAAGTATAGATTCTCTCTTGGCTGTTCTTTGCACACGCTTGACCGCGTAAGCATGAAACGCAACTGTCAATGTTTCATGAGCGGCTCCAGGAAGCTCCCAAGGGACCATTGGTGCCACGAACATCCTTTCATGACAGTGACACAACTTCTGCCCATGCAGAGGCTGCGCCCAAGAGAGGCTGCCCGGGTGGGACCTCGCTTAAAACCTTGGCCCGAATTCTGCTGTCTTCTCTGTCTTCTGTTCTTCTTCTCCCTCGACTTTTTATCTCCCCGCAGAACGACAGATGACACATCAGTCGTCCAGGAGAGACAGTTTGCAGGAAGGACATACAGTAGCGGGACAAAGTGGAGCGACCCCTCAATATTTGGCAAAATGCCTTCAGAATGACATCGAAATTGCCAAAAATTTTCCAATGCTAGAGGGCAGCCATTCATGCCCACATCCACCAAGGTGCTCGCCCTCCCCCCACATGGGGATGTGCTGCCAACTGCCAACTGGCCATAGGTGTGTCATCCACATTTGTTTGAAACACATATTTTACAATTTTTAACATATTCTACCGATATTAAGTAGAGATTCAAGCAACCAGAGCTTTGCTCAAAAGATTAGCATCCCTTCAACTCAACGGCCAAATAAGACAAGAACAAGACTTAGACAAGGGAGGTGATAAAATAGATGGAGTGGACATCTGAGTGTGTTGTACAGCTGCCACCGAGGTCCACACAGAACAGGGCTGCCAACATCCTACCGTAGGAGGCCAATGGACTGACTAATCATGCCTGCCCTCCATGACAATCGCCACCTGATGATGCCTGCATTTGAGACACCGGCTTGGCTTTTAATGTGCTGAATCAATCAGGAAACGAGATCCAGCAGCTGTTTGTTGTGGGCCGCCAGCTGCCATGACAAAGTTCTGCCCGCTTGCCAAGTCGGCCCTTTGGCCCAACAGGTCCACTCCATCTATCAAAGCACCTCTCTTCGTTGTACTGATGTGAAAGTGTCGAACTCGAGCAGGGGCCAGATGCCAAATTCCAACCAGTGGGCCAAGTGGCTCCGTGAGTGCCATGACCAGGACAGAAAGGACTGACCCTGCTGATGATTCATGGCCAATGGCAGGATGGCTTTCTGGCAGTGGCTTTGAAAAGGCTTTTGCAGATGAGATATCTTCTACAATGAGCAGAAGCACTTCATGGCAAGTGCTTCTACGACTGTGAGAATGTCTGACTAGAAAAATCGGGAAAAACTACGAAAAAGCTATGACTTGGTATCGACGCCCATTGGTGCGCAATGAGAGCACAAACGCGTTGAAGATGATGAAATTCATCGTTGCAATTGCAACAAGTGGTGGCAAACTCATTTTTGCACTCAACCATTGTGGAGTTGATTGTTTGCTGGTCGATGGGGTTATACAATTCCTCAGTTTACAGACTTTCTGAAGAACCCGCGCCAAACGTTTGCTTACTCTGTAGCGTCACTTAAAAAGAACCGCGAAACTTTCGGAAGGGACACAGTTATGTGTCGTACCGCCTATTGTGTTTAAGAAACAATGTGATTTTTTAAAAATATCAGTCTGAAGCAGCCTCCTCTGGCTCTGTTCTCCGAACTTTGACGACCGCTGCGCGTGGCACGAGACACAATAGGAATGATGACAAATCACTATAACAGTTAAACGAGAAAGCATCAATAACGATTTGATGTGCCTACTTTTTTGACATCTTCAACAGATGGATTCGAGATCTCAACAGATCTTCGGACTCTTTTTTTTGCACTATGGAACGGACAAAGTGTTGTTTTTTCCACCAGCTTCCTCTGCGTCACAACCAGTGCAGACTTGGTTCAACAGATGTTCCCCATGACATTTCAGAGACTACAGAGTGAGACAAAGTTTATCACCTCCAGACATGTCGCCTTTTTTCTCCTGCCTCTCCGATGAGGCGTTCAGTGAGGCAGAACTAAACACATTGGCAACCCTGACTTTGAGCGTAGCTATGGAATTCTTGGCGGGCGTGATGATCAGTTTTGTGACACCCTGAACAAACACTTGACAGGACCAGCGTGAATACAAACGTGAACACTCCATATGTATGGGTCTGTGTACATTGTGAGCATTGCTTGGCTTGAATCTTCTAGCAGTGCACAGTTTTGCCTTGAAAGCGACACGAACAGAAATACGTATGCTGAACACCGGTGGTCCAAAATGTGTAGATTTTCAACTGATGCTCAGCCAGCCATTATGTGATTGAAAGGAACTTGCGCTCGTTTGCAGAAAAGACATACATACTAGCCATATCTCATTGTCAGTGTCATCTGTCACTCCATGTCAAAGCAGCTAAAGATGCCTAACACGTTTGGTTAACCAAGCGTCTGATGGACTCACGCATGAACACCAATCTCAGGGTCTTGAGGGTCATGGTCACATGTACCAGTTGGTAGATGCACCTAATGCCACAGAAGAGTATGTAGCCGAGCCCCAGTTGCAGATACTTGTGAGATGCCAAGTCGCAGTTCTGCAGTCATCACTGTTCAAGATTTTGGTCCAACAGTGTAAGAGTTCACTTGAAAACCACAACTTTATGTGTCAACCTGAGGCACTTTTGTATGCAGTCATGGACGCTGAAGTGGGACCTGCGCAACCGCCTCTTCTACAAGCAACTTCAAGTTAATAAATAGAAGCCAAGGTGAACTGAAGGTACACCTTTTTAACTCCTTTCTGAAATGAAATTTTTAAAGTACAGGGCCGGGCAGATAAATTGAGACAAACTTTGACAGCTTCCTGACTGTTTATTTTTGAATTTAACATGCTTTCCTTGTTTGGGCAGCTTTGTTTATTGTTTTGGAGTTGATTTATGTGACCAAAGTGGCAACAACCATTTCAATCGCTATGGAGCAGTCCCGCACTGCGGGAATGCCATCCTCGAATTGCACTGTGCAGGCCACAGTGAGAGCACCATCACCAAGCTGTTGAAGTACCCAAGGGTGACAGTGTACAGAGTTGTGAGGGAGTTCAAGACACTGGGGAAGGTTGAGAGAAAGGCCCACAAGACAAGAAGCAACAAGATTCGGACACCAAGGTTCCTGACAGGGCTGAACAGGACAATCAAGGCCAATGGTGGCACATCCATGATACAGCTGACTGCGATGAGGGAGGTGAGCTGCAGGACCATTGGCAGGGCTGTAAAAGAGGACCTCAGATACAAATCCTTCCATTTGAGAGTGCGCCACCTGCTCACGGCCAAGGACAAGGAGAAGAGAGTGATCAGGGGCAAGGCACTGATTTCATCTTTGAAATCCACTGGTGGTAGCCTTTGGTTCATCTCTGATGAGAAGCTGTTCAACATGGACCGCACACACAACTGTCAGAACACAAGGTGGATCTGTCAGGATGCTGAGGATGTCCCCATGGTCCTTAAGACTGAGCAAGACTGGCCAGGGTCATGGTCTTTGGCGTGGTCTCACCAGAGGGGCACGTCATGCCACCACACTTCTTCTCTGTGGGCCTGAAGATCAGTCAGAAGGTCTACAGGAGGGTTCTGTAGGACGCGGTGGTTCCCTGGATGAAGAAGGTGGCTGGTGGCAGAAAGTTCACCTTCCAGCAGGACTCTGCCCCAGCCCATAAGGCCAAGAAAGTCCAGCTGCTGGGAGCCGTGCCTCACTTCTGGCCAACCAGCATGTAGCCTCCCAACAGCCCGGATTTGAACCCCTGCAACTACTACCTGTGGGGGAGAGTTGAGGAGGAGGCCTGCACCACCAGCCACAGGAATGTCAATGCTCTGAAGGCCGCCATCAGCACGGCCATGGCCAACGTAGATCCAGCAGAGGTTGCCACAGCTGTCAAGGCCTTCCGCCGTTGTGTTGAGATAGTTGTTGTGGGAGGATAGCAACTCCGAACACTCCGAAATTGAGCGCAAGGCCTGTGCAACACCCCACAAGAATGTGGCTGCCCTCAAGGCCAAGGTGGAGGAGGAGTGGGCTGCGATGTCAGAGGAGTTCCTGGTGAAGTCGTACCGGGCCTTCAGGCCAAGGATCGAGGCCATGCCGGCCGCGAAGGGTGGACATTTCGAAAAGTAACTACTGTAAGTGTTGTTGAGCTGTGAAAATAAATTCAAGTGTCCTTGTCCCTTACAAGTCCGTGTTCTTGATGCTTTTGTTCGTGGGGTAGGGATGGGAAAAAATTGGTGTCGCACACTGTAGTTAATGGCCTGTTCAATTTCATCAAGTTATCTAATAATGTTTTGGAGTGCCCAGCCCTGTAAGTCACTTCAACAGAAGAAGTATACAAAAGACGTCGAGAATCTGTCAAGAATCACTTAAATGCCAATTGCAACTGCTTCGCTGGGTAGGCCTCAGTTTTCTTGTCGAGAGCTACATAGGCGTGGAAACCGGCCAGAACATATCAGCTCATGTAGAGCAACTGATTTACCTTCTTATGTGGCAACGATGTTGCTGAAGTCTTTTTAACGTTGACTTGTTTGCCATCTTTGCTTACATCTTGCTTTAAGAACTTTCCAGCTCTTTCCTCCGGCATAGATGTTGCGGCCACAGAATTTCCTCTCCCTTAATATGAGTTTCATTTCGTGTACTTAGAGTGAAGCCATGCGATCATTCATTTTCAAGCCCAATAATCCTTACCCTCCGTCGTAGCTACCACACAAGTAAGTAGGAGGACTTTCTGCCGGCAATAGCTGAGCATGCCCTGTACGTTCATTTGACAAAGACTTTCTCTTCCTTTCCACGTAGGTGATGGCGTTCACCTCTCTCGGTGTGGTCCTCATCTCAACCCTGACATTTGTCCTGGGGACCTTTCCAGAGTTCCAGACCGAAGAGGAGTCTGGGGTCCCGGAGCAGTTCCCGATTGCGGTCCTTGTCATGTCCATTATCGACAACATCGCGGTGGGATTCTTCCTCGTCGAATACTTGGTAAGACGAACACGTCACTATTGGGTATTGACCGACGATACAGGGTGAACCAGGGGAAGTCTGCTGTCCGAGAAGTCAGGACTTTACGTTGCCAAGTGCTTTTCATGGACTCATCGCGCGCTGGAGCACTAGTGGTACTTCCACGAACCGTATAGCTCGTACTATATACGGTACGCAGTTCTGTACTACAGTACCAGAAAAGCAATATTGTCTCATTGTCTTATGCGATAAAGTAAACAAAGAGGCGTAAAGTTTTTGCCATGCACGTTACACTTCCACGTGCGCTCTACGTAATCCGACTAGACCTCGAGGCACTTTTGGCACATAGCAGTGACTTAAAGACAAGCCAAGAAAATGAATGACATTCAAGAAGTGTCTGAAAAAATTTGCCACAAAGTTGGAGATGGAAAAGAGCCCAGAAACACTGTCCCAGCCCGACCAGATCACGTTCAGCCAGAACAGGCTCGAAATGCCCAAGGGGCGTAAACATTGCAGCTTTAGCGACATTTGCACTTGCATGGACTTGATTCCCCTCCGATTTTAGTTTCACACATTTGTGTGCAGTGCAGGCAGGATTCTGGCCCTGCCGCGCAGCTCGACATGAGCCCGGCCGCCCAACTCGACATGAGCCCGGCCCGCTTTACAAAAGAGAAATCAGCCCGTCGCAACCCGAGAGGGGATAGATCCGTGTCGATTGAATCGAAACCAGAACTGACTCTCCTAATTCACCATCCCCGACCTCTCAGATGCCACGAAGAAAAAAGCAACACTTCCTGTGGATCACCCTGTATGTGTACATTAAACGAAAACTTTTCAGATCCGTTTTTCATGCGCTCCACGGAAAATGAAGTTTTTCGTGGCTCCCATGAACCTGGTCGACCTGTTCGCCATCTTACCCTTCTTCCTGGACCTCATCATCGGAGGATTGCAGGTCAGGCATGCTAGGCTCAAACAAGGCCTCCGATCAGCAAATAACGTTTTCTTTTGTCAATGACGACGTGCAACGGATGCCAATGGCAGGCTGACTCTCTTATTCCAAGCAGCTTTTGAGTACATTCTGATGAATCTACTTCTACTACAATGTCCTCGTCTCGTTACGAACTATGCATCACCTAGCATATGCCGCCACCTTCTTACTGTACGTACAGTGGACTCCGAATAAATGGCGCACGTCTGTGGCGCAGTTGATGAAGCGGGGGCGCCAATTGTTAGCGCCACTGCAGGTGTAGGGATGCGTCGTCAGGGTCAGGACCGACGATCTGGATCCGGCAAATTGTGGTAAGAGACACTTCAAGTCTTCCAGTGTCTCTGAATATGAGCGAATGAAAGCAGGGTTGCCACTTGGCTGCTGGTTGCCCAATATCTGGCCCAGTTCGGGCGTGGGTGGGCGGTAGGGATTTTTGGACATGGACGTAGTGTTTGGGGCAATGCTGACCCCCAGGGTGCCCATAAAAGGGAGTCAAGTGCAGCGATGAAATCGACAGCGCCGTTCGAGTACTGTCTGCTTTGCACCTTTAAACTGTTGCGCCACTGATGCATGCGCCCATTGACCGTGCGCCGATTATTCGGGATGCACTGTACACGTGCCTTCGAAGAGTACGTACGTACCTGCTACAGTTCAGTAAATTCCTTGGAAAGCTTTCACACCCTGAAGGTATGGCAGAATAACTTATCGATCGATGGCTTTGACCGAGATGATGCCGACGTCAAATGATTCGTCACCCTGATAAAGGTCAGAAGGAACGCGTTTCAGGCTTTCCTTCACCAAAGAAGTGAATCTCTTGGCATCCTTTGTTCCTTCCCAGTCACGACTACTTAAGCTGGAGTACGGATGGAACGTGCAGCTTTGAATGAGTGCAGCAGCACTTTAATTTGCCACGCCCAACGTCACGCAAAGCTGCCAAGCGCTGTCCTGCGACAGCGTCATGGGTGTTGACCTTCTTCGACTTGCTGGATAAAAAGCTGCACATTCCTGCTCTGCACCTGACCTTTGTGACATCCATCGAGCAAGCATCATCAGTAATGTTACGCTGCGCACTTATACAGTAAAGCTGGCATTCATTGACAGCCTCAGAGTACTATATAAGATGCTTCCTTCCTTTATGCTGTTACAGCTGGCTCAAAATACCTTCTTTGGAGAGGTCAGGAGAGTGGAAAAAATCTAACTAACTAATTGTGCTATTGCGTTCACACCTCCGGGTGCAGGAGGAGACTTTTCTTTTCCTTGTAAATGCTGATGTAAATGAGTCCTATAATCTCTGTACATTGCCCTATGTACCTACAGTGGGGGCCAGAAGTGAGCGTACAGTGGCAGAAAAGACGGAAAAGTTAATCTTTAGGGCCTTTTTCAGTGCTAAAATGAGACATTTTTTGTTTAAGGGGGCCTTTGCCCCCCCCCCCCCTTTGATCCCCCCCACTGGGGGGTGCTGCCCCCTGGTCCCCTGCTGGGGGCAAGCCCCCAGTTTTCACCCTGCAAAAGTCAGCATACACCTCTTTCAAGCATTATAGCTTCCTTAACACTGCAGCTATGCCAATTCTGTTGACATCTTTGAAAAACTTGAAGCTGCAGCAGTTAAACTTATTCACTCCACTTAGGATGACAGTTAATTTTTAAGGCAGCACTGGCCAGTTTGTCCATACTCTTTGCTTGTATTCTGTATTGACATGCATCATTTGTAACTCCCTTAATACTGCAGCTACACAAACTCTACTTGCATCATTAGAAAGGTTGAGGCATCAGCATTTTGGCATTAGCTTTACTTTTGGACAATGTTGCATAGTAAAAGCAGTGCTGGCAAATAACTCAGACAAAATAGTGCTACATACACTTTGTTCACAACATAGCTGGGGCATGGTTCACTTCATCCACTTTTGCAGCCTAAATAACTCGCTTAATGCTGCAACTCCTTCAAATCTACTGGGATTGTTGGAAAGCTTGAGATTGAAGCAATTAAGCATTAGCTTCAGTTTTGGGCAATATTGCATAACAAAGGCAGGGCTGGCAAATAACTTGTGCAAATCCAACACATCAGTACGGTACAGTAGACAAAATGGCCAGTGCTGCCTTACACATAACTGCTGAGGCTTCAAGTTTTTCAAAGATGTCAACAGAATTTGTGTAGCTGCAGTATTAAGGAAGTTATGATGCTTGAAAGAGGTGTATGCTGACTTTTGAACTGCCCCCAAAATGTTGGGGGTCTCTGGGCTCACCCCCAGCTGGAGTCCTGGGGGCCCTACCCCCAGTGGGGGGGAAGGGGGAGCCGAGCCCTTATCCTAGCAAAAAAAAATTCATTTCACTAATAAAAAGTGACCTCAAAATGCGATTTTTGTTCTTTCAATCAGGTGTACGCTCACTTTTGCACTGCGCTGTACATGTACACCTCTGGTGTATGTACTACGTACTACGTGTGTGCGCTTTATTACTACCTGTCCCTTGCATGACCCAGGTCATATACAGTGCAGTGTGCTTTTGCTTGATCCAGTGATCAGTACTGTAGGTAGGCCGGACTCCGCCAACCTAAAGCGAGCATTCGTAAGACTGTGCTACCATGTAAACAGCACATTAACGCATGACAGAAGTGTTTGACAAATGCCTCAAATGTAGGAGCCATTTGTACATTGCTTATCCAGGATTAGCCAGCCATCTTAGCCAACTGCATAATACGTAAATCTGCATACCTCACAGTGGGACTTTACTGCTGTGAAATTACAAAGTGGAAAAGAGTGCGTCACGATCAGTAAGTATTGCAGAAACGTCGCACAGAGCGGACCCCTGACAAAGACAAAGAGATGGGCAAGACTGGCTTACTACTCGCAGCTGGCACTGTTTTATGTAGTCAATACGAACGTAACTACGTGTACTGCGTACGTATGTATACGTGAAACCTGGTGGAGTCCAGACCGTGGAGAGGTGGCCTTTCTGACATTTGCTTATCCTTCAGGACTTTGAGATCATGGGCAAGGCTGGAAAGATAGTGAGGCTGGTCAGAGTCATGAGAATCATGCGGATATTTAAACTTGTCAGACACTTCGCGGGCTTGCAAAGCCTCATCTATACTCTTAACCAGGTGAGGCTTGACGTACGCACGTAGAGAGATGACAGAACTTTCTTCCCTTGCTCCAGGCCTACAAAGAGTTGGGCCTGCTCATGCTCTTGGTTGGTGTGGCCGTCCTCACCTTCTCCAGTCTGGTCTACTTCGCGGAGAAGGACAATCCGAAGGGCGCTTGGTAACCCGGCTGTTTATTTATTTATTTTTTTTTATTGTGGCACAGACTAAAAGCACCTTTGCCATGACATGCAAATCTGGAAGGTCTTTCCTGGACTCTTTCTGGTGGGGCCTCATGACCCTGACCACGGTCGGCTATGGAGATCTCAGCCCTTCCACCTTCCCTGGAAAGCTCATAGGTAAGAATGCAGCAGACTTCATACATCGTGTAGTATTCAGGAGTGATGTCGCAGCGGTCAGAATGCGACATTGGCAAGTGAAAAAAAGAGAAGCCCTGATCCTGCGAGAAAGAAAAGAATCCTGAGAGTAATGAGTACGAGAAGGGAAGAACATACAGATAGGTACTTTCTTCTGTGCTTTGCGCCATTGATGAAAAGAAAAAGAAAAACCTTTGATCTCGGTCGTTCCTTGTGCAGTCTGCGCACATTCCTCGCCGGAAAGAAAGCTGCATATTTGACAAGGCCGTAAAGAAATCAGAGGAACCTTTCTATTTCATGCTCAGTAAGCACAAATTAAAACTTTGTCCGAACGAATCCAATAACATTGGTTATTCTTTCCGATGACTTTTTTCCGCTTCCCATTTACCCGCAAAAACTGCCTCCAAATGAATCATTGCGAAAAGTTCGAATCTCCTACGAAAACATTCTAGCTTAATCTTCTCTGCCGTAAATGCTGTATTAATCCCCCCTCTCTGTAATAGTCCCTCCTCTCTAATTTGCGCCATCACTCCCAGAAGGGGTTGAAAAATGACACCGCCCTGCTCCAGGCTGCATTTATCATCCCACTGTATGTATCCCCCCCCCTGAGAGGAGCTGACATTATGGCTTCTTGTCAGCTCTGTGTATTTCATTGATACATACTTACCATCCTAAAGTCAACTAAAGTTGGCCTCCAAGCTGCTGCTGCTGCTGCTGCTGCACACGTGGAATATTGAGACCTTCACCTTCACATATGGGGAAAAAGAGACAGGACAATCAGATCAGCCATCTGAAGTACGTCTCATGACGAGTATGTGACTTTGTCACAGACAGACAGGAATTTATAAAAATAATCCCTCTCTTTAATATTCTGCTCGAAGAGGTTGAAGAAAAAAACCAATCCCCTAGGGGATAAATAAGGCATTTACGGTACATAGAAAGCAGACGAGTCAGTGCCGGCCAAGGCGGATTGCATGCACTGAAGCGTCTCCTTCATGTTCTGCCACTGCGTACAAAAGTATTAAAGCGTATGAAAGGATATTCCATTAAGTAGTTCATTGAGACCAATAAAAGTGGTCCAATGAATTATCCAATGTTGGGGGGATCAATTGAACAACAACCATCCAGCAAAAACAGAGAAGGTAAAAAATACACATGCTATGGGTGAACGCAATTTTCAGTTGATTGAAAATTATTTTCAAGGACATTTATTGCATAGGATAGCTTAAGTTGAAAAAGAAATATCACTCTGGATAACCGCAACTCTTTTGGCTCAGCTGATCATAATTACAGGTTATATTTGGCTTCAGCGCTCGTGAGTTGAAACCGGTGCAACAACACCGAGGATGAGAAAAATGTGTACATAATCCGCTTGGCTTGAACTTAAGCGATATCTTTAAGAATGCCACAATAGTCACTTTAGGTCAACCTTTGATCATCGCTATTTTTTGAACGAGGTACTGATAAAGGTACGACTTCTCTCACTTTCGGCACAATTACAGATACTTGGCGAATAAATACCCTCAAGTAGTAGCTACATATGCACACCAAGTTGATGATGATGTTCTCAGAGGCAGCAGTTTCATCCCCAAATAACCGAATCGGTGCGTCAGACAGATCTCAGACCTGATCTGTTCTCTCTCGCCTGGTGTTGATGTTGCACACTTGTTCTGTTTTCAGGTGGCCTTTGCGCCCTTGGCGGCATTTTCATTTTGACTCTTCCAATTCCCATTGTGGTG
>JAAUXU010146016.1_pt1 | contig 14295 bp, 10 predicted proteins | sample 7278151 | NCBI WGS metagenome assembly JAAUXU01 (sample SAMN14350113, study PRJNA611818) | marine sediment metagenome | isolation source: surface marine sediment (1.8m) | place: French Polynesia: Moorea | collected 2018-08 | reverse complement strand
GGACAAGGACAAGAAGGACAAGGACAAGAAGGACAAGGACAAGAAGGACAAGGACAAGAAGGACAAGGACAAGAAGGACAAGGACAAGAAGGACAAGGACAAGAAGAGGATTATGGTTGTCTTCATTCTCACTGGAAGGAAACAGGAGGAAAACTGCGGCCTTTTGGCCTTGAACTGTGCAGAAAGCAGGACGACCATATTTTTCTTCGCCAGGAAAGAAGAGACAGAAAGAGACTTTCAGTGAAAAGGCTGAAAGTAGGGAGCCAGCTAGCCGCAGAAGCGACCTCGACACTGATTTCTCCATTACCGAATCCTTTTAACGAATGATCTTTGCTTTTTTCGTGGGGGCAGCTAGAGTCAAAGTGTTTGCAGCAGCTGTGGCAGTCGAGGTCAAAACTTTGCATACGTCCGCGGTAGATCCTTACCTACGGCCCAGTTATGACCCAACCAATGTCATAGCATTGCTGGGCAATAAGTGCTTGCTTGACTTTCATAAGGATTAAATGACACGACTAAAAATCTGCTAACTCTGCTCTCCTTATCTGCTGCAGTGCTCAGTTATGGCAAAGGCAACGCCAGAACATTGTATTCAAAATGGTTAAATCGGAAGGACTCAAGTTTGGCAAAAGTGTGCAAAATTTTGACCCAAAATGTGTAAGTGTCCAAGTCCGATTCTTGTTGTCAGCCACAATGCTCAGTCGTGTTTGACCCAACCAATCAACGCGGTGGCTTCAGAGGAAAACAAGTACCCAAAAGGTTAACCTAAAAACACAGTTTTGTCTCCTGCTGACAAGAGGGACCTTTCTTGATCCTAACCGTACACATACAGGGTAGATGTTCACGGACCTTCTTACAAACCGAGTTCTGAAATGGCGCAAGCTCTTTGATGAAATTTTGAGAATAGACAGTGCAGAATATGACTTTTCATCAAGAGTTTGCAACCCAAGTCCTCAAAGGTGTTGTGATCACTTCACATCTTTTGGCTGCCATCGCCTCATGACAATGACATATGGAATCAATACTTTTTATCTAAGGTCACCAGTCTCATTTTCTTGCCAAATGTCAAAGTTCGATTGGAACAGCTTGACTTTGGATGAGCGAACTTTGCACCCACCCAGTATCCAGATAAAGTTTGCCAAGAATAGCCCCTTTTTGTTCTCAGCTACGACAACATCAATGCCATGGGACAATGAGTATTTGAGAGTTTCCTCACGTTGAATAGAAGTTACTTTTGTAATAATCTGGCTGTCTATGCACGTGCACGAAGAAAAGAAACTTATGTGAACTGAGCAATCTGCGCACACTTCCTTGCCGAATATTGATAATACAACTTTCTCCTCACCCCACTTAGTACGAAAGCAGATGAGAGGAAAGCGACTTCTCTTGGATCCCTCGGGATCAAACAAGGAGAAAAGCTGCTTACAAGTTGCTCCTCACACTTGAGCTACCCAAGTTATTGATGAGGGTCTTTAACCTCCCTGATTTATCATCTGAGCAACTTTTTTTTCCTTCTCTCTCTCCCTAAGTGATCCGGGCCTTTGATTGTGCCGGGTTTGCCACACGGCGAACGGGTCCGACTTGGGCGGGAGCGCCGGCGTCAGCCCTGTGTGGGTCATTCGTCACCGGGAAAGATTCTCCGCCGGGATCATTTTTATACATCTTATCGGACGTCCGAGGAGACCACCTTCCTCCCTCCTATGCCTTTCTTCTCAACTTCATATGACATTAATCTCACTTTTTTTCTAAATGGCTCTTTTATCAGAGGATATTTTAGGGGCACCCTGAGGTGCAGTAACATTTACTACGTCGGAGCAGGAGGAAGAAATATTCCGAGGACGTATGGTTCTCTATTTGCTGACAGAAAGGCCTGCCAAATGCACAAGTTGGCAATACTGACTTGATCCATCCCTGCTGCTGCCCCCTCCAGTGAGACAGAAGAAGAAAACGAACCCCCCCAGAAGAAAACGACCCCCCCCCCATTGTGGATGGACCCATCGAATATTCAAGCGTGGAGAAAAGGGGGGGAGGGGGAAGAAAAGACATTTCTCAGCGAGGAGGCGAAATGAGGGGAAAAAATCCTTGATGAGAAGAGGAGAGAAATTACTGCGATCTCTCTGCAAGAAGACGAATCTTTTCCTCCTGCTGGTGCTGCTTCATCCCCGTACTGATGTGTCTGCAGGTACTGGAGTACGACGTAAATTCGGCGAGGAAAGAAGAGGAAGAATTGCCTGTCAAACGTGTACGCACTGCCAAAGTGCTCAATCGTATCAGCTTGTGACAATCATGGCAAAAAAGTGGGGAAAGGAGGAACTTTCCATTTCCTATGTGTGCGGAGGAAGACAGACAAGCTGGCAGAGGCGCATATGTAACTCTCCCAAGCCACTCTGGTCACGTCAAGCATGACTGCGTTGATGGAGATAAGACCTCGCTTAACTATTCAGCTCCTACAAGCCTCAGATGGCTGCCAAGACAGACAGAGAAGCCAAATGAAGGTCCATCTGTCTTTCATCGTCGTAATTGCCAGGAATTGCACTCAAACTTCCAGACCACTGCACGCTGTGGGTGTGTCTGAGTAATCTCGTGTGGCCTTCGTACGACAGCTCTTTTGAAGGCCAAGTCCAATTGATCGGTGGCCTCAGGTCTGGCCTCATTCAAGCCGGAGGCCTTTTGGCATGCACCGGGTACGTCTCAATTAGCCTGTGATCAATGCCAGCCATTTGAAGTGCACCCAAGTTACTGCGGCTTCGATCCCAGCATGAACAGGCGACCAACTCGTGTTCTAAACATATTCTATATTAGAGCACTTTTAAATACTAATTCGGTCGCACCCGGTTCATAGTTGAGACCTTCGCCTCCGCTTGGGAGAAGCTGCCAAAACGCTCCTCTCTTGCTACTCAAGAGGTCTTTGACGACGATGACGACGACAACGAAGGCCAAAGGACTGAATTTGACTTTAAGGAGGGGGAGCAGACTTCAAAGGCCCACTTGAGTGATGGTCGAATGGAGGAGGAGCAGGAGAAAGGAGACTTTTCTCTTTATGTGGCCTGTGAGCGGCTAAGGAGATTCGGGACATGCAGCCAGTGAAAATGACAAACTCCAGAAAAAAAGACTTGAGCTAAGCTAATCTGCATGTGGTGGAAAGACAGACACACACACAGACAGCCCGACACAGCTGACAGACGTTGTTATTGTTTTTTTTTGCAACCTTTTTGCAGCCTGCGGCATCTGCTTCATTTCGGACAAAATCTTCAGAATTGTTTTCACATCCTGCGCTTTCCCGCACCTTTTTTCGATACCTGCTCACATCTCTCGCTCTTTCACCCCTTTCCACCCAAGATGTGATGAGAAGTGGCGGCCCCCAAATCTCGGGGATGTGATTTCCCCGAGATCTCTCTTTGGACGGCGCGTGCGCATTTGTAGGTAGCTGTCTATGCTTCTCTAGGGCCAAGGAGGATCGGTCTGCAAGGACGTCAACCATGTAGGAGGCGCCAGATGTTGTGGAGAGAAGAAAAAGAGACGAACACCGTCGTCAACAGCAAACAGGGCCTTCAAAACCCCCAAAGGTCTGAGCATTTTGTGACCTGTTCAAGCTGGACGAGTCGGGGTTTCACCGGGTCAGGTTCCCCTTTAGCCCGGGGGAGGGAGATACTCATGCTACGAAACTCAGCCTCGCACCTTACGAGGACGGCTTCGTCATGGCAGAAGAGGGGTTTTTGTACACGTTGCATGCGCAGTTGAAGTCAACAGTTTGGGGGGGGGGGGAAGCGGCCTTTTGTCTTGTTGTTGAACCCTTATTAATGCTAAATCCGTCGTCCCCTTATGTTGTGGCATCGGTTCTGTTACCAAAAAAGGTCTCCGCAAACTTTTGACCTCCACTATGTAGCAATGTCGACAATTGTCATAGAGCCTTTCTACATGAACTGCACCGAGAAGGTGAGGTAGGTATTTTCTCTTTTTATCTGCTCTGTATGTCTGTCTACCTTCTCGTTCCTTTCTTGCATTCGCCGCGCGGACGCCTCATTTTTCTGCTCGAATATGACGTTTTACATTCGGTGCGTGCCAGAAAGGGCGGGCTCTCCCTCTTCTCCACTTCTTTCAGTGGGATTATTGCGCTTACGCATGTGTGACTGAGTGAGTGAGTGAGTGAATGAGCAAGTGAGCAAGTGAGCAAGTGAGCAAGTGAACAAGTGAGCAAGTGAGTGAGCAAAGTGAGTGAGCAAAGTGAGTGAGCAAAGTGAGTGAGCAAAGTGAGTGAGCAAGTGAGTGAGCAAAGTGAGTGAGCAAAGTGAGTGAGCAAGTGAGTGAGCCAGAGACTGGGTGGGCCAGAGGCTGGAAGAGCTGGGTGAGTCAGAGATCGAGTGAGCCAAAGATATATTGAGCTGGTGAATGGATGAGCAAGTGAGTCTTCCTCATCTAATGAGTCAAGTCATACCTCCATTGCGTGGTGTGCAGTGTAAGCAAGTGTGCATTCCGTTGCCTAATGGATAAAGCCATGCATGCAGGGTGGCCCCGAGGACACACACAAGCTCTCTTGACAGCCGGCGAAGGACCACACAAAGGCAGCACAAGTGCAAATTATTAGCGTGGTTGTGTGCGGATTTTAATGAGAACAACCCATTGTAGTTTCTCTCCACGCCACTGTATGCTGCGGAGAGAAGAAAGCAGAAGGGCGACTCAATGCAGACACGAACATTGCATAGCCTCCGTTCACTTGTCACTTGTCCCCCAGCTGCAATCTCCGCGTGCATCAAGGGACTTATTTTTTTGCAAGTTTTTGGCAACTGCCCAAAAGTCCTTCTCTAGTGGTCCCCGAAAGTCTCTCCTTCTCCCCACGCCATACTAGAGAGAGTGAGGGCGACACAACACTGACAGCGCTTTAAGATATGTACCTACCTACCTATGTTGGAGCAATTTTATACGTGATAAGGAAAGTGCGTGAAAGCGCACCGCAGAGCAGAAAAGGGTAAGACGGGTTTACATTTACCCACATTGTATAACGCATTTGAAGAAAGTTTACTCTGAAATGATGGTGCTTGCTAGGAGGCATATATGGCATGGCTGTGCTCCATTCTATCAAAAAGAAACTCTACTCTCACTAATCAGATCAACTGTTGGCAAAAAAGTATAAGTGACAATCTGGAGTATTCAAATCTCCAAGATGCACTCAAAAGTCTGGATGAGACTTCTGCAGTGCCGAAGGATTCATCACCATGAAAATGGACTTGCCACTGAACCAGCTGCAGGTGGACTGTGTCGTCATATCGTTGCTGCAACAATTACTGACTGTTATTACAAATGACCTATGTGGCGCAGAGAGTAATGAGACCAAGGAGAGAAGTGATCGTCCCTCCAGCGTCTCTCCAGCACCAGGCTGGACATCATCAGGGCTGTGAGGAAAAAAAAACTAGAAACCTTCACAGCTGAAATCAGGAATGCAACAGGGGCAAACTGCAGGCTGGCAACACCTTCATCAAAGCACATGGATTCGAGAAAGAGAAGAGACTCCATGGACTGAGGCTTCTGCAGTGTGACAAAGAAGGCAGGATGACTGGATGTGGCCACCAAACCGGAGACAGCGAATGGCAAACTGTCTTTTTCACTGACGAAGGCAAAAAAAAGTCAACCTGGACCGTCCCGATGGGTTTCAACATGACTGGGGTGACCTCAGGAGATCTAGTCTATATGAGCTAGTGGTGGAGGCTTCACTATGGCATGAGGAGGAATTGGCGAAAATGAAGGTGCGCTTCATCAATCATTGCCCAAATGCTCAAAAGTACAATGACCTTCTTCCAAATGCTCATATCATTGATGAAGGGGGCAAAAATTGGTGGTCAGGATCGGGCAGCAACAAAATGCTCTAATGCATAATGCCAGGACCACCGAGGAGGACTTCCTCGAGGCTGATCCAGAACATAACATGGATCTCCAGATCTGAATCCGGGGGCTGGAAAATGGCTGGAGTTCATGAGCACGGAAGACAGCTGGACAGCTCCTGACTGGCATCAAGTGATTCTGGGAGGCCATGGCTGATGACTGCCTGGAATGCCTGGTGGATAGTACGAAATCAAGAGTATTTGATGCCATCAGACTACTTAAAGTGTTAAGTAGGCATGTTCCTTTCAAATTGTCGTTGCGAGTTCATCTTTGGCCTTACGCATTCAGGAATTGCCGGGCTGTTTGGCTAATAAGTACTTGTTCCACTAACTCATAATACGAACGTACTACGTAGTTGCAACGTCATTCCAGGACTGCAGTCATTACTTGCAGTGACACGGGCATCCCAGCATATTCCCGGTGGTCTTATACTTTTTTGCAGCACTGTACGTGTCCTTGGCCGTACTCCAAGTACTTAGTGTCCGTGTACCTATGACTCTGGTACTGGGAGGAATGGGTTGGATGCTATCCTGCTAGAAGAGGAGAGCCCTCGTAACAAGATCGCAGCAGCCGCCGAGGAGAAAGTACAGCACCAGCCAATTAAGAAGGCGCTTTAGGCCCTAAACAAGCCTGCCTCTCTCTCCCTTTTCTTTCCCGCACAATCCGCTATTGTGCAGGCCTACTAAACAGTGCCCAGAGGGCCTCGCTAAGTGTCCGCACTGATATAACCGCGCTTTGCATGGCAAACACACAACCTTGTGCCTCAAATGCTCTTCCAGGACTTCGGGTTGCCGCACCAGATTGTGCACGAAGAAGCAGCATCAAGACTCTGTCACTGTTAGCAATGTCTGCGCGAAAAAAGGCGAATGAAAACCACCACTTTTTGGCGGGGTTACTCACAGCAACGCCTGTGTTTTGATCTCATCTGTGAGCCCAGAGAAAAGAGATCCTCCACTGTAGTGTTGCGCGCGTGCAGTGTAACATGTTGCATCCACTGTAAGGCCAGCAAAAAAAATCTATACAGCTATAATTCATCCATGCCCTGCAGATTTCGAAACCTTTTTTTTTCTTCAAGGTGACCTCTTTTCTCTTCCTCTTGGCGATTGTGTCGGGATGCGCACGACGCCAAAAATATGTGTGCGAGATATGAGTCGTGTGAGCCCCCAAAAAGGAGAGAGCAACAATAACAGCTTCTCTTTATGCATGTACGTGTACATGTTAGGCTAGTTCAAAAAGACACCTTGACAAAAATCTTAGAGTTTGACTCAGATTTTTTTTTTCAAAAAGGCCATTTACCATGCGTAATTTTAGCTCAACGTTCTATAACACACTATATGTAGTGTGCATAGTGCACACATTTTTTTCGGCCATAACTTTTGACTCGATGGAGCAACAGAAGTGGTTCACCCCTCTGTGGAAAGCTGAGAATCTCCTTTGAAACCGAGCTCATATGCACTTTCGCCCTAGAACCACTCACTTTTTCACAATATGGATGCAAAGTTCCTTACCAGCAGAGTTTAGTACATACAAGTTTTACTGTATCGACACTCTGAACGTGGCGTGTCATAAAACTCTAAGTTAAGATTGCACATACTAACACCTAATCTTTTTTTAAAAAAATGGGACTGATACCAGCTATCTACACCCAAGGGCAATCTCCCACCCCTAACAAAACAAAGTGAACAATTTCGAACTAGAATATTAGGTTTGTATTAGGCTAGATCAAGAAATGAATATTTTGAAATTGCATCTAATGCATCTGAAGTTTGTAAATAGTGAATTGAACGGGTTTTTTTCTAGAAAAAAAACCCACCAAAAGTTGACCTCTTCTCTCTCATAATCATCCGTTCTTGTGGAGCTTAAGAACAGTTTTCATACTCAGCAGGATCAGAGCAGACCCAAACAATGATCTTTTCTTTTTTCCATCTCACTAGTTCAAATGAGTCCAGCAGCAAATATAGCAATCAGGAAGAGATTTAAAAAAAATTGACCTAGCCTAATACATTTCATATATATAAATTATACACTACAGCACAGCCCATGCTTTTTTGACGGATCAACAGCTAAGATCTTGTGCACTTTGGCCTTGGTACACATAGACATTAGTAGAGCCTCTCTCTCTCTCTCTTCTTTTTTTTAGCCAATTTTTGAGCCCCAATGAGAGAGACCAAAAAAAAAGTGGGGAGAAAAGAGCTTTAACAGCTCAGTTGTTGAGGAGACAGCGAGAGAATGAGCACGTTGTAGTACGAGTAGGTAGAAAGAGAGGAGGAGGACGACGACGACGACGAGGAGGAGGAGGAGGAGAAGGAGAAGACGGCCTTGCAGGCCGGGTGGGTGGAATTGGCGGCCCATTTCACGTTCAACCGAGTTCGAGTTTCTGCCGACGCTGCCGACTTTGGAGCTGCTGCCGTTGGCAGAGAGGGAGAGAGCAGAGGAAAGGCACAAAATGGAGGGCGCGCTATCATTGTTGGAATCGAGGCTGTGTCACGGAAAGAAGAAGAAGGCCTAACTGCTGCTGCTCCTGTTGTTGCTTTTCTTTACCTTGAAAGTGCGTATGTAATTACAGGGTGAGGCAAGATTGTTGTCTAAGGGTGATGCCAGGATGGAGAGAAATTGCCTGTCAAGCGCTGTCAGGGCAACTAACTACTGCTGCATGGTCTTATTGACGAACAATGCATACGTATGCATTTTAATACTCGCTCTGCATGCACGGCACGCATGCACAGCAGGGAGGCCCTGAAGTTCTCGGTGGTGATGGAGTGGGAATTGAACAATGCGCAGAACTCCCGCAAGGTCTTCCATGGGCGTCTGAAGTGCGTCATTTTGAAGAATCCAGTAATGGTGCTTGTGTGTGATGCTCTGCACAAATGTGAGTCGCATGAATTCTAAAGACTTTGGTGTTGAGAAATCGAACTCGGAGAACAACTTCGTGGCCACCCCGCAAAACACAGTAGCCGCTTAAACTGAGTCTGGCTGTAACGAGGCTATTATGTGAGATTTATCATGCATGTGCAATAAACGTTTGGGCAAAAAGTAGCCTTAGTTGTGAAATTCAACTCGTTGGACGCATTTAAGAAGTCTTGTTCATCAGCATCCACACGCAACCACCGAGGAAACAGTCCAGTGTCGCCAACTACCATTTGTCAGTGCCAATTTCCCCTAAACTGGCATTTTTCGAATTTCTTTGGCACGGCGTTGTTGTGGGTTTCGTATGCGCTGTTTGGCATATTTTGAGGTCGGGTCTTTCGTTAGGGCTTGCCACGTTGCGAAAGCAGCTTTTTCGTTGACTGGGGCAAGTCTCCGAGACCACTTTGGCACACTTTCCTGGTCAGAGCACTGGCAACTCCGTTCGAGTCTCTGGCATTATGTTTGTGAACCTCAACGAGCCTTTTTTTTCAGTCAGTTGGCATGGAAGAATTTTTACCACCTGCCCCCCATGGGACCTCCAGCCAGCAGTCCATGATTAGGCTGTTGCTGTTTAGTGCATTGTCAGGATCCTCCGGAGAGAGAAAAGTAATCGTCTGTCAGAGAAATGCCGCAATAGCGAAGTCAGTCAACACAAGTCAAGGAGCCCACGATTAATGACTACTGTCGGTGGTTGTCATAATGCGCAGAGAGAGAGAGAGAGAAGGGGTTAAAGCTTAGTGGGGACAATCAGGGGCGACGCTGGTGCCACAATTATCCGAACGCACACTTGCTAACCCTTTCTCTCGTCCGCAAACTCAATTTGTCTCTCTTTCGGCCGCCGCACGAGTTTCTAATGACCTTGTAATGAGGTCTTTGGCTGCAGGGGGAGGGGGGGAATAACGGGGTAAAGTGGGGGAATCCACAACTCATAAGGGGAAGAGAGGGAAGAAGCTACGCGTCATTTGCGTAATTTGATCCTTGTCAGCTGTTGCCTTACGTCTCCTCCTCCTCTTTTCCCCCATTTTGTGTTCTGGGCCCATCTTTCTGATTTTGCTGCCTTCTTCCTCTTCCCATCTCATCAGGGAGTACTTCCGTCTTATTACATTAATGCCTAGGGCCTCTCTAGGCCTCTCTCTCACACACTCTCTTCCCCCACCGTGCGTTTGATTGGCTTTTTTCTTCTCCAAGCCCCTTGGACTGATGAAAAGGGAAAAAGAGGAACGAGCAGCCTGGAAAAACTGACACCTTGGTCCGACCCATCTCAAGTATCAAACCAATGCTGAAAGCATTCGAGCCCGCGTCCACAAAGGTGCCAACTAACGAGTGCCAAAGAAGAAGAGGAGGAGGAAAAAGGCCAACTCCTTCCTAAATATAAAGGCCAGGTCAAATGTTATATTCAGGTTGTCACAAAGCCAGTGGCAACCATGTCCGGAGAAAAGAGGGAAAAAAAACCTTCCTTGAGTCCTGCTCCAGAGAGCAATATTATACTATGATTTGTACTGTCATCGTTGAAAGTTGTTTGCTTGTTAGATATTATTGAGCATGTGTAAGCAGGCTCAACTCTCATGCTTTGATGGATTTGGTATGCACAGTGTCGGTTGGCTGGGCAACCTAAGCGAAGGCTTCTGTTAAAAATTTAGCCCCAGCACCGTGAGTTATGGGCAGGTGAAGCTCATGTGTAGGAGTATTACTAGTCCACTCAGATATGCTGGGTATACATAGCATAAATTATGCAGTGAATTTCAGAGGACTCCCACGACGATTGGTCCGTCCTTGTTTTCTCTTCAGTCAATTCATTATTCACCGACTGCTGCTGCTACCTTTCTCTTACAGAATACACGTTGTAGTACTCAGGGTAGCACAGGACAGAGCCAAAAAAAACAATTTAAACTGACCTGGCCTCTCTCTGCTTCGCTTTACGCAATACGTAAACATTCAATACACGCACATTGTTGTTGTCTATGTATGAACAGTGCAGAGGCTCAGCGCTGAACAGGGTGGCCAAGAAGTGGTGTGCGATTGCCGCAGCATTCCAGGTTGGCGCCACACAAAGGCATCATAACTAGATTCATTGAAAGTGGCCTCAATGGCACAGTCCCGACACCCTTGGAGGGCCTGGCAATGTTCTCACTCCCAGGACTTGTGGATGCGTGACGTGTATGCAGAACGAGTCAAGTGCAACATTAAAATGCATACGTATACATTGTTCGAGGCTTTGTCGAATCATTCCGCCACGACCACGATCTGAACCACCCTGTACAGGGGACGCGCATGCTCGTGCACGTGTGCACTTTGCTGCGCAGGTCAAAAGAAGGAGGAAAATTCGCAAAAGCAGATCTGTTTTTGTCTAAAGTTACCTACCCGATAGACGCAGTGTGTTTGTCATGCATGCAGCAGAGTCACGTATATTTCTAGATATAATGTAAAAGTGAAGTCCGCAAAGTATAGCTGTTGGGTGCTGCACAAGATTGTCCTAAGTGGAGTCTGCGAAAACGAGGACTGCTGTGGTCCCCCCATACAGAAGTATGCAAATGACCACCTCTTAACAAAGGAATTGCCAACTGGTGTCATCATTTCCTCCACTGCTCTCCTTTAGTTCCTCGTCTTTATCTCACGACTCTACTATATGCACAGTAAAAAACGTGCATCTGCAGGTGCATAAATGGGTACGTACGTAGAGGGGGGGGATTTTACGCAAATGCCCGGTGGTGCCGGACCCAAATGGTACCTTATTAGTGTGTGCGCTTGCGTGCGTGCTCGTGTGTGCAGGGGTAAAAAGAGGAGGTTTTTCTTCTCAGACCACCGCCGATATTGGCCACGATAAGAAAAGCCTCCTACTCTCTTCCTAGCACACACACACACTCATGCTTGCGCGCGCACGCACAAAAACGAGCGAGCGAGCGAGCGAGGTATTATATCGTCATTCTTCTCCTACAGATAGGGTGGGATGCCTATGTATGCATTTGGTGGTGCCGAGGAAGGACCCCCGTTGTTGTACTTGCTGAAGTCACGCTCTCACTCGTGATCTTTCTGGGCTTTCACTTTCCGTTGTTGTCGGGGTTTTTTTTTTTTTTACTTTCTCGCACTTGTGGATGCGTCTTTTTGTGTAACTTTCAATGGATGAGGCCAAGGCAAAAAAAAGAGGAAGAAAGAACAAGAGAAAAGAAAATCTCGTTCAAAATTCTTACCCTGGTGGGTCTACGCTGGTTCTGACGGTCCGACCGCAGAAGACGGCGATGATGAGAGCCACGAGGAGGCCCTTGACCGAAAAGAGGTCGCCCGCCAGATTGGGGCTACTAATGTTGCTGGACATCATCCTGTTGGGCCAAGACTCGGAATCAATCGCTACATGAAAGGTCTGACTTTGGAGTGTCAGAAAAAGAAAAGGAGAAATGTTGCTCTCTGCTGCTTTATATAGTCGGAGCATGAATTACGCCAAATTTATCAGATCTCTGGAGTTGTGCACAAAAGGTTGTCTTGAGCACCACTCACTTCCTGTTCCGGAATGGCAAGCTGGGCTATTGATCCTCCGACACCGCCGCGTTCGTCTCCTTCCTCCTCACTCTGAGCAGCAGTGTTAGAGATCGCATCATGGGCGACGATTCTAGCACGGACGCCACTGAGAGCTTCTTCCTTTTCTTCTCCTCCCACGACGACGACGACGACGACAGCGGCGACGACGACGACTGTGACGACAACGAGATCCTCGTTGATGCTGGTGCTGATTTCTCTGCTTCCTCCCAGAGAATCGTCAAGCTGACGGACATCGAAGAAGCGACCGGAGACAGATGCGGCATTTTCCTCCAAATGGCTGGCCAATTTTTCTTCTTCTTCCTCTCCTACTTCTTCTTCGCAGCCTCGAAAAGAGGCTCACTCACTTTCAATGGCCGCAGCAGCCCTGTTTTCTGGTCCTGCTCCTTTTTCTTCTGCTCTCTCACTATGTCATGCTCCGGTGGTCATTTCTGCCGCAGTTTAGCGCGGCAGAAAAGAGGCCACATTGGTTGTTGCTGCTTTGTAACGAGTGGCACAAACACACAAACACTCACGTGTGTCCTTTTCGGCCTTTCTTTTAAGTGTTGCAATGACAATTATGGCATGTAGATGCGGAGAGAGACAGAGATCGAGTCACTGCACGCGAAAAAAACAACTGTCACTTCCTCAACGTCTCCCCTTCCTCCATCAGTGGCTTCGTCGTCACGATGAGCAAGACCTCGCACCGCTACTCCGCGTCCGCCACCGCCGAGTCCGCAGAAATACACCGCGGAGCTGCATAGATCTCGTCATGTTGTTCGTGGTAGTTTTAAGAGCTGAGCCAGCCACAATCTGCCGCAGCGGCTCCTCCAGCCAGGCCTAATCCCAAACTACATGTTAACATGTGTACGGGTTGGGCGGCGTGAAAGAACTGACAGGACGAGATTTGGTCACTCGCCACGATGACAAACAACGAGTACAGGGTGGGGGATCCCGGACAATATGGAGGCACACGTCAGCAGCCAGGAGACGATTGTTTGTTGATCACCCCCTCCCCCCCGGGGTTCTTCCGCTCCTTCTCGTCCGTGGGTCGTTGGATCGGGCGATGGAGCTGCCTTCGCCCGTCAAGGTGTGCGTGCCTTCGACGTCGGGGCTCGGACGACGACTGTAGGGCGAGCTTGGCTTTCTGGCTCTCTTTTCCTTTACTCTCTCTTTTGGTTGAGAGAGAGAAAACCGGCCTTTCTGACAGTTGCTTTGGGCTCCCAGCGTAGTAGAAGGAAGGAGGTGGGCACTCGTAAATACTGTAGTTGCTGCTGCTGCCGTCGTCGTCGTCCTCGTCGTCGCTGCTCTTGGCGGTGGCGGCGTCGGGCAGCAGAGGTGCTTCTCGCACTTGATGCCCAAGCAAGCAAACCAACCACTATGACGCCAAAGAGGGGCTCTCCCTCCCCTCCCCTCCCCTCCCCTCCCTCCCCCTCCTCTCTGGATTCAATAAGAGGGGGGCCTCCCTAACGGCGCTCACGCTCATGCCTGCGCGGAAGGAGGGCGTGCGCGCACTTGATGCTCGTGCCTACCCCCTCGTCCTACTCTTGGTCGTCGTCGCTGCCGTCGTTCTTCCTCCCTCCCTCCCTCGTTTCCACCCTCGCACAACTGTACTCAAGGTACTACGCTCTCCTCCTCCTTTACCAAGGAGCTTTCGGAGGAGAGCGCGCGCTATTTTCTCCGGCACCTCTTTATCCCCCTTCCCCCAAGCACGGCCCAAGTGAGTAGTAGAAGGCTGTCTACCCCCCTAAAAGGAGTAGGGGGGAAAGCTGCACCAACAGCAGCGGAGGCGCCAGCAACAGCAGCAACGTCAACGACGCGTCCCTCCTCGCTCTCTTTGCCAGACGGTAGGACTGGAAGAGGGGAGGGGGGGGGGGGGGGGGGGGGGGCGTGGGGCCTCGAGCCCGCAAGCCCAACAACCCAAAACATCCAACAATACTGCTGTAGCGGGGCGGGCGCCCCCCCCCCCCACCAACAAAAAAGCCCGCCCGCGGGGTGGGAAAG
>JAAUXU010052704.1_pt1 | contig 14296 bp, 11 predicted proteins | sample 7278151 | NCBI WGS metagenome assembly JAAUXU01 (sample SAMN14350113, study PRJNA611818) | marine sediment metagenome | isolation source: surface marine sediment (1.8m) | place: French Polynesia: Moorea | collected 2018-08 | reverse complement strand
CCTACGCGGCTTATTCCGCGGTGAGCATCTTCGACCGGCAGCATTACGTCGAAATCGGGACGGCCGCGCCGGCCGCCTACTGCGACAGTCTTTTGAATGGCCGCCGCTATCTGCGTCGCGTCATCGCCCGGGATCCGGCGGCGCGCTACATGGCCATCACCCAGAACCATCTGCCGTCGGCCGGCGGCTCGCTGCTGCACCCCCATCTCCAGGTGCACGCCGACCGTGTGGCCGCCAACCATCTCCGCTTTCTCGAAGAACGCGCATCCACACATTGGCAGACCACCGGCACCGCCCTTTTCAGTGACTATCTGGCCCGTGAAAAGACTGACAGACGACGGATGATCGGCCGTTGCGGGCGCTGGCATTGGCTGGCGGCCTTCGCCCCGGAAGGATTTTACGAACTATGGGCTCTGCTGCCGGGAGTGACATCCCTCTTCGCCGCTACCGACGCCGACTGGTCCGATCTGGCCCGGGGCATCGTCAAAGCCCAGAATTTCTACCGCCGGATGAACCGCAACGGCTACAACCTGGGGCTTCTGGCCGTCGAAAAAGAAGAAAGTGCGTTGGAGCTCCGTCTGGTGATGGTGGTGCGGTCCAATTATGCCCCTTGGGTGCGTAACGACCACACCGGGTTCGAAGTCATGCTGGGGGATATGGCCACCTTCAACCGGCCGGAGGAAACGGCGCAAAAGGCGCGTGCCTTCTGGGGTTAGATAGCCGCCCTTGATGGTGCGGCAAGGTTTTTCAGCGGCGAGGACCGTCACCTGAAGCGCGGCCGGGGTGGGCTTGGCTTTTAGAATAAGCGTGCCCGTTCTGGTTGGCGAACCGACGCACAGGGGAGCGCGCGGCTCGATCCGCACCGAAAGTCGGCAGGCTGGAGCGATAGCGGTAGGCCCCGCTGAAATAGCTGCGGTCGTAGCGGCGCGCGCCAAAAGGCTTCAATGCGCGTTGATGGCGTTCGCGGCGGTCAACATCGTCGCGTCGGTGCCGCCGAGGCCCTCGATAATACCGCCGGCTGTAGGCATAGTCGAATTCGGGGGTGTAGAGAATATATCGCGCATCGGACCAACCGTCGCCCAGATCGTCCACGTATGCCCGGAGATCATTGAGTTCGTCGAGGAGCATGTCATATGCTTCGAGCCACGGGCGATGTCCAGGCTGTGCGGTGCTGTGCGGCCCGGCAGCCGATGGCCGGCGGTTCTCATCGGCAGACCAGCGCGACTCGATAACCGTTACATCGCGGGCCTGGACCGGTGGGCGAAGATTCGAATAGATGACGTGGCCGTTTTCATCCACCCAGCGCCAAATCGGCTCGGCCGCCACAAACGCAGCCCATGGCAGCATACACAGCACCAGCACCAGCACCAGAACCAATCGATATGTTTTCATATGGACCTTTCAAGCACGCGGCATGGTTGCGCTTCATATGAGACGACAGTAAGACCCGCTGCCGTTCAAGGCAAGCCATGAGGCGCCTACCGGCCAATCCGTGGAACCCGCCAACTGATCTCCCCTTTACCTTTGGTGCAAATTCGGGAATAATCGGCCGCAACCCGATCACATGGACCCCGCAGGAGGACCTCGAATGACATTTCCACGGCCGTTCCGGTGGCTATCGCTCGTATGTGCTTGCCTGCTCTTCTCCGCCCTGATGGGTGCCTGCCAGGCCCCGGCCAACAAAAAGACGGCCCCGGCCCCCAAGCCGGAGATGCCGGCTATCAAGGGCTTACTGCGCGTCGGCGTCACCCCCAATATGCCGCCGCTCATCTATCGCCAGGACGGCCAGATCGTTGGACTGGAAGCCGAATTCGCCCGGGGACTGGCCAAACATTTGGAATACCGGCTCGAACTTGTGGAAGTCAATTGGGACGATCAGATCGACTACCTGATCGAGGGCCGCACCGATATCATCATGTCGGGCATGTCCGTCACCGACATGCGCCGGATCCGCATCGCCTTCTGTGCGCCGTATGCCAAAACCGGACAGATGGCCTTGATCCGACGCGAGGACATTCAGCGCTTCCGGACGGGCTACTATTCCCTGGTGGAGATCCCGGCCATCGGGGCGATACGCGACACCACCGGCGACCTGTTCATCCGCTCCCGCTTCCCCGATACCCGCAAACTGTTTTTCGACTCGCTGGACGACGGTGTCCGGGCATTGATGCGCCGCAAGGTCGACGTGTTGATGCACGACGCCCCGGCCGTCATGATGGCGGCCGCCCGTTTCGAAAACAACCTCGCACCCATACCGAAAATGTTTACCAACGAATATCTGGCCTGGGGGGTCCGCAAGGACAATCCTGAGCTGCTCGAGAAGGCCAACGCGTATATTGCCACGCTAAAAAGTAACGGCCGTCTGCAGGAAATGGTCAACCGCTGGATTCCCTTTGTCGAAAACTAAACCCGGCGTTTCGGCGGCGTCACCGTACCGCTTGGCATGGCCTCCGCTCACCGGTGACGGGCGCATCCGCTTCTCTGACGCTGATTGACATCCACCCCTGTTTCCGTTAGGGTTTTCTTTCGCTTTTGGGCGTCGGACCGGCACCGGCCGGCCAAGGCCCAATCCCCACCCTTACGTATCGGAATACTGCCATGATCGTTGGTCTCGATGTCGGTGGAACCCATGCCGACGTGGTTTTGCTGGGAAACGCGGGTGTTCTGAAAGAAGTCAAAGTGCCGACGGATCCCGACAATCTCTTTCAGACCGTCCTGAGCGCCTTAGACCAAATCACCGCCGACGTCGACCCGCACCGGATCGAGCGTATGGTCATGAGCACCACCCTGACCACCAACGCCATCATTCAGCGCAAGCTGCCTGCGGTGGGCATGATCGTCTCCGGCGGTCCGGGCATCGACCCGGAGCGCTACCGCACGAACGACCATTATGTCTGCCTCTCCGGCTCCATCGATCACCGCGGCCGGGAAGTCACGCCGATCGAGACGGCCGAGGTCGAGGCGGCCAGCGAACGATTCCGCGCGGCCGGCATCCGCAATGTCGGGGTCATCACCAAGTTCTCCACCCGCAACCCCGACCAGGAGCTGGCCATCGCCCGCCATCTGGGAGACGCTTTCGACAAGGTTTTCATGGGGCATCGCATCTCCGGCAACCTGAGCTTCCCCCGCCGGATCGTGACCACCTACCTCAACGCGGCGGTCCACCCCATTCACCGGCAATTCTTCGAGGCGGTCCGCATGACCCTGGCGCAGAAGGGCTGGGACGTTCCCATCCGCGTGCTCAAGGCCGACGGCGGCAACACCAGCTTCGAGGCGTCGATCGATTATCCCGCCCAGACCATTTTTTCGGGCCCCGCCGCCAGTGTCATGGGCTCGATTGCCTTCGGGCCCGAGGACGGTGAAGCCCTGGTCATGGACATCGGCGGCACCACCACCGATATGGCCGTCCTCATCGATCAGGTTCCGCTGCTGGATCCACTGGGTGTCGAGTTGGGCGGGCACAAAACCCTGATTCGGGCCTTGAAGACCCACTCCATCGGCATCGGCGGGGACAGTGCGGTGCGTTTCCAAGACGGTCACCTGCGGGTCGGCCCGCATCGCGACGGGCCCGCCCTGGCCCACGGCGGACCGACCCCGACACCGACGGACGCGCTGGTCATCCTGGGCAAGGCCCGCCGCGGGGACCGCACCGTGGCCGTGGAAGGTTTCAAGCCCCTGGCCGCGGCCATGGGGCTGTCGGTGGAGGATGCAGCGGCCGAGGTATTCGAGCACACCTGCCGGCTCATCCTGGCTGAGGCCGAGGCGATGATCGCCAGGATCAACGAGCAGCCGGTCTATACGGTGCATGAAATGCTGGCCGGGAAAAAGGTGGCGCCGTCGACGATTCTGGTGCTGGGCGGCCCGGCGCACCTCGTGGCCGAGAAGCTCGAAGCGCTGTCGTCGCTAAAGGTCGGCGTCGTCCCCCGCTGGGCGGTGGCCAACGCCATCGGCGCCGCCCTGGCCCGCACGACCTGCGAAGTGGTTCTGCATGCGGACACCGAACGGCAGACCGCCTTTGCCCCCGAGGAGGATTTCCAGCAGCATGTGGAACGCGCCTTCGACCGCCGTGACGCTTTGGAAATGACCCTCGGGCTGCTGAAGGCCAAAGCCGTTGCCCGGGGCGCCAACGCCGACCACCTGGAAATGGAGATCACCGAAGACCTGCAGTTCAACATGGTCCGCGGGTTTCAGACCACGGGGAAAAACATCCGCATCCGGGCCCAGGTCAAGCCGGGCCTGATCCATGACTACGACCCGGTGGCGGGACGGCTGATGTAGACCGCGCCGGGCGCGCTTTTTTCAGGAAATCGCCATGCTGAAAGCCAAGCACAAAACCGGGCTGGTGTTCTTCCCGGCCTTTGACTGGGCCATCGACCCCACCCACCCCGAACGCGAGGAGCGCTTGCTCTATACCCAGGACCAGGTGGTGGAAGAAGGCCTGTTGGATATCGACGGTCTGGTGGAGCTCAAACCCGACCTGGTGACCCCCGCCGACGTCGAGCGGGTGCATTTCTGTCTTCCCGACCCGCGGGCCGTGATGACCGAATCCCACTTCATCAGCGCCGGGGGCGCCACCACCATCGGACGGGCCGTGATGGAGGGCCGTGTGGAAAAGGGCTTCGCCCTGGTACGCCCACCCGGCCACCACGCCATGCGAGTCGTCCACGGTGCGCGCGGGTTCTGCAACGTCAACATCGAAGCCATCATGATCGAGCACCTGCGGCAGACCTACGGGGTCGACCGCGTGGCCATCGTCGACACGGACTGCCATCACGGCGACGGCACCCAGGACATCTACTGGCATGACCCCGACACGTTGTTCATCTCCATCCACCAGGACGGCCGCACCCTCTACCCCGGTTCCGGATTTCCCAACGAGCTCGGCGGGCCCAACGCCATCGGGACCACGCTGAATATCCCGCTGCCGCCGCACACCTCCGAAGAGGGTTTCCTGTACGCGATCGAACACGCCGTCCTGCCGATCCTGGAGGATTTCAACCCCCAGCTGATCGTCAACTCCGCTGGGCAGGACAATCATTTTTCGGATCCCATCACCAACATGAACGTCACGGCCCACGGTTACGCCGAGCTCACCCGCATGCTCAAGGCCGACATCGCCGTCCTGGAGGGGGGCTACGCCATCGAGGGCGCCCTGCCCTATGTCAACCTGGGCATCATCCTGGCCATGGCCGGCATGGACTACAGCCATGTCCGGGAACCCAGCTACGACCCCGAACGGCTGCGCCAGTCGGAATCCGTTAGCACCACCATCGCCAAGATCTGCCAGCTGGTGCGGGCCTACTGGGACCAGCGCGGGGCCATCGCGGCCGAAGTGCGCGCCAAACCCGGCTGCGATAAGCGCTCCCGTCAGATCTTCTACGACACCGACGGCATCCACGAAACCCAGGAAGAACACATCCAGCTGTGCGACGACTGCGCCGGCGCCCTCAAGATCGATTCCCGGTCGGACCGCGGCCAACACATCCTGGCCGTCCACATCCCCCGCCAGGCCTGCGCGCGCTGCCAGGCGCAGGGGCGCGACTGGTTCGAGCAGGCCGATGCCAAGCCCTACCAATTGGTGGCTCTCCAGGACCGCACCACCGACACCTACACCGCGCGTTCGGCCTGACGGTCGACCATCGCTGATCCCCCATGGTTTACCGCCAGCAGCAGATCCGGGGCAACCTCGAGCGGCGGGCCCGCCTGCTGGCGGCCGTGCGCGCCTTTTTCGAAGCCGCCGGCTATCTGGAGGTCGAAACGCCGGTGCGCATCCCGACCGTGGCGCCGGAGGCGCACATCGACCCGTTGGCCGCCGACGGGTGGTTCCTCCATACGTCGCCCGAACTGGCCATGAAACGTCTCCTGGCCGCCGGCTATCCACGCATATTTCAGATCTGCCGCTGCTTCCGCCGGGAGGAACGCGGGAGCCGCCACCTGCCGGAATTCACCCTCCTGGAATGGTACACCGCCCATGCGGACTATCGGCACATGATGGCCCAGACCGAGGCCCTGGTCCGGCATGCGGCCCTCGGGGTCAACGGGAAACGGGAGCTCGCCATCCGGGGACGGGTCATCGACCTGGCCGCGTCGTTCGATCGGATCACGGTCGACGCGGCTTTTGCCCGCTGGGCCGGCGGCACCCCGGAAGACGCCCTGGCCGAAGGCCGCTTCGATGAACGGGTGGGCCTTGAGATCGAACCCCGGCTGGGCTGGGAGCGCCCGGTTTTTCTGTACGACTATCCCGCGGCCTGCGCCGCCCTGGCCAGGCTGCGCCCCGACCGGCCGACGGTGGCCGAACGATTCGAGCTCTATATCGGCGGCATCGAAGTGTGCAACGGCTTCAGCGAACTTATCGATACGGACGAACAGCGCCGGCGCTTCAAGGCCGAGCGTGACCTGCGCCGCCGCGACGGGCGGACGCTCTCCCCCATGCCCGAACCCTTTCTGGCGGCGCTGGCCGACATGCCGCCGGCTGCGGGCAACGCCCTGGGCATCGACCGGCTGGCCATGCTGCTGGCCGACACCACCGCTATCGACGACGTGAGTGCCTTTGTCCCCGAAGAGCTCTAGTGCCCGACCAGAAAAGGCATCTTTCGGCCCAGGCCGGCGTTCGCGCACTTCTGAAATCCTCGACGTTACCAGGCTACGCGTCGCTTCGCGACGACGGCTGCGCCGTCGGTATAAAAAGCACTGCGGTTTGTTGAACACCGAACGCCAAACGAGCAGATGTGAAATCCCGCCGCAGGGCGGGAGCCTGAACCGAAATCTACCTCTTCTGGTCGGGCACTGATGGCCTTATGCTGCGCGACGCGGCCAGTGTTCAGCAATGGATGGCATCCGCGTCACTGCCGGGTCATTTTTTATCCTGAGGAAAATACTTGGACCTGCTTTAGGGCAGCGAGCTTTTGAAGCCGGCGGCGCGGAAGGGCGAGGGGGTCACCCCACGAACGGGCGACGCAGCACGGTGTCCTTGCGCCAGCGCCGATCATCGGGGTGGGGGTATTGCAGGTTGTAGTGCAGCCCCCGGCTTTCCTTGCGATGCCGGGCGCTACGGATGATCAGTTCGGCCACGATGGCGAGGTTGCGCAGTTCGATAAGATCGGGGGTCACTTTGAAATTCCAGTAATAGTCATGGATTTCCTTCTGAATCGTCTGCATCCGCCGCCAGGCCCGCTCCAGGCGTTTGTCGGAACGCACGATGCCCACGTAGCTCCACATGAAACGCCGGATTTCATCCCAGTTCTGGGTCACCATGATATTCTCGTCGCTGTCGGTGGTGCCGACTTCGTCCCAGACGGGGGGATCGGGAAATTCGGCGATGCCCCCGGCTTGATATTCCGCCACGGCCTTCTCGCCGGCTCGGTGAGCATAGACCAGGGCCTCCAGCAGCGAGTTGCTGACCAGCCGGTTGGCGCCGTGCAGCCCGGTGCAGGCGGTTTCGCCCACGGCATAAAGATGCCGGATGTCGGTGCGCCCGTGGGTGTCGGTCACCACGCCGCCGCAGATATAGTGCGCGGCCGGCACCACCGGGATGGGCTCCCGGGTCATGTCGACGCCGAAGCGTAGACAGTTGGCATGCAGGTTGGGAAAACGCGTGCGCACGAAATCAGGTTCCCGGTGCGAGATGTCCAGAAAGACGGCGTCGTCGCCGCTGCGTTTGAGCTCGGTGTCGATGGCCCGGGCCACCACGTCGCGGCAGGCCAGATCGCGCGCCGGATCGTAGTCCGACATGAACGCCCGCCCCCGGGCATCCCGCAGTGTCCCCCCCTCGCCGCGGACGGCTTCCGAAATCAGAAAATTCTTGGCCTCGGGATGATAGAGGCAGGTGGGATGAAACTGGACGAACTCGAGGTTGGCCACGGTGGCCCCGGCACGGTAGGCCATGGCGATGCCGTCACCGGTGGCGATATCCGGGTTGCTGGTATAGAGGTAGACCTTGCCCGCTCCGCCCGTGGCCAGCAGTACGATCCGGGCCCCGAAGGTTTTGACCCGCTTGGCGGCGCGATCCAGGACATAGGCCCCGCAGCAGTGCTCTTCATGCGTCGTGGTCACCAGCCCGCGCTTCATGCGGGTGGAGTAGGTGATCAGGTCGATGGCGATGTGGTTTTCGTAAAAAGTGATCTGGGGATGGTTGCGCGCCTTTTCCAGCAGGGCCCGCTCGACCTCCCGGCCCGTCATGTCGGCCGTGTGCACGATGCGGTTGCGTGAGTGGCCGCCCTCGCGGCCCAGATCGTAGCCGCCGGAGCCCCGGGGATCACCGCTGAAGGCCACGCCGCGGGCCACCAGCTCACGGATGCGCGCCGGCCCCTCGCGCACCACCAGTTCAACCACCTCGCGACGGCACAGCCCGGCCCCGGAGGCCAGGGTGTCCCGTACATGCAGGTCGTAGGAATCATCCGCGTCCAGAACGGCGGCAATCCCCCCTTGGGCCAGGTTGGTGTTGCTCTCCATAGCCGCTTTTTTGGTGACCACGGCCACGCGGCCAACCTCGGCCGCGCGCAGCGCGAAATTCAGACCGGCGACGCCGCTGCCGATGACCAGGAATTCGGATTGAACTTCCGTCACCATTCACTTTCCGGATCTCTTAAAGGGGGGGCCTCACCCGCGGAAGGGCCGGGGGGCCGCCTGGGGAACAAGCCCGGATCCCCGCCATGCGCCGGTGGCTAGGTCATGTAGGTGGATCGGCGCCGCTGGCGCTTCATGACCAGACCCAGCACGATACCGATAAACAGGATGCCGGCGCCGCTGAAAAAGAAGACGAGGTATTTGCGCATCTGAAAACGCTTGGCATCCGCCTCCTTCTTGAGCGTGTCGAAATCACGCGTCAGATTTTCCATGGCGCTGGTCTTGGAGCCGAGGTTGCTTGCTGCCTGCTCGTTTTGGGCCTTCAGCTGGCGGTTTTCTTCCTCCAGTCTGGCTGCCCGGGCTTCCAAATCCGCGTGCCGCGCGTTGAGTTCCTCCAGGCGCAGATTGCTGGGCTTGGTGGTGGTGAGATAACGCTTGGGCATCCAGCCTTCCTTACCGCCGGCCAGCCGGACATGGGCCCACTCTTCGTTCTCTTCCATGACTTCGGTCACCCTGTCGCCGGTCGATACGAAGGCCAGGATCTTGCGTTCGAGTCCCGGGCCGGTCCGCAGCGCGGATTTGATTTCCACGTTGACGTACCAGTTCTGGGCCATTGCCGGGGGGGCCGGCGCAGCGCACACCGCCAGAACGACGGCGAGGACTGCAACGCACAGCCATGCAGCCGGCCTTGGATTGGAAACGAAACTGCGGGTCGACATGATAATGGTTTCTCCTTGTATCCATCGCAGCGGCGCTGGATGTTACGCGAACGACCGAGGGGAACGGTATAATTTATCTTGCTATATTGATTAGAAATTAGAAACGATGTCAATAGCCACTTTTAAAAACCCGGCGGGTGTGTTAGCTTTTGACAGTATTGTTAGGACTCCCGCAAGGCCGAGCAACGGCGCAACCGTACGCTAGCAACCATGATCGCCTACGATTTGACATGCTGCCAGGGCCACACCTTCGAAGGCTGGTTCGAAGACGCCCGGGCGTTCCAGACCCAGAAGAAAAGGGGGCTTGTAACCTGCCCGGTCTGCAGCAGTGCGGAAATCGCCCGCATCCCCTCGACCTTTGCGATCAAAAACCGCCCGTCCCTGAACCGCCCCCCCCTTGAGGATGCGAAGATCAATATGGAAAACTTGGGGCGTCAAATTCAGGACTACGTCGAGAAAAACTTCGATGACGTCGGGTCGGATTTCGCCAAGGAGGCGCTCAAAATTCACTATGGGGCCGAGAAACCGCGCAATATTCGCGGGGTCAGCACCAAGCAGGAAGAAGAAACCCTCCGCAGCGAGGGGGTCGACTTCATCAAGGTCCCCCTGCCTGCCGCGACCAAAGATAAAACCTGAATCCTCCGCTGGCGGCTCCGGCCTCGTGTGCCCGCGGCGGCCGCCCGCTTCGGCCTTCACGCCATCGGACCGCCAACCCGCCCTCAAGCACCACGCAGACGTGCCGACAGGAACGAAAGGCGCTGACGCGGCCGGTTGTTCTCCACGGCCACAGCGACGGCCCGCCGGCTGCCCACGATGACGACCGCGTCCCGTCCCCGGGTGATGGCGGTGTAGAGCAGGTTGCGCTGGAGGAGGGCATAGTGCTGGGTCAATAGCGGCACCACCACGGCGGGGTATTCGGACCCCTGGGATTTGTGCACCGATATGGCGTAAGCCAGCGAGAGCTCGTCCCGCTCGTTGAAGGCGTAGGCCACCTGCCGGCTGTCATAGGCAACCGTAAGCGATTCCGCCCCACGGTCGACGTCCACGACCATCCCGATGTCTCCGTTGAATACGCCCTTGGCGTAATTGTTCCGCAGGTGCATGACCTTGTCGCCGGTTTGAAATAGCGACCCGGAGGCGGCCGGGGGCCGGTTGAGTTTGCGCTGCAGGGCCTGGTTGAGATTAATGGTGCCGACCTCGCCCTTGTGCATGGGGGTCAGAACCTGGATGTCGCGGATGGGATCGAGACCGAACCGGCGCGGCAAGCGCTGCGTGCAGAGTTCGACCACCGTGGCCACGACGGCTTCGGGATTATTTTCTTCGATAAAGACAAACGCCGCCAGATCGCGCGGCACCGGTATTTTCAGATCCGGCATCCGCCCCTGGCGGACGCGGTGGGCATTGAGGACAATCGGACTTTCCGCCTGCTGGCGAAAAATGCGGGTCAACTGATAGACGGCCGCGCACCCGGAGGCGATGACATCCTGAAGCACATTGCCCGGTCCCACCGGCGGCAACTGAAAGATGTCCCCCACGAGGATCAGCACCGCGTCTACGGGGACCGCCTGGAGAAAATGAAACGCCAGCAGGGTGTCGATCATCGAGGCTTCGTCCACGATGAAGACATCGGCATCGATGGGATCATCCCGGTTTTTGGCGTAACCGCCTTCAACGGGGTTGAAACCCAGCAGTTTGTGCAACGTGGCCGCCGGCTGCCGCGTGACCTCGCTCAAGCGGCGGGCCGCCCGGCCGGTGGGGGCCGCCAGGCAGACGCGGCGAGCGAGGGTCGTGAACACCGTGCTCAGCGAACGGACGAGCGTGGTCTTGCCCGTGCCCGGACCGCCGGTGATCACGGCCACCCGGTGGTTCAAAACCCCCTGGACGACCTCGAGCTGGTCTTCGGAGAGCCTGATGGCCAAGCGTCGAACCACCGTGGCCGTAATTTCCTCCGCCTGGCAGGACACGGCCGGCGGCGCCAACGACTGCATGGCCCCCAGACGCGCGGCGATGCCCACCTCGGCGGCGTAAAGCTCCGGCAGATAGACATGCCGCATGCCCGGTGCGGACTCCAGGAAGTCGCTGACGATTTCACCCTCCTGCGCCAGGGTGGCCAGTATGGCGGCCATCTCCGCCGGATCGATGTCGAAGCGGGTTCGCCCCGCCTCCAGCAGATGCTCCTCCGGCAGGCACACATGCCCATCGGCAACGGCCTGCGCGAGCAGGTGCAGCAAACAGGCGCGCAGACGATCGGGGTCATCGGCCGGCAGGCCCCGACGGCGGGCGATGGTGTCGGCGATGACGAACCCGCGACCGGGCAGGTCGTCCACCACCCGGTAAGGGGTGTCCTTAAGGATGGACAGGGCCTCGTCCCCGTAGGTTTTGAGCAGCGGACCGCAGTAGGCGGGATTGAGCTCGTTCGTCTGCAGAAACGCCATCAGTTCGCGGACGGCATGATGGGCCTTCCAGGCCGCGGCAATCCGCCCGGCCGTGTCGGGCCCGATCCGGCGCACCTCCGTCAACCGCTCCGGACAGCTGTCGATGACCTCAAGGAGTTCGGCCCCGAAATGCCGGACCAGGCGGTCGACGGTTTTCGGGCCGATACCGGGAATCACACCGGCGGAAAGGTAGCGCCGGATACCGTCGACGGTGCTGGGCAGCAGGGTTTCATACCGCTCGACCTTGAGCTGGGCGCCGAAGCGGGGATGTTTTTCCCAATGCCCGGTAATCTTCAGGTTTTCACCGCGGCCCGAATGGGGCAGGTAGCCCAGAATGCTGATCCGGCTGCGGGTGGCCTCGACCCGCAGCCGGGCGATCGTGAAATGGTTTTCAGGGTTGCGATAGGTGATGTGCTCGATGGTCCCCGTCACCGTGACACGCTTGTCCGGAGACGCCATCAGACTTCGCCCCGGCATTCGTCAAGGAAACGGACGGCGGCCGCCAGGTCGGCCGCGACCAGGTCCGGTTGAACACCGAGCGCCTGCAGCCGGGAATCCTCGTCGTGCAGACCGGATCGCACCAGGATGGTGGCGCCGCAACCGGCCCGATGGCCGCAGGCGATGTCGGTGGCACGGTCGCCGATCATGACGGTTCGCTTCAGGTCCAGGCCGTAACGCGCCTGGGCCTGCAGAATCAGGCCGGGCTCGGGTTTGCGGCAGGTGCAGTGGTCGTCGGGGTGGTGGGGGCAGTGGAATATCGAGCGGATGCGGCCGCCGCTTTGCGTTACTTCACGTATCAGGCGGCGGTGGATATCCGCCAGGGTTTCCCGCGTCATCATCCCCCGGGCCAGGGCGGACTGGTTGGTCACGACGATCACATCAATGGCAGCCGCCGTCAGGGCCGCAATGGCTTCCAGTGCGCCGGGCAGAAAAACGAACCGCTCCCAGGAGGTAACGTAATCGGGCGAATCACGGTTGATCACCCCGTCGCGGTCGAGAAATACGGCCTGCGGGCAACCGGAGACAGCCCGCTTATTCGGCCACGATGAAGACATCATAGCCCTGCTGTATCAGGGTGCGCTCGTAGGCCTCGGCCTCGTCCAGCCGGTGGGCCCGCCCCACCCGGACCCGGTGAAAGAACCCGTCCCCGCGGTCAAACGAGGCGATGTGAACATTGGTGTGATGCTGTTCAAGCTTGGCGGCCAGGCGCTGGGCATTGGCACGGTCCTGGAAGGCGCCCACTTGGAAGGTGAACTGGCCGCGGGTGAGGTCCACCGGCTCGAACCGGCGCCCACCGCCGTTGGCGGCCACGCTGCGGGTCGGGGCGGCCAGGGCCACGATCTCCACCGGCGCCGTCCCGGGGCCGACCACGCCCAACTTCTGGGCGGCGCCGTAGGAGAGGTCGATGATGCGCCCTTTGGCGAAGGGGCCGCGGTCGTTGATGCGCACATCCAGTTTGCGGCGGTTGCGCAGGTTGGTGACCCGGACCACGGTGCCGAAGGGCAGGGTCTTGTGTGCGGCCGATATCCCGTACATGTCGTAGGTTTCGCCGTTGGAAGTTTTCCGCCCGTGGAATTTGCGCCCGTACCAGGAGGCGGTGCCGCGCTGCTTGAACCCATAGGCGTCCGGGATGGGCTGGTACCATACCCCGTTGACGCGGTAGGGTTTGGGATAGCCCGGCGCACGGGCCGGCGGCGGCTCGACGCGCCCGGCAGGCGGGGTGCTCGTGCTGCGGCAGCCGTAGAAAGCCATGCCGACCACGAGCAAAACCGCAACCCCCAGGGCGACGATCGTCGCTATCCTTAAACGAAAATCAAAGTTAGACATCATCAACAATCCAATATTAGCCCCTCATAAAACGGGCGGCATAAGATCTTTAGCTCTGGAAAGCTCGATTTCGGCAATCGTAATATTGGTTTTCTCCCTTTGCCCCGCGCCGAGCATCTGCGCATCGAAATGCGAAGCGAGGCGCGCAGCAATCACCCGATTGTGAGCACCCGAGCAAGCATTGGAACGCCTTATGGTAGCATGAGGCGGTGCTTCTTCGTCCGGTTTGCCGACGCGCAGGGAAAAGCGGGGCACGGGCGTTTTCTTGACGGTCTCGTAAAAACTCCGATATCTGCGTTATGCTTCATGCCTCGTCATTGCAGCGTACCATAAGTACGCTTCATTCCCCGGGCTGCGCAAGCCTTGATCTCAAACTTTTCCCGAAACCGTCCCAAAAATGACTTTTACAAGTCCATCTTAAAAGTCACGGCCGTTTTTTTAAAACCCATAATCCATTTGGTTGTCATTCGGTATAGCGCCCCACCGGATTGCTCTGATTTGAAGGTGGGAGGGGGGCCTCGATGGGGAGGGTCCGCTCCGAAATGACTTTCAACAGCCTGATAATCTGCCGGTTCTGTTCGATAACCTGGTCGTAGCGGGCAAGCAGCGCTTCCTGCCTGACGAGCATCTCCTGATTCTGGTAATAGATCAAACCCAGCGACCGCGTCGTGTAAAGGGATCCCAGAGCTGCCTGCCGGGCGGGATAATCCGTTCCCACCGAGCCGCTGGGGGGCGGCATCAAGGCTTCGT
>JAAUXU010052231.1_pt1 | contig 14296 bp, 16 predicted proteins | sample 7278151 | NCBI WGS metagenome assembly JAAUXU01 (sample SAMN14350113, study PRJNA611818) | marine sediment metagenome | isolation source: surface marine sediment (1.8m) | place: French Polynesia: Moorea | collected 2018-08 | reverse complement strand
GTGCATCATTGTTCTTTTTTTTAAAAGTGTGTTTAGGTGTTCAAATACTTTTGCACGGCCCCTAGGACAGGCTGCCGAAGGCAGCCTTTGGGGGGGGGGCGGCGAAGCCGCCCGAGGGGTGAGGTGCCCTCTTCACGGTAGGAAAAATTTTCAAAATTTGCTCAAAAACAGTGCCATTTTGGACTACTTTTTGGCTCTCTCTCACGTGTTCAAATACTTTTGCACGGAAGTGTAGATGTTAATTGCTTGAACGCACATTCCACTCTACTTTAGTGCGAGATCCCCGAAACAAAGACTTCACGCACCTTGATGGACTCAGTGTTGATGCGTCTCATCTCACGGGCGATCAAGTTCGAGAACTTGGGGAACGTTCCAAGTAAACGTCCTTGCAGACAGACTACCTCTAGCCAGCAGTAGGCCTGATAGGCCTGGTACCCTCAGGAGGCAGCATCTGATCGAGTTGGTGTACCTCGAGTCGATTGCCTCGTACTTGCCTTAGTTGTACGCGGCGGTCGGGCCGAGACGACCACGCCAAGACACTCGTGACGCTATTGACGATACTGAATCCTTCAATCGACAGTCTCAATTTGACCTAGAAGTCAAAGCAAGACGTAGTCTCGTTCGGACATTCCCTATCTTGTCGTTCAGCTTCTTTATCTCTTCTGTCTGTTCCATCATCATCTTCCTCTCATTCTCTATATCACTGTTGTTATTACTATGATCATCATCATTATCCTCATTACTATTATCATGGCATTATCTTCCTTTATCGTTATTTCTAGTGTTATTATTTTCATTACTTTTATCATTGCCATTATCATCACTGTTATCGTCATCACCATTATCATTATCAAACTATGGTTCAAATCGCGGTCATTGGCGCCAAGTGATACCTTAACTCGAATTCGAGGAGGCGGTGGTGTGATCTTATTTATTGAAACAAATTCACAGTATGTAGAGCAAGTATTTAAAGGCTATCAATGAGGCTGTATCGAGACCTAAGTTGTTAATTTTTGAAAGAAATAACTTTGTATTTTACTTTTAATAACGTTGATGCTTTGTTGCCTACTCGACTGCTCGCTCGTTGGGACGAAAATTTCCAGTACTTCTTAACATTTACATAGGTTATTAATTTTTGTTTAATTTTTCGCTCATTTGAGGCCGTTTTTGAGGTTGCTTTGCAATGACCTCAAGGGCAAGATTGGCCAGATTTTGGCATTTCGGCAACTGAATAAGGCCTGAATAAGGCGGGAGTAAAAGTGAAAGAATCTCGCACCCTAGAAAATGCAATGTGACAATGTGACTCAGCCGAGGCATCATTAAAGATCTTCTAGACATCTCTGTTAGGGAGATTGACTCAATGTTCGAACCTTTTTGTCGTCGATGACATCACCAAGGCTTATCAGGAAATTTGCAATATCTGTGCACACAGAACAGCAAAGCCATATTACCTGCCTTTTTAATACCTTCATTTTGCAATATATTTTCTACTTCTTCATGTACGTCAGTCAGAAAATACTTGTTCGATGGGCCTGAGAGAGCCGCCAGCAGAGGATTTCAACCTGTGCACGTAACACTTGACGCAATCAACGCCGAAGAAATTGACGAATGAGATGTGAGTGAAGGCCTGAAGCTGCGTGGGCAAAAAGGCCTTCTGTTCAAGGACTGAGGCTGCGTACGCAAAAAGGCCTTCTGTTCAAGGCCTGAGGCTGCGTGCGCAAAAAGGCCCTCTGTTCAAGGCCTGAGGCTGCGTACGCAAAAAGGCCTTCTGTTCAAGGCCTGTGACTGCGTGCGCAAATAGGCCTTCTATTCAAGGCCTGAGACTGCGTGCGCAAATAGGCCTTCTGTTCAAGGCCTGAGCTGTTGCTGGCCTCGTAAGCAACAATGCCCAGTCTGGCCAGCAGCATCTTCACGTCCCTTTTGCAGGAAAACTGGGCCTTGTCCAAAGAATCCTTTGGATGAGGGAGAAACTTGTATACAAAAAAATGGATTTGTCATTTAGTGACGTTAAAGTAATAAATTTAGAGTGCCATTAAATTAAGTTGAAGCATGATAAAAAGTAGCAGCTGATGCAACAACAATACTTCAATGTGCAAAAGTGACTGCAAGCTATTCATTATTTTGAGTTAAATTTTTCTCCCGAAACATTATTCAGTTAACTGTCAAATTTTAATACTGCTAAATAAAATTTCGATCACTACATGTGATGCGACAACTGAAACGGTGAAAATAAGTATACAAGATTGTTGTTGACCATGACGGAAAGTTCTTCCCGGATTAAGTTGGAGGAGTTGAATCTCACAAGCTCAATGTGTGTGAAGAGACCACTGCTCCACTGAATCAGAGAGAATCTCCAGGATCTTCTTGCCAACGCTGTCGTTGAAGGCACCTGTGCTACTGAGCTGGAAGAGTTAGATCTGGCACCGAGAATCAAGACTTTGCCTGAGACCCCATCCTCCAGCTCAGGAACCCAAGTGGTTTTTTTTCTCGCTCTCGCTCACGAGGACCTTTTCTGCCTGGATCTCCTTGTGCGACTCTCCTCTGGATCGAGTCAGCGGGCACGTTTCTAGTTTCCTCCGTTATCTCCTGATAAGCCTTCACTTGCTCATTCGCTGTTGTCAAACCCCACGACGTGGCAAAAATGTGCCCTTATCTTGTACACAGGAGGGGGGAGGGGGGTTGGGATCTGAGAAAGACAAATAAAATACATAACGGCCTCCTCCTCTTGGCCACTGCTCAAGCTTGCCTTAGCCAACAACGTGCAGGCCCCAACCTCGATAACACCAAGGTAATGATGCACGCAATAAAGCAAAAAATATGTTTGATTTGTTTCACGAAAATGCAAAGAACAAAGACTGGGAGAATTTAGTCAGTGCCGGGGAGGGGGATTTTTTCGCCAAGAAATGTACAAAATGAGCAACAACACCGATCATGAGCTATAATAAGTTTATAAGATGTAGTCGACTACATGGATGACGGATGTTTCAACATTTAAAAGGAGACCACACAGAGATGACGTAAACTATTAAATGTCGCATCCGTCAGATATCGACTGAGGTGAGTCCCATCACTATGGCACTACATAAGAAGTGCCTGGATTGGGCCATCATCACGACTGTGTTCATGGCATCATACAGAAGAAGAAAAAACTTTAAAAACAACGCAGTGCATACCTGTATGCACATATGTGGCGCCCTAATAACTCACCTGTCAAGTTCACTACAACAGAAGGAGAAGTTGCTGACAACAGCTTTTCAGTCACAAAAGAGTCCTGTATTCTTCCCAATTGTGCAACTTTCCTTGTTCCAAAACTGACCCAATCACTCTGACTGAGGCTGGTGCAGAGCAGCACAAGTCTTCCCACAACGCACGTGTTCGGGGTCGGAGACACCAAATTTTGGCACTTGGCCCCAGAGAAGTCAAGCAACAACCGTCACCTGTTTGCATCCCAAGTGTGGCCAAAATTAAGCACTTGTTGCACTCAGCAAACGTTTCAAGTTGCTAAAAATGTCAGCGGGCGGAAGGGAAAAGGAGAGCCTCCACATCTTTTAGTAGACCTCGAAATTTTAGGTAAACAAACTCTGAAAAAGTATATTCGAAACCTAAAAGGCCCCAACGGGGGAAGAGGGAGGACGAAAGTTCTATCATAAAAATGCTATGAAAGTTGGACGTGTGTTGTTCAAAACAGCTAAAGAGAATAAGTAAATGATTTTCATAAAAAAATCTTGTCATTTTTTTTCACTGCTCAGTTATATTTCATACATGTAGTTCCTGGCCAAGGAGTTGACTGCGGAGGCCAAAGCTGCCACCGCTACGCAGATTGCCACCAGCCCTTCAATGGACTTCCCGACTCGGCTCAGTGCAGATGCGTCCCAGGCTTCGTGGGCGACGGCACCGACTGCATCGCGGCGGAGAGCGGAGGTGGACGAGTCATTCAGTGTTTTTATTAAAGTCATTTATTAAAAAAACATCTTGATTAATCCCCGCCTCCGCCCTTACAGCTCCTCGCGATTGTAGGGAGAACCCCGGCCAGTGCGACCCCAACGCCCGGTGCGACTTCAGCAGGTCCGATCAGGTGTTCCTGTGCCAGTGCAACTGGGGGTTCCAAGGAGACGGATTCTACTGTGCTGTCCAGAGAGGTATCGGGGAAGACTCTTTCTTCTTCCTTTCTCTTCCAACGACTCAAGACAAGACGTTTGCAGAGTCTTGCGAGTCCGCCAACGACTGCTCGCAGGACGCCGAATGCGTCGAGGACGACTCCGGCAGATTCTTCTGCTCCTGCGAGCCGGGGTTCCAGGGCGACGGCTACGTGTGCGACGCCATCGGGGTCACCGACAGGGAAGAACAAGAAAGTCTCAATGGTGGAGGCATCGACGAAGTCAGCAGAGGTGAACACATTAATCTTGCTTCCCACGTCCACGGTCAACTTGTCCGCGGAAAAGTTGTCTGCTTTCTATCAAAAGTGTGTGTCTCAAAAAGTGTGGCAAAAAATATCGAGCCTCTCCACCCATTTCTGTTGCTCGGGTTTGCGCATTATAATTTTCGCTATTCATTTTCAGCTGTTCAAATGCAGGAACGATATTGGCATTAGCGATATTTGCAGTCAGACACATTGGAAAACAAACTTGGCCAAACTCAGTGGAATTGGAGCCGCAGAAACGGGTGAAAAGGCACGATACTTTTGAAACACACTGTATGTATGTTCAAGATCGAGTTGGACACCTTCAGAAGTCACTTCTTGTGGGCTTTGCCTTGAGAGAATTTCAATACTGGGGAGCTGTTTTTGAAGCACTCTGTACCTGAAAAAGAAAGTCCCTTCCAGACCTCTGCAGTGTTGACGAAGACTGCGACGAGAACGCCGCTTGCGTCTACGACGAGCGACATCGAGGAAGAGTCTGCAGATGTCAACAGTTCTACCGAGGCAACGGATATCAGTGCCAACCAGGACCAGGTGCCAAGACAAGATCCATGAGATCAAGTCTGACATGACCGATGACGGGCGATAGAGCCAAACTTTCTCTCTTTTGAGCAGACGCAGGCTGTGACATCTTGGACGACTGCGACCGGAACGCCGAGTGCGTCCAGGACAACTCCTCCTCCGACGCCTTCGTCTGCCGCTGCCTGGACGGATTCACCGGAGACGGGCGCTCCTGCAAGAAGATCCACGTGGCCATCGGCTGCAACATCATAAACTCCTGCGGGAAGTACGCCAAGTGCGCGTTCGACTACGACGACGGCGGCTACAGGTGCAAGTGCGACGAAGACAGGGTGAGGAGAGACACAGCAACCGGATTCTGCGAATAAGGCGGCGGCCACTTCTTTTAACACACTTCTTGAAGTGCCCTAGTTATTCATACGTACAATAAGTGATTAGTTTAAGTTTAAGTGGAGCATTGAGCAGATGGCGAAAAACTAATTTTTAGGTTTCTTACTCTTGCTTGTCCTCTGTCGTTGCATACATAAAATTACGTACGACAACGACAGAGGACAAGAATGTACAAACACTGAACGGACCAAATCTGTAGATAACGCATTTTGCATATTAACAGTTGTGGCTGCAGAGAAATAAGTTGGCATCTCACAAGTGTATTTGCAATTCAGGGTTAGCAAAAGACTCTTCTGCGGCTCTAGGTACATTTACGAATCATTATCGATACTCTGAGGTTGCTGTCGACATGAGACATGTTCAGCATTCTGGCATCAGATACATTGACATGAAGTTACCGCAGAAGCTGTGACTCTGACAATGAGGAACTGAAGTAGATGTTAAGAACAAGTCACGTTTGATTACTAACTGTCTGGTAGAGAAAGTCAGCTAGCTGTTGTCTGAAGACATCACATGAACCAGTGGGGAAGGTGTTATTGACATAAATGTTATTTTGGTCTACCGGTGCAGTGTGAATGGAGATCCTTGGTACCAGGAGTAAAGTTCCTGAGCAGTGAGAGATGATGATCTAATGTCAAGTAGAAGCAACACCTACTTGACATGATTTGGCTCGAGAATTGGCATCGTTTGTTACATTGGAAGTTTGGCTTGTATTACCTGGTGTATAGTGCTAATATATGCCAGTGTATATGCCAGGTGGAGAGTGCCAATTCTTCCACCAAGTGCTGGATTCTTTAATTCACTCAACATGTACGTAACTCAGACGGGAATTCAAGAACACTGGACAATTTACAATGAAGGGTATCTACCCTTCAATGTTATGATTGACCTTACATTGTAAGGTCAATATTACTGTACAATGATTACCAGACGTACTTTTGTACTAAGTGACAGGACTCACTGATGTGATCCTGTGACTCATCTGGTTCTTCCCTTGTGCTCTCTAGGAATCTACTCTGATGCTACTATGTGATTACCAGTTACTCACTTAGTTTTGGAGAAGTCCACTCAATAGATGTTCACTCCTCGAAGACCAAATTACGACTGACAACTTACTACATACGCGATTACCAGGGCAATTTTGACATCGGGATACAGTGAACAACTGCTGGCCTAACACTGTCTTGACTTCGTCCTTTTACACTGCTTACCTACCTTACCAATGGTTACTTTTCCCTTGCTACCTATCTTTCGTAATGCCTGCTCAGCCTGCGCCTTTTTGACCCTGTTCTACTACCTATACCTATTGCTTTTTTCCCCTTTTGACTTTGTCCAACTCCCTGCTATGCTCAACCACCTGTTGGGGCTCATGAGACCTGCGGCCCAGCCCAGATAACTTGCTGCTGCAGCAGCACCCAGTGAGCTTTGCTGTAGGAGCTCTGTACAAAGGTTGGGTGATGTCAGTTGTTTCTTGGCCAGTTGACTTCAGATGGATCTCTTAAGGTGTTCTTCTTAAGGACATTGAAGATGTACTTCTTGTACTCCCTCTAGACCTCCCATCAGGTGGCTGGTTGTCTTGGTATAAGGTGTTTCTGTGCTGGTGGAGTTGGAGCAAGTCAGGGTTCGGGCACGTGGTTGCTGGGCAATCCAGTCATATCTTGCCATCGTGTCATGTTTGATTTTCGTACCATTTCTTTCCCTCTTCTGCTGTGGGTTGTCTCTCATTTCATTCGGGGAATACATTCCTGACTCTTCTCATCTGGGCTCATCTTGGTTGCCTTCTTCTTCTGATGAAGATTCTAGAACTTGTCTTACTTATGTACATTGTCTGGGTGTTTGTGTTATCTTGCTAACTATCCGCTTTGGTCTCGGAGCGCTAGTTGAGATTGCTGCTGTCTTCCTTTTCATAAAAGGTCAGAAGTCCCATATGCTATTGCTGAGGTTACTTGCCAATTGATCTAACTTTGAGTCACTGAGAATCCCAACCTTTGGTTCGGGCTTGGGAGCAATGGTGGGCTCGAGATTACTAATAGGTTGTGCATCAATGACGTTGTCGTCCGATCGTCTAATCTTAAGTACAATAGTCCTGCTATTTTGTCGTTCGTCTTGCCTAGTCTCTTGGTACTGTCGCCTCCTGTCTTCCACCTGAATTGTGCAATGCTTGGATTTCATTGTCAGATTGTTCTGGAGAGTAATCTGGGTTGTTATCCACTTCTTCGATTGTCGGTGTTTCATATCTGCCTGGCTCCTCGATGAAGTCTTCACTCATCTGGATATTTTGTGTCTTTTGCTTCTTGCCTGCTATGGCTCTGGTTGGTTGGTTTTTAGCTGCTCCCTTGTCAGCTGTCTTGTTGCTGCTCTTCCTCTTTTTCTTTGGTTTGGGCGCTACCGTCTCATGATCCTCGAGGACTTTAGTAGCTGGTAGTTGAGTGGTTTGCTGCTGTTGTCCGGATGTTGTAGCTGTGTTGTCTGCTGGTTCTGGTGCAGTCACAATTAATTCCCTTAAGAGTGGATGATCTTCTGACTTCCGCGCCATGATCTGGTTGTGCCATCCCGAGACGCTGGTCACATCTTTGTGGTGGTGATGACATTGGTGTCCCCGGGAGCAGGTCATTCAGGATCTGGTCCTGGATGATCGTGATCCTGTTGGGTATCTTTATTGGAATTCCTATGACCTCTGCTGGGGATGCCGTTGTCGCCACCCGGCGGAATAGGAAGAATTCCCTGATCACGTCATTCATTCCTTCAAGAGGGTGCGGAAGTGATCGTTCCAATGATCCATCAATGACCTTGATCAATCGTTCGGTGATCCTGAATGCGCTGCTATTTGTACACTAGGTTTCTCCTTGCGTGGGTGACGTCATGGCTATAATAATAACCAATCTTGTCTTCACTGTATTTTTGTGACATTTGAGTCCCTGCAACAACTCCCACTTCTCAGTGGGTCAGAGATCACTGGACTTCTGGTGTGAGGAATAGAGAAGTTATGAAAACACTTGGTCAAAGACGTATGTATTGTATATGTCGCTACTGGACGCTCCTACACATGTGAGTTTTAACTTTAAAAAACTCGTTTTAAAAAAATTCCTTAATATCTTAAAAGTAAAGCCTGTTTGAAGACGGTGAAATGCCCTATGTTGGCGACCATCATGGCTAGCCCAGAGCTGTGATGAGTCGGGCAATCTGGGAGCCGCTGCAATATCCTCCGGGGATATTAAGTGACATCCGACTCGATTTATATCCCATGCGGACATCTAATCCCTCCGGGGATATTAACATGAAGAGTCTTATTTCTTTCAGGGTTTCTCCGGAGACGGCTTCGCGTGTCGCCCCGCCCACACGTGCATGTCGTTCCCCACCCTCTGCGCCGCCGACGCCGACTGTTTGCCCAGTGGCCACTGCAGGTGCCGAGATAACTTCATGGGCGACGGCCACACATGTGAAGGTAATCAGTGCATTCATAGCATGCATATCTCAGAGGCCACAAACTCAAATGTCAACAGATGGCGAAGAAGCAAAAGAAATATCCACTCGGGTTGGCAGCTGAATAAGGCTTACTTTCGCATACATTTTTCTCTTCACTTTAGGCAAAGAAAGCAGCAAAAATGGGTGAAAAGCAGAACAGAGAAAATTTGATCTGGCATATTCTGTCTGCGTTGCTCATTCGTACAGCAACTCTTTGTTCCACGTCGACGCTGTGGGACGCACCTTGTTCGTCGTCCTCGATCCGAGGGCGTTTTCGTTCTTGAGTTTTCGTTCTCGAGGCCGTCGTAGCTGGCGAGGCCATTGCCGGAGCTCGAAATGCTGTGATGTTCTCGTCCCCTGGGGTTGTGCAGTCGAAGGCTGCTGAGATTGGAAGGAGCCTTTTTCGCATCTTTTCTTTCTCTTACAGTGATTCCCCAATATGAGGGCGACTTCTTGGTGCTGGGCCATGGGATGGCCTTGCTGAAGGTGCCCTTCGACGCCTCTAAGACGCGTCCAGGGTCGCCAGTGGCTCTGAAGTCTGTCCAGACCGCCACCGGGGTCGACGTCGACTGTCTCAGAGGGCAGGTGAGTCCACGCTATAGCTTGATCACTTAATGTTAGATATGTCTTCCTATCATCTTTTAATGTTGACATTAAGGAATCGCATAAAATAAGCCGAAGTTTGTGTCCGTCCGTCTGTCGGCAAGTTAGACCCAAGACATCAGGATGTGCAAACGACCCACATGTATAACTCCTGGTTCGGGGGTAAGATGACCTTGAGAACTTTGGCCTAGGTTAAAACCAGCGACCTCCAAGGTCACTGAGGGCTCCAAGTGACCTCGGAGCAGTGTACAGTACACTGCTCCGAGGTCAATTGTGTACTGGACACTGCCTTTCTGCACAGCATCCCCATTGCGCTGTACACTGTGTACAGCACAGAAAGACTCCACAATAGGCTCCAGACAGATAGACTCCAGGGCGCAGGAAAGAAAAACCTCGGGAATTTTTTAGCAAAAGCAGGGGAGGACAAACTACAAACTGAGGTGAGCATGGCCGAGGTGACCAACGAAGGCAAGGACGGCTTCCTTTACTTCAATGCACTCTTGTATTAATCTCTGCCCCTGGGGTCGGCCATGTCAGCCAGCCCCAATAAATATCGATGGAGAGTTGAGGAGGCAGCTGTTGCACAGCAAAGAAGGGGAGCAACTGGACTTAAGTGGGGAATCCGGGTGCAGCTGGATGGACTCCGATCACGGACGTGGGTCCACTGTCACCAGGCTGGAATTGTTGCTCTTTACCCAACTTCTCGACGAGACATGGACCTGAAACAGAACTGGTGGGATTGGCATTTTAAAAGAATGGCAATTTATACTGTTAAATGGACTGATTCTCCTCGCTGAACAGCTGTCTGGCAACTCTGTCTGCTTCGGCCAAGAATGAAGAGAAGTATAATATCGTTCTGATGCTGATAAAAAAAAGTCAAGGAATGGCGAAATCTCAGCTTTACTGAGCTGCCTGAGTATAAAGAATGAAATGTGTTTATGCTGCCATGAACACTCTTAATAGGGAGAACAGCAACCTGGAATTGAATTTCGCGTCAAATTTCTAATTGCGTCGCTGAAAGTGGGATTCACAACACTGGTTTGGGGGTTGGACCCTGAAGGGTTGACCCGTCCTCGGATCTACACAGACTGAGGCCGATAACCCGGGGTCCGCACAAGAAGCTCAGGGTTTCCAACCTAAAAACTCGGATTATAAGGCCCTACCTTAATGTTTACGTAACGTTGTTACGTAAATGTTTGTTGGTAAGGTGTCATGTGATGTTTGAAGGTCTCTCTGCTAAAGCTCTTTATGTGGCAATTCCCACGGCCACTGCACACCATTACGAGGCAAAATCGCAATTGGGGGCATTTGGGGCATATTTGTTGGTGGAAAAAACTTCCTCGTGCAAATTCTACTTTCATCCTGCGGATAAACGTGTTTCTTCACCGAGTATTAGTTCAAAAGTTGCATTGTACAGTTCAAACGTTCCACAGGTTGGCCCTTGCTCGGATTGACGCCATTATTATTGTGACATGACGTCGTTAATACGAGACTCCACTGTCCTTTTGCCCAGGTCTACTGGACGGACACCTCTAGCAAACGCATCGTCCGCGCCTTCTACGACGGGTCCGCCGCGGAGACGTTTCTCTTCTCCTCTTTCCCCGAGGGCGTGGCCGTGGACTGGGCGGGGAAAAACCTCTACTGGACTGATCCTGCGGAGAGGGCGGTCAAGGTTGCCAGTCTAGACGACCGCAAGGTCACGGCCACCTTGTTCGCCGACTTGGTAGGGAATCCCAGGGGAATCGCCTTACACCCAACGTTGGGGTAAGCAGAAGCAAAGAAGTCCTTTCTTCTGACGTTGACATTGACCTTGCCCTTGTTGCTCTCCTGGTAGTCGTCTCTTTTGGTCTGACTGGGAGCACTTTCAGCCTCGAATTGAGTCCTCCAACTTCGACGGCACCGATCGCAGGGTCCTCGTCGACCACATGCTAGGCATGCCCAACGGGATCGCCGTGGACCAGAACAAATACGAGGTCTGCGGGTTCTTGAAACTCAGGCAGTATCAGCACTCAACTCTCTTCTTGTGTGTGCGCAGGTGTGTTGGGCGGACGGCGGAGCAGCAGCCCAGGGAGGAAAGTCCCAGATCCTTCCAAAGATAGGCAAGTTTTCCACAGCCTTTATAGCTGAAAGTTGGCTTATGTCATTGGTTCCCCCTCCCTGCCTGAACAGAGTGCATTGGGATGAATGGCCAAGGCCGTCGCTTGGTGCTGGAGCTTCCAGAGGGCAGCTTGCCGTACGGGATCACCCTCACGGAGAACAACGTCTACTGGACTGACTGGAAGAGGTAAGGGCTGTGACTCAGGACCCTGGAGATGGAAAGCAGCCGAAAGTGCTGCTCTCTTGTCCAGCAGACCTGCGACTTTGGGGCACGCATTGACGTGCGCAATTATTGCAGGCCCGGCATTCACGCCGCCAACAGGAAGAGCGGCCAGCGTCTGCCCTCGCTGCCTCATCTGCTCCAGGGCATTGGAAAGTCTTTCGAGCTCATCGCGGTGCCCAATGAATGTCCACAGGGTGAGAATTGAACAAAAGTACTGATTTAACCGGGCCAAACCCCGATCGGTCTCGCTTCCTCCTGCAGCTTTCAGTCCTTGCCAATCCGTCTCCTGCCAGCCCGGCTACCTGTGCCTGTCCAACGGCCGCGGCGGCGCCACCTGTCGCTGCGGCCGAGGGCAAGACTGTGAGGAAGGAGAGCAACAAGAGCAGCAACAGCAACCTGACTTTACTCCCTACAACTAGGAGAACGAACGTGCGTGTGTCGTGTTATGTCAATGAGTGCTTTCGATGAGATGATGCAGAAATACAACGATCCTTTATCGATTTATACCTACTCATGGACGCACAGACGAGATGCCTCATGTATCACTGCGCATATTTTTGGCCAGAATATGACAACGGTGGTTTTCTGGACTAACTTAGACTCGGCGTCATTAAATGTCAATTGATCCGAGACTAATTTGCTAATTAAGCATCAAAATGGAGCTTTTTATGAAGAACAAGGCCTTGTCCATGGGCTCGTACAGGTGGCAGCACTCCTTGCTCGTCTTGCCGATCTTCAGGAGGCTGTCATTCATCAGGCAACTGTAAAAATATGCTGATAGTTTTCTGAGGTGTGCAAAGAGAGCAGACGTCAATTCTTGACGTAAGAAAATACATGTTGTGTGGTAATTGTCCACAAGATTAACTGCAGCAACTGCATGCAGAAAAATTTAAGAGCAAAAGTCAAAAAACTTTCAACTATTCTTTGACCATACATCCATTGTCCTTCATTAATATCCGATTGCACTACTGCAAATGAAAATCCTGAAATAATAGAAAATTCGTCAAAAAAATGAAACCTGAAGCGTTTACAATTCTTATCCTTACTTACCTAAGTTACTTTTGATGACTCAACGGATACATCGAGATGCTCCAAAGATGAATGTTTGCAAATTTTTCTTAAAAGCATTCTGATCTGCCTTAATCACTCAGGAAAACTTGACTGCAGAGAGTGACTTGAACGATAGTGAAAGCAACGTCGCAATTGCAGAGTCGGAACCCGCGTCCCTCTCGACTAGCGCAACCTCACCACGCGTCAACTTTCCACCACTGACGACTTCTGGTCGTCGTCGTCTTCCCTGACTTTCCGAGGTCCTTTCCCGCCCCTGGGAGCGCCTCCCCCCTTCTCTGTGTCAGAAAGTCCTTTGGAAAGTGTCACCACCTCGACGTTGAGCCTTCGGACGAAGCCTCTGGATCTGCCTGGAGGGGACGCAACGTCTGCTTCTCCCTCTTAATCCTGGCACGGCAACTACATGCAGAGTGCTACTTGGGATAATCTCTCATCTTCACTGTGGAAGCCTTTTAGAGTGATTGCCAACTGCAATATCGTAGGCATGATATAAACTTTGCAGGGTTGTGCGAATGATCGTGACTATCGTAGTGAGTAGGACCTGTTATTGCACGTACGAATAAGCCCAGCACCAGTTCCAACTTTCACTTTCGGGCTAGATCTTTTTGACATGGTAAAAATGACGTTACAAAATACCTATAGAGTCGTCAGGCATATTTTTTCTGACTCGTCCGTATATTAGTGAGGCATTGGAGCTTTCCACGAAGACAACGGCATCTCTGCTAGGAGATTTCAGACAAGATAGTCAATGATGGATTCAGGAGTTCGCGTATTATGACAGTGGAATGAATATACTGTAGTTTTCTCCCCAACCTTGTGTCATACAAACGTTAATGAGGCCTCAAAGCGGCCTCGAAGCGGCCTCGAAGAAGACCGTACACACTTCGGACGCGTCTCACAAGATGAGTGACTGCGTTGTCTTAAGACTTGCTTTGCACAGTGAAGATAATGCTCACGACGTGATGATGACTCCTGCAGAGCCTGCCGTACTGTAGGAACTTGACAAGGTGGCTGCATTTTTTGAGCAGGCCTCATTGTGAAGAGTTGTAATCAATCTTCTTTGTCTTGGCTTTCGTGGAAGCTGGAGAAGAAAGTTGTTTATGTATGGAAAAAGGCTGCAACACCAGCCAATGCAAAAACGTTTTTGCTGTGCCAATATCGGTCTTCCCCAAGAAACGGACTCTCTCGTCATCTAACTCTCGTGGCTGCTCACTCAGGCTCACTTCATCGATGTATTTGTCCTGGACGTCATCACGCCAAAGTTTGTCGTCCAACACGGACGTAAATACACATGGATGGCGGATAGGCGTGGCGTATGTAGGAGAGTAGTGTCATTCAAATCAACAGCTGAACAACAGCTACACAGTACCACAGACTTAGTAGTTACACCCAGACCTCCAGCCTGGCAGAGCCCCCTATTGGATCCCTGATAGGCAGCTTGGAGCAGAACGACAGCTTAAGTAGTGATGTTGGGGGTCTGAGTTTTCAAATCCTTTACTTTAGGATATTCCACC
>JAAUXU010154686.1_pt1 | contig 14315 bp, 9 predicted proteins | sample 7278151 | NCBI WGS metagenome assembly JAAUXU01 (sample SAMN14350113, study PRJNA611818) | marine sediment metagenome | isolation source: surface marine sediment (1.8m) | place: French Polynesia: Moorea | collected 2018-08 | reverse complement strand
CTCTTCAAGAGGGAGTTATAATACAAAGGGGGCCTTACTGCACAACAGTGCTAAACGTGTTCTTCTCGGAGGTGTCCACAATCGCCACTCTGACACTTCCTGTTCTACCCAGCCTTTGTCTGTACAATATATTTAAAAGTCATGAAAACGGGTCATTTTCTGACTCCTCTGGGTTAGATGAGCCAAAGCTCACTTAAAGTGGACTTCTATTCAGAGGGGAGGACGTCATTGATGTCATCTTGGAGGGGGAGCTTCTATTCATATGGGGGTTATGATTAAGCAAATCCGTCATGTCCTTTTTTGACAACTTTTCGATGCAAATTTTTACATTCACGGACAAAATGATGTTTTATAAAACTGCGACTTTGGCTAAAGTAGGAGGGAAGTAAAGTTGGACGTTGGAATTACCAAGCAGTCAGAAACATGTTGGGACTTATGCTCATTTCAGTAGACTGCAGTCTTCTTGCCACTGTTAGACGCCTATATACGTATAAGAGGTTGATCGCTAGGGCTGAGCAACGTAGTCGGGGCCATGAGGGAGAACATGTGGAGTAAATCCAAAGAAAGTATACGTACTCAACTAGACAAAGCAAACACACTTGCTGGAATATTTGTGTACCCTGTGCAATGTATTTGACTTTGTTCTCTTGGCTAGACCGATGGATCAGCTGACTGCAAGTGTCTTCGTCTTACGTGATATAGTCCTGTACCCTCCTACGTTCCCTCTAGCGGCAACGTCTTGCTGCACTGAGTGCTGCAAAAGCAACGTTGCTATGACCGTGCGCAGAGACGAAGTTGCCGTCTCGTTTTCTTGCCTACACAGGTGGTTCAGTTGACCTCACGTGTGCTTCAGCACAGACGAAAAGTAAAATGAAAATGGACGCAAATATCGAACCTGTTAGCATAACAAAGCTCTGTCAAGTTCCTAGTCAAGAGATGCACTGACAATCACAGCCACACCACACATCAGTGCAGTCAAATAGCGCAGAAAGCCAAATATAAACAGCATGCAGTGGACACATTCAAAGTGAACAGAGAGTGGAAGAAAAAAGTAAAAAAAAGGCCAACTTTTTTTTGAGAAAAGAAACTTTTAGTCCTTACAGTCGTGAGCAGTTGCTTGGCTTGAGCAAGGAACAGGACAAAAGTACGGATCGACACCGTGGAGCTACTCTGGTGCCAAAGGGTTTCTTTGGTCTGGTGTGCGGGAAGTCCATAAAGCGATTGAAGAATGGTCCATTCTGTACAAAAATCAGTCGTTTTTCTCTCTCCATTTGTGCTCGTGCAAACATATAGACTGCCTTAGCTCCTCCTCTGTCAGGAGTAGGATGAAAAATAGACGAGTCACAGATGTTGTTGCATCCACCTGATTACCCAATGAAAAATTCAGCGCACCCTGATCTCATTACGGCGTCACGACTGATGACACAGATTCTATCTATCCACCTTGATGTGCGTATGCGATTCTGCGTCCTTATCCCCTCGCCGCCTGTACTGCGTATGCATGCGTGCATGTCAGGTAAAGAATATCATTTAGGATAATAATATTCATGTTAATGAAGGGAAATATTTCCTAAGATTGTTGAAAATTTCGGTGTAACCGGAGATGTGTGTTTGTGCATCAAATGTGTGTGTGTATACTAAATTGGTGTGCACTGGGAAAAAAAAACCGTCAGTGTTCACCAAAATTGCTCCTTGTGCACCAAAACGACTGATTGTTCAGTGCACATCAAGTTAGACTAGGCTGGCTAGATTAGCTTAGGATTAGATTAGGTTATCTTAAGGCTAGGTTGGGTTAACTGAGGGTAGTTGCACATAGCTTGGAACATAAGCAGCCATTTTGGTCCACGCCATCTTTCGTTTTGGAGCACGCTGATGTAAGTCATGTCTCCATCTCTTAGAAATGTTCCATATTGCTTAAAGAGCAGCAAAGTTGCATCTCTAGAAAGTGAGACTGATACTGAGATAGAACCTATTTGGCGTACTTCATCCAAGGAAGCTGAGCTGTTCATTTCTGGTGCCACCGGCAGCCTTAATAGATCTTGGTGACCAAGGACCAATGGCCGGGAAAATACCCTGATGCTAATTGTTTCGATTACGTCTTTTGCTCAGACCTGAAGGTCCAAGGTTCGACTTCCTCAAGGTGAGAGTTCAGTCGGATTGGAAAGATACGGCTTGGAAGTTAAGTGTTAGCATCACAGGATAAAAGCAGGGAGGTGATGGAATTGATTGACGTGAATTATGTATTTCTATCCCTGATTTTCAAGTGATTTTGCCTCAGACTGCTTGCACCAATGTACTGAATAAAATCCATTGCACTGAATTCTGTTGCGTGTGTGCAGTCTGACAAAAATCACTCGTGAATCCAACCCCCTTACATTATAATATACGTGCAAATACAAAATTGCATTTGCCTTATTCTGGCCACCAGAAGTGGCAGTCAAATTTTCAATTTTTTACTGCACAGGAGGCTACATAACCTTTAGGAACTGATCATATGAGAAAACTAGGAACATTTCACTTTTTTGTAGTTTTCTATGACTGTTCTTGCAGTACTGGCATTATTTATCGCCCCTACGGTACATTCATCGACTTTAAATGAGGGCCCCACCCAAGGAGCTCAAGGCCTGATGCAACGTCCCATATTAGAAGAGTAGTTGATCTTGCCAGAGGAACGCGTATGTACTGCGTATGTTCTACGTATGAGGTATGGAATCCTTCAAGCTTTCGGCGCAACCGTGCAACAATGGCCGTGTCTAAACAGCCTTTAGAATATTAAATGGGAGGTGAAATTTCATACCTTCCATCTCAATGGGGAAAACAGTTTCTTCCACACTTTTCTTTGTGCAGAAAGAGAGGAGAGAAAGATACGTGCATTAGTGCACAGGGTGCATCAGAAGTGGCGTCGCTCATTGACTGAAAATACCAAGGCCTTCATGGCCCGAACATAGCAAGTTAAGTCAGAGAAGATCAGTGTGCATGACCTCTTCTTTCACCTCCAACACCATCTTGGGCCAGAATCTCCTGGCTTTGCACGTGCTCGAAATCGTCCGAGTCCGTGCAGTTCCTGCCCTCGTCGTACCTGTGCTGGAGGTCGTCACACCGCGTTCACTGGAGGATCGCCCTGTAACTACTACTCATGCACACCCACCCTGTACAGAACCTTTTGATCTCGTACATCTGTGTGTGTGGCTTGCCAGAGAGCGAGACAGGCGACGGTCACGACATTTCTTTCTCGTTCTCTCCCTGTTCTCTCTCTCTTTCTTTCGCTCTTTCCTTCTTTCTCATTCTCTCTCCTCCTTCCCATAATTACAACCGCACTCGTCGCGCAAGACACCGGAAAAGTGAGCAAAGCGCGCATGTGACTGGAAATCGAAGAAATAGTCTCTTTCTCTCTCTTTCTTTCTTTCTTTCGCTCTTTCCTTCTTTCTTTCCTTCTCTCTCTCTCTTTCTTTCTTTCTCACTCATTCGTGCTGCAGCAATTCCTTCACTAAATTTCAAATGAGGTTTACCCTCAGTTGCAATTTGGGTCAAAATCCCTTGCGCCCCTTTGTTGTGGTAACTTTTTTCCAGTGAAATACGACTAGACAGGTGTCTGGGGGTTGCAGCTAGATTCAGAATTACTCCTTGGGTAATATGGGACCTTATGTGAAGAGATGGTCCAATATATATTTAAAAATACATGCACATAGTTTAGGCTAGTTCGAAAATCTCTATTTTGTCTTTTTGGGGTGGCAAGTTGGTGTCTGACGCTATTGTTCCTGAAACAAGTCTCAGTTTGTGAAAAAACTATAGAAACACTCATTTTCTACCATGGGATCAATCTTATGTATGGTTGCAGAGTTCACTGCACAGTACAAGTTTGACTGTACAGTGAACCAATGAATCGTTCCGTTCTAGAGCGAAAGTTCATATCAGTTTACTGTTGGGGGAACTCCTTTGCTTTCCATGGAGGGGTGAACCACTCCTGTAGCTCAATCCAGTCAAAAATGTTTTGGAAAAAGAGGAATTGTGCACCACACTAACCACGTAGGGTGCACGCTGTACAACTTTAAGGTAGCTAAGCTCATAGCAACAGGTCCATAGGCAAAAATGGTTTTGGAAAACTGCCAAAAAAATAATCTTACCTTTCTGAACTAGCGGAATATACACATCAATAGATAGAGACATCAGGGACTAGACAAACCGTTTAGCCCGTGGCGTGCAAAGTGACACTGTCACCACTCTGTCATAAACCTAAGAAGGCAGACATTAGCTTAAAGGAATTTCGGGCATGTCTGAAGAAAGTTCAACCTCTGGTTGTTCATCCTCCTGAGGCAACGACGTCGCAATAGCTTTTTTGCCACTTCTGGCAAAAGCAAAGAAACACTGCAATGACACGTACGAAAGTGAATGTAGACGCTGTCGCAGTCAAGTTAGGTCCCTGAGTCGTTGACAAGTCACACTTTGATATCGAGCTGCACGAGTGTCCTTAGTGCGTGTTATTGCTGAAAGACACTGCACAGCATATCAAGGAATTGATGTCACCTTTCAAACTTTCTTTCTTCGCAAGCAAGCATCATCTGCCCCTGTTGTGCAGGACATCTGATGGCTGCTGCAAAATCTGCTGCAAGTTACTTTCATGTTGCCATTCTCCATTTAGCCTATGCATCAAACAATATTTAGTGCTGCAGATAAAAATAATGGAGTTTGAGGAGTTTTGGGAACGCAACATCCATTCCTAGACATGCTAAACATGAGCACGGGGTCGTCGAGTGAAATCAGGACAAATTTTGATGACTCAAAGCGGTCAAGGAAGGTGTTCGACTGGGATTTGTTTACGGCAAAAAGTCTGCTATGGAGTCTGAGTCACAACTTTTGGTTTATGCCTCTAATTTCAAGCATTTTTCTACCATAGTCACACAACCACATGCACGAAACCTTCACGTCTGATGGATTTATCTTGAATCCTGCAGACCTACAGATTAGGTGTAGGCCTTCAGGCTCACGTAGCTTCTGTGGGAGATGCAGCAGGACTCAGCCCTCAATTTTTCTGACATACAAGCGGGATCACGAAAGTAAGGTCGGGCGATTGCAGCCCTAGTCTGCCCCTCCCAATAAAAAGAACCCCCCTCTTAGTTGGAAAGTCCAGCGTTACCGTGATTTAGGGCTAAGGTCAGTAGTTCTGCTTGAGCATCAATAGGGTTCTAAGTAGCCACCTCATTCATCCAGGGGGCCTGAAGACCTCCATCAGATCATCCCTTTACAAGGAAAGTCCGCTTGCAAATCATTACATCTCCGTGTGGAAACATGAATGAAGTTAGAGGAAGACACATAAAATAAACATCATGGCTAACACTCCAATAAAGACTTTTGACTAATAACAAATTGCAGTCAAACCCTTTATTTGGAAGCCGTGAGTCTTAAAGTTTGTCTGGATTTATAAGGACAATCCTGTAGAGCACGTACTCAAAAAACATTCACAACTATTCACTGACATCGTGATCTATGTGGTATGCATTGCGTAAACTTGGCGTTCGTCCGTGCATATGTACGGACACAGTGCTTGTGTGTGTGCGTGTGTGTGTGTGAGTAGTGAGTGAGTAGTGAGTGAGTAGTGGGTGAGTGAGTGTGAGTGTGTTCTGTGCAATGTGTTGCATATCGCAAAAAAGTAGAGGAATGTCCAGAAAAGCATGCTGAGCGAGTATCACCTTATATGATGTAGTATGCACCTACAGTACACATACATTTGTAAAAGCTGTGTGCATTGAGTTTTGCACGTATAACTGACGTGAAAAGTTTGCATTTGGTGAGGGGGAAAAGTATTATCCATGCTTCAATGTTATACAACCTGATGAACACTTCGTCACTTGGTATTGTAGCACAACCGAGCAAAAAAAGTTTTTCTCAAGTGCGGGCAAACTTTTGATCTCAACTCCTCATACTGTACTGTAGCCATTCGCGGACTCAGCAAAATAAGATCTTTCTTCTCCTCCTTCTAGTGGAATCTAACCGCTACAAGCTCGTGATCGTGGGCGACGGAGCGTGCGGCAAGACCAGCCTGCTGACGGTGTTCAAGACGGGGGAGTTCCCCACCGAGTACATACCCACAGTGTTCGAGACGGACGTGGCGCTTCTCAGGCTGGAGGGCGAAGACGAGGACATCGAGCTCACGTTGTGGGACACGGCGGGACAAGAGTCATACGACAGACTCAGGCCGCTGTCCTATCCGTCCTCTGACGTCGTACTCATCTGCTTTTCAGTAGATAGGTACGTTGAACCGGTACCGGGTGGCCCAGGTAGATCGACCTGGCACAGAACTCTACCTAGACCCTTTCGCCCCCCCCCCCCGTGTGTGAATAGTAGTGATTCATGATAATGGTGGTGTTCATCTCTTATGTTCTACTGTCTTTCATGTTGTTGTAATGACTAGCTCAGTTTTGGCCGTAGACATTCTAAAGTTGTCGAAAATAACTTCTAAATTCACACTTTCATAAGTTTGTTTCCGGCGGAACAGCACAACTGATAGCACAGTCAGAACCCTCCTATGGTCGTTTTTTAAGAACTTATCTTATTGTAGTACGGACAACGATTTCTGCTAGCATTGAACAAAATGCCAGTTTATGCTCCAACCTTTCTCTTTGTCACAACACCTTTCATCACTCGTCGCCCTCCTTAAGGATCTGCACCAAGTTCTGTGCATACTGGATCACCTCGACCACTCCGTACCGTGGGATATTTCTTGCCCGGGGTGCAACCTTGGACTGGGTAGCATGTTGTTGACCACATTACGGTTTGGAACAAAAGTCAACTAAATAAATGCCTTAACATGCGAACTCCTTAGGCCTAGGCCTCAACCCCTGGTGGATGTGCAACCAAACCCAAGGTTGCACTCTGGACAAAAACACGGTACTGTACATACACATGTTGTGGGACCAGAATGAGTCAATGGAGGTCATCAAGCAAAGGCTGGCGCCAACCTCATTCCAGCCTAGGCCCACTGTGGGCCTTCTATGCGACGGCCTTCTATAAATAGCCACCCTTGGGCGATGCTCATTAGCACGAGTGCTACGTACATCTCCTCAATGTCCGACAGCTTGTCGGGTGGGTAAAGGTAGTATCTGTGAGTGCCATACTTGACGGCAAGGGAGAAAATAGCTCAAAAAAGAAAATATCACTCACTGACTCACCCAACCAAGGGTCTTTCATGCAAGGGTGAGGGTTTTCATCTCCGGCTAAAAAAAGAAACCCTGGCCAACTATTCGTACGATGGAAACACGCAGTTACTCCTGATGACGGGGTTGTTCCTGGGAGCTCATACGTTTTTTTGTGCTCATACGTTACACGCAGACCGTGCACGCGTTCGTGTCCTCCTCCGACTTCGGACTACGGGATGGGCACGAACACTAAAAGGCTCACCCAAGAATGTGGGATACGGTCTAAAACTGTTTGGTATGAGAAAAAAACAGCGTCGTTATGTGATAAATGTTGACAATAACCTACGACCTAATTTCATTTGATGATTCAGGGTTACCACATTCACTGGAAATTCGACCCACAAGCGAGTTTTGAAAGGGTTCGTGCATACAGTGTGTGCAATACAGCGTCTCACATGTGGCTCCAGCTAAGGCACTAAGTTCCAAAGATCAGTTCCTCGTTCTGTTCAACACTTTGGCGAGGATCTGCACAAAGTTGTAATCTAAAGTTCTCGGCACTTCGAAGAATTAGCAGCAGCGAGAAAATACTTAGTAACAGAAGTTCTATGTTCATTATTCTCGTACACCAGCACCCAGTTGCAATACATTTTCCCCCACCTTTAGCATGTGCTACTTAGTTTAAAGAACAGCATTTTCTGCCTGGATGATGAAATTTACCTTAGTATCGCAGAATGCAAAGAACAGAAAATTCTATCAAATCCTTAAAGTTACTTCAGTATTGATGATGATAAAGGCAGTGTTTGCTAGGGAACTTAGAATGAGCATAGAAAACCCTTTAACCACGGTGTCTTTGCCTCAGACAGAGACATGGATCAGGTTCAGGATGACTGATAGTGTCTGACTTGAGGTCTATTAAGACTACTAAACGACTTGAGACTAGCACAGAGGTTTTAGTTGAACACAAATACTTTATGTTTCTCCTTGGAAGGAATACACACAGGTTATCTTGCACGGATTAGAATAGTTAGAGCCAACAAATTGTACCCAGCCAACCTGCGACTGAAATGGAGTGGTTTCCCCCAGCTCAATCAGTCAGTGCAGGAAGAAAGAGGTTGGAGCCTGACAGGCCTTTACCATGATCCTGAAGCTCCAAAGGCAGGGGCTGAGGCAGAGGGAGGGCCTGGGGCAGAGGTGGGATCCTGGGAGGTGCCAGACTGGAAGGGCCAGCAACAAGCTAAAGGGAGTAGCCCTTCCCTGCTTGAGTGGATAAGTGAGGATCAGAGGGGAAATTCTCCCCCTTTTATACTCCATTTTTACTAAATAGAGGATGCGGCCAGCGAGGCTGACCCTCATGTAGCCTAAGTTTCCCTCCATCCCTAATATCCCTCCTTGTGGCCCCTACTGCAGAGCAGCTGAAGGCCTCCCTGCACCTCTGCTGTAGATTTTGCCTCCACAAAAAGAGCTTCATGAAGGAAAAACAAAAGACACTGGCAGGACACAGGAAAGGACAGAAAAAAGGTGACAGAAAGAGACAGGAAAGACGGCAGACACAGACAATCTACCTCGCCAGTAAGTTAAAACTGGACCACAAGCTGTGTTGGTAGCAGTGACAGAAATAGTTCCAGAAGAAGTGGAAGAAGTAAGAGTGGCAGCAGTAGAAGTTATAGTTATAGCAGTCATCGTAGTAGTAACGTTAGTAGAACTTATTGTGTTAGTAACAGTTATCTCAGCAGTGGGAGTAGCACGAATCGCACTAGTTATAATAGTAGTACTAAAAATGATGTTGGTCGTAGAAATGGTAGTAGTAGTTCAGTTTCCTGACTGCTTAGGAACTGGGCAACTTTTCGGTCCTACCGCTCAGTCAGTCAAGATACTGGCAACCCTTGTTGGACTCTACATAAGCGAAGTCGCGCGTGGACGCATCTTAGCCTGCTGTTAACAAGCCCAAACAGTTACCAAAAGAGCAACGTTGCCTTTGGAAGGCAAGGAGGGAAAAAATCAAGCTCCACTCAGCATGGGAGCCCCAAATAGTGTATTTGTTTGGAGCAACCGGTCTTCTTAAAAAGACGAAGAAATAAAAACTTTTGAAAGGCTGAGCTGCCGGCAAAAAAAATCAGTTCAAAAAGATGAAGACGCAGGCAGAGGTGAAGAAGACGAAGGAGTATGACAGTATTGAGTGGCGAAGTCGTACACTTTTCCGTCTACGTGCGTGCACGCACGCAAGATGCCTTCGTACAATAGCGGGTATATTCAATACACAGAGACGATCCGGGATATTGCTTTGACTTTGTCATACTTAAAGCACAATTACGAAACATTTAGTTCAATCAAAGGCTTCGCTGCTTGGATGTCATGAGAGAGAACTGTCCAAGTTGGACTCTAGCCCATGGCACAAACAGAACCTCAAGTTTTTGTCTGTTGGCAGCTGCAGAGAAATGATCGAGGTCTCAGCGTGGACAGCTGCAGCACTGCAGAAGAAAAAGCAAAAATGCATTCTTATACCTGAATATACTTCTATATTAGGCTAGGTCGAAAATTGGAATTCTCTGTGGGTATCCAAAGTTTGTAGCAGCATATCATATGAAGACTCCGTAGCCAAATGAAAATGAAAAAAATGAGTTTTGAATTTGCTGAAATGGATTTAAAGTTGCACAATACTGTAAAATAAGTTGTAATTTTTTTCAGAACCTGCTGTAAAAATTTTTTCTAACAAACTGGAGCATGTCAGCATTTTGCTGTGTGATTTTCACCCAGTTTGGCAGCTTCTGACAGCCACCAGAGCTGAAATCTACTTTCACAGCAAATTTACTACAGTAGCTCACTACATGAATTTCAAATCAAGTTGGGCATAGGTAAACACCACTCTTTTTAAAAGCTATTTGACTACATCTTCATTAGTACCTAATGCCCAACATTTTCCGCTTAAATCTGAGAAAAAAGTCATTTTTGACCTAGCCTATTCTATACACTTCCACTCAATTTACCTCTTTTATCCTTGCGGTGAAAAAGTACGACCCGAATCTGCGACAAAGTGTTGAAAACTGAGCATTAAGTATGAACGAGAGTCGCACCTGTCATCTGAGCCCAACTCACAGTTTTTCTCTCATCTTACGACTGAAAAAAAACTCCCCTCGTGCCGAGCTGTGTACACTCTGTATACGCAGTTCGGTACTGAAACAGGGGTTCCAAATCTGGTGCACGCGTACTCGCCCACATAGACAAGCTACTGTTTTTCAAGTGGCACGCACAAGTTTTTCACCTGTCACGCGCACCGGTTTTGTTTCTAATGCACTACTGACTGTACAGAAAGGCCGGAACAGGCGAACTTGATGGTCTCCGCAGTCCCTCCCCAAGACGTACCTGAGCAGAGCAGGGAGTTGGGAACCCCTGTACGGATCATGCCAGATGGGGAAAAGCACAAAAAAAAGTTCGAGCAGCATCGTACGAAAGTTTCTCGGCTGAAACTATCAATCTTAGGTCGTGGGTACAACTACGAACTTAAAAGCTCATACGTACAGCGAATCGGGTGAGCAGAAAGCGTTCCTCAACCCGCGGCGACTGCGACGTTGGCTCGTCCAAGGAGTTGGGACGTCGCATCAGCTGATCCACCACTGATGGGTCACCGGGTGGCAAAGAACTCGTTGTCACTGTGCAGGAAGTGTCACACTCATGTTGCTTCGCCACGTGGCCTCAGTGCACTCGGACACTCCCCCGTAGCACCTCTCCTTGACGACCGCCAACGAGCTCTCCTGCGCAGCAGTTGGCAGTTTCCCCGTAAGTGGCAAAATTGGCACCTGCAATTCAAGTCGGGTGAGGAGCTTGTGAGGGGGGAGAAAGTCAGAAGTCACCTTGTGGAGGTCCGGAATAGATGCAAGGTTGAGGCAGTTCAATGCCTTCTTGTCAGTTTGAAGACCAAAAAGGTGGCTTAAGTGAGTTATAAGTAGGGATCTGCATTTTCGGTCCTTATTTTACGAGAAATATTTCCATTATTCCCTGGGATTTTTCGGGACTCGTTTTGTACTTCTGAAATCCAGGTGAAGTTTCATCAAAAGCTGGTTTCTCCAAAAGAAATGTTGATAAAAATCAGGAGATGAAATGTAGGATTTATCCAACCATTGTCAGTAAGACTTTAAGCAATCCCGACTATGTTTTCGACCCATTTAGTTGCATGATCATTGATGAGCAATGTTGTTCCTGTGAATGGTTGAAAACTGTTTCATCACTCCAAAAAGTAAGAGTCAAAAAAGAGAGGGGGAAATCGGTAAAAACCCGAGAACGCAGAACCCTAGTTCGAAGTTACCTCCTAGGAAGGAGGACACGAAGAAAGTTCTACAGTCAGAAATGTAAAATGCTTAGCGCGGAAAGTAAATTTTGTGGCGATCAGAGTTACTTAACATTTTGTCTCACTTTGGCGCTATTGAGGTGGCAGCCAGGTCAGTTCCATCGGGCTCAGCCTCCTCTTGCGAGGCTGGAGTGAAATGGAGGAGGCCGGAAGATAACAGTATGGAATCAGTTTCTCTAAACATATGCATTTGCTGTCAAATGAGCGGCACAGGGGATCCCTGCTGAGCTCTAGCTCTAAAATCATGTATCACTTACTTTTTGTCATGAAAAAGTTCATGCAAAGTCAGTGTAACACGTCTACTTGCCCCCGATATTGATCCCGCAGCAGTTGAACTCGTCCTGCCGGCGCCAACTTTGTTTTCGTAATGAGAATCAGACTGTCCATAATATAGATGCACCCAGTAGTACATCGAGGGAAGGTTATGCAGTGAGCAAATCTGCTCAGTCGAGGTTTCTCAGCATCTTGCAACTGTCCAAACCCGTGGTCGACTGTATATGCTGGACACTTGCCGCTGTCAGCATCAAATCCAGTCTCAGCTCACTATACAGAACCCCAGCATGGTGACGCAGCTAACTGTGAAGTACGGGGAGGGGGGCAGAGCACGCACAAGACTGTTCGAGAGATATCATGAGATCGAATGATTTGAATCAGCTTTAAACTCTGCAAGGCTATGAACATTTAGACTCATACTCATTTTGAAACATTCTTTTTATGCAGGCTGGTCTGTTCCTGAATGACCGGATGTATGAGCATGTCTTCGCTGCAATTTGTCAGTGTTACTTACTGACTGATGTATGTTATTCGCAGTGAAGTCTCACCTGGATTAGTCTGAACATGAAGTCAAACGTTAGTCAGTCAGTAAAAAGAAGCAGGGATAACTTGGATCATGATAATGTTACCAAGTCAACTTCGATGTTCACCCATGACATGCAATCCGTCAATTTGTATACATATATTACACAAGTATATACATCACCAGCACTTTGTAGTAAATGAAGTTTGCTCTTTTCATGTCAAAAGTCAGTGACTCAGCTAATCTTCGTGTTTGATTACAAAGTAGAATCATACTGATTCATTTTATCCATATGCACAAAAATGGATCGCCTGAGGCACTCCAGAAGAACCCTGAACAAAAATAGTGACATTCTCTTGAATCATGCAACAACTCTATGTGTAGCGCTCAGATCAAATGATCGATCACGAGTATTTTTACAGAGGTCGTGTTTTCTAACCTTCAATTCAATGACTTTTTGCCACCCTCAAGTGACTTAATAGATCTGCTAACCAGATGATTGAACCTTAAAAGTTAAGCTTCCCGGTGGCCGCGCAGTGACAGGTCTACCATCAACTCGACTTGTAAGACCGAAGCAGACTCACCTATGGTATGTCAATGCACTGCTAACTTGGGTTACATGATATGATGATACGTATGACTCGGATATGTCTATGATTTCTGGTTAAGTGAGATGTATGGCAGTTTTAATTTCTCGATTTGCACCCCTTTGGGGTGGAATATTTTGAATTTCCCGCCTCAGATGAGCGGGACGACGATGCTTCGTGAAACCACTTTAGTGGATGGGAAAGCTAAGGCTGCAGTAAACGACTATCTAGTCATGTTTATCTTTGAGCGAGAATCAAAACACCAGCCAGAGTAAAAGGCGAACTATCTTTCTTGGATAATGTTTGTCTTATGAGCTGCCGATCAGACAACAATGATTAGATGAGATTCTCAAGAAATGTTACAGTGTCAGTGGAATGCAAAACCCAACTTTTCAGGAGAATTTTTGCGGGTATAATTTGCAGGCAAACTTGATTTTTTGCTGTTTATGTAAAATCAATAAGTAGAAAAGCGCTCTAGAAAATTAGTTTTCATTCTTTGTTTGTTTTGTCTCTCACTACAGTGTTGAGTGCAATACAGAATATGAATGTACAGAGGATTCTTAAGACACATTACACTCACAACAGATATTCGGCAAGGACACAAAGTGCGTCGTCTTTGAAATTGTACTTAAAAAAGTGGCCTAAATTTCAGCAGGTCTCTTTAACTGATGAATTTTGGTTTGCAACTCAACCGCAGCAAAACATGAAAAAATAATTTGTTGAAATAGCACAAATTATGATCAGCTGAGTAAAGAAATTGCATGTATCCTAAGTAGCCATTTTTAAGATGGCGATTACCGGACGGATTTTATGCAGCAAAAATCTTCTTCAAAATTGCTATCGATCGAACATTGTGTTTATCGGAAGTGCACAGCAAAATGAATGTTTAATATTTAAGGTCAAGTACTGCGTGCAAGTCTGTGTTTTACCTTATGACCCTAGAACAGTAGGGGGGGGGGGCACTTTGGTGTCAGTAATCCAAGCGAAGTGGAAATGTGCCCCCTGACCTCAAACTTTATCAGCCCTGAATGGTCACCGGTACATATAAGCACATATATCTCAGCAGTATGGCTAAAAGCACCTGCGATTAAGCAGAATGACAAGACCCGAAGCCAATCTTAGAGATTCTTTGGCGCTGCATCAACATTCAACATGCCTGCCGAAACCCCTGAACATATCAACCAATGAAAGATTTCTTGTTAGTATGTATTATGTTATAAACCTTGCTTCATCAGCTTGTCGGGCAGGCCTTAAATTTGCACTGTCCTTCAAATTTGTGAAGTGTACATCAGATTAGTACACCTATTCAGCCGCATAGTGTACACACAGCAGTACACAGGGATCGAGTGGAGAAAAGTCCAAATGTTTGCACGAGCTCTGGAAAGTTCCATCTGTGGACCTGCCCAAGTTGGACATGGTTCAGCGCTCTTTTTCAAGCCTTTTGCGCACTGGCATCG
>JAAUXU010015386.1_pt1 | contig 14320 bp, 20 predicted proteins | sample 7278151 | NCBI WGS metagenome assembly JAAUXU01 (sample SAMN14350113, study PRJNA611818) | marine sediment metagenome | isolation source: surface marine sediment (1.8m) | place: French Polynesia: Moorea | collected 2018-08 | reverse complement strand
TGAGCTTGTCCCAGTTGTAGACCTCCTCTTAGATGAGCGCCGACGCCGCCCACGCCGCGGGGGGAGCCGCCAACGCCAACAACGGCAGCGCCGACGCCAACCTCAACCAGCCTTCTTCGTCCTCCTCTGGCGGCGCATTGGAGGTGCCCAAGTTCCCCGTTCGCGAGGTCGGGACTCAGGCCACCTGGTCTCTCTCTTCCTGCAAGGCGGGCTTTGGGGTGGAGCAACTGCGAGACGGCTCAGTGGAGACGTACTGGCAGTCGGATGGCCAGCTACCTCATCTAGTCAACGTCCAGTTCCGCCGCAAGACCACCATCTCAGATGTGGCTGTTTACACGGACTTTAAGCTAGATGAGTCCTACACGCCCTCCAAGATCTCAGTCCGCTGCGGCACCAACTTCAACGATCTTCAGGAGATTGAAGTGGTTGAGCTGAATGAGCCGGCAGGCTGGGTGGTTATTCCACTAAAGGATATTGACGAAAGGCTTGTCAGGACGTTCATGGTGCAGATTGCTGTCATATCTAACCACCAGCAAGGCAGGGACACCCACCTCAGGCAGATCAGGGTCCACTCACCTGTGGAGGAGCGCCCTGTCACCTCATCAGACTTCCCCTCCAGCTTTTCTACAGCAGAGACCAGACAGTTCCTCAACATCCGATAGGGCATCATTCACTTCAAGCCATCAAAGCAAGAGACATCTCAATGTTTTCTTTCTACTAGCTTTTCACTCTTTAGGACCCGATCTGCTACAGTTCAGAATCATTAAGGAATACCACACGATGGACAGGGCCACGACGTGCGACGGAGACGAAGCCCTTGACGACTGGCTATCAGTGTCTTGCCCAGCCTTCCGCGGACTAACATCCCGCCACAAACTCCGCGCGCTGGGCGCCCTCCTGGAGCAGTGCGACTCTGCCGAACTGTGGGAGTGGCAGGCCGCGCTCACCGACAGACTGTGCAGGGACTTGGTGGGTTGGTTGCCTCTGGAGCTCTCCCACCACATTCTAGGATACCTGGACACAGAGTCTCTCTTCCGCGCCGCCGCCGTCAGCTCCCTGTGGCGCCGCAGGGTAGACTCGGCTCTCACACTCTGGCGCTCCCAGGTGGCGCTACTAGGAGGCACCAGCCCTCGGGGAGATGACGCCGAGAACGTGCAGGTGAGGCAGGACCATAAGTACTCAATTTGGCCCTTCCATATCTTGCAATTTTGTATTTTACTTCTTGCAATCTATCCCAATTCCCAAACAACCAAGTCCCTATTACAATATTTTCCCCACTAACTGAATATCCGTCCCATTACTTCCCACAACTGATGGTCCTGGTGCAGAAGACGGTCTCCTGCTTCTTGTCATCGTTGCTCTTCTTAGCCAGCATTGCCTTGTCCTCCTGCCTCTCCATCGACTCCGGGAGAGGCGAGACGCATCCCTCGAAGCGCTCCTCCCCCAGGCCTGAATCGAAGGAGGCATCTTCTTGACAGCCGGTCAGGACCGTCATCTGCATTTTGCTGCTGGTTCCCTCCTTGGGCGAATCTTCCCCGCCGCTGCCAACGTCATCTACATCTTCCTGCTCCTCCCCTGAATCCGCCTCCACTTGGTCGAAAAGGCTCTCGTCGAAATCCTCGTCCAAATAGGAAGAAATGGGCAAAGAAAAAAGATAGTCACGATCCTGTCCAATTTGTGCGGTGGCGCCGTAGTCCCCGTCGTAGAGCTCCTCCAGGCACTCCTCTTCCATCTTCTGTTCTCCGTCCCCTTGGTTTACTGCCGCCTCCCAGCTCTCTTGCTCGTCCAACAGGTCCTCCGCCATCCCCATGATTGGCATCGGAGCGTCCTGGACGAGGGGGAAGGCGTAGAAGTCCTCTGCCGCAGAAGTCGTCGCCGCTTCATCCGGACTTTGGTATTCTCCCGCTTCTTCCCCTTTCCCTAGGAGCGCCTCGATGTCCTCTTGGGACAATTGTTCCCAAAAAATTTCGGTGGGGGCTCCTAGAAGAGTGTTCTTCAGTTCCTCGCTCCAGCATTCGTCCTTCCATGCAAAAGCAGGTTCCATAGATACATATTCCTGGTCCCCCGTGACTTTTGGGTTGCCGCAGAGCGCAAAATTTTGGTCCAGCTCGACATCCATTTTGCCCCAGAGAAAAGATTACACAGACGGAATCTTGATACGTGAAATTATCATAATAGGCAATGAATAACTCACTCTTGCCCAGATAAAATTTCTGTGAGAAGTCCAAAATTGTTTTATTCCGTCAAGATTTTTTGGGAATCTAAGATTCATTAATATTTTTATATGTTATTTGCACAATTCCCCACACGTAGTCACGTACTGAACAATGAATTTCAAATTTTCTCAGGAATGGAAAAAGGCCGCCGGGGCGTCGTATCTTTGGAGGGAGAGGATCCGCAGCGGCAAGGCCTTCTCCCAGCAACACATGCGCGGGCATATACGGGCCCCCGCATTCTTCGTCGCCATGGACTACGATTCGGGACACTTTGCTGCTGCTACGGTCGACAGTAAGCTTATTTTAAAATTCGGTGGAAACAAAATTTGCCTCATCGCATATTTTCCCTCGCCGCAGATCAAGAAGCGAACGGTCAGGCGGACAAGATCCTCATCTTCTGTCAGGATCACGTGGACCGCCCCGCCCGCGAGATCGCCCAGGTGCCCCAGCAGGGGGCGAGGATATCCGTGGTCCGCCTGCTCCACCCTCGGTGGGTGCTGGCGGGGAGGCTGGACGGGAGGATCACTATGTGGGATCTAAGGAAAGACCGGGGAGGAGCCGTGTACGACCTTGTCGGGCATGCTGGAGCCATATTCTCCTTGGACGCCAGTATGGTAAGATCGTTGTCATAATACTCCTACTCTCATAGTGACTTATCATAATTGAACTGCTTTTTAGAGCCTGGACCTTGTCGTGTCCGGATCCACTGACCACCGCGCCCGCCTATGGCGCCTGAGCGACCGCGCCCCGGTCAAGACCCTAGACACCCAGAGCCACTGGACGGTCACGGTACTGCTCCGCTCACACCGAAGAGAAGAGGAGGGCGATGAGCATTCCTCTTCCTCCAACAACACCCTGCTGACCATGTCCAAGAAGGAGATCCACGTCTTCCGTTGGTCCTCGGAGGAGGAGTTGCGCAAGCTGTCCGCCCCGTGCGCCGTGATCCCTCTCAAGCCTGAGGGGAGCTACCAGGAGCTGAGGGACGCCTTCTTCACCCCAGGGCTATCGCTCTCAGCAAACGGAGAGCAGATCACATTCGTCAGGCAGATGCCGCTATTCGAAACGCAGACCATCGGTATGTAATGAAATGGTTTCAAAACTTGATTTCGCAAAAAGTTAGCAATACTTGCCCAAAAATGTTTAGTTTTTTCACTTTATTATTTTCCATATCAAGTGTGTAAATTAATTTCTATTTCAGGCGACGCCGACATAATAACGGTTGACGCGACTTCAGGCCGCATGCTGAACGGCGTCCACATCAACCAGAAGGTTCGCAAGCTGCTGGCGGTGGGGGAGAGGTACGCCCTCGTCCTCCTCCCATTCGTTGACGCCAAGCTGTACAAGAACCTGGCAGTCATTGACCTGGTGGAGAAGAGGATCGTCGGGGGGTGCACAGTGCCGCATTCAAGGTAAATATTTTAAAAAGTAGTCATTTTCATTTCTTAAATTGTGGAACATGGCATTTGTTTTCAGGGCCAGCACTCCGGACTTCAGCCAGATCTTCATCGGCCGCCAGGACTGGCTGGACGGTCTCTCCCCGCGGCAGGAGGGCACGCTGGCGGGGTTCTCAATGCAGGACGGGTCAATAGTCCTAGTGGACTGGAAAGTCTGACTATGCATTGATGAAAAGAACGGCGTTTACCAAGAGAGTCAAAAGTGAATATTTGCGACACAGGACGCTCTATTGTCGATACGTGTTTAATTCGTTCAAAAAAAATATTAAAACTTAAACCGAACCCACTAAGAAAGTGTTGGTACAGGGCACGCTGGCTCAAAAGTCAGAAGAAACTGTATCTACTTCAAGGATTATATTGTAAATTTGTATCAAGAATGGTTTGCTGTGGCAGACTTTTTGCACTCTAGATTCTTTCTTTTTTCTCTTCTATCAGGAGTGAGACGGACCGAAATATGTCGAGCTCAGGCCTGACTCGAACCCATCCCCTTTCCTTTTGTAGTTCACGAGTATGCCTTAATGACCTGGCTGTCCCTGATGGACTCTACGCTACTCTTGGTGGTGGACCCTGACCCCGGTTTGTAGCTCGAGCCGGAGTCGATCGAGTTGCTCTTGGATCTTCCTCCGTAGACGCCTATAGCGGCTGATGCAACCCCAGGGGCGGTACGGTTCAGCTTCCGGAGCAGGTTCCGCTTCTTCTTGGGTTTGGAGATTGGCTCAAGGTCCAGCTGTTGTTGCTGCTGAGGCTCAAACGTCCATGGGTTGTTGTTGGCGGGAGGGGGAGAGGGATGGCGTTCATTCCCAGCGTGGCTTAGAAAAAAAATAGAAAACATAATTGTTGTACAGTGCAAGTATTTCTTCATAATTAAAAGCTTTACCCATTTGCTAGTGAGTGCCCCCCGTTCGTCTTGTCAGCACCGTTTCCGTGCCCGTTGCGGGTCGGAGGAGCAGGAGGCGCCTTTCCAGCCTCTTCCACTGCCTCAGCAGCGTCCTCCTGGTCGACAACCTCCTCCAGCTTGGAGGGATTCAATATCGTCTCCACCGGTATGCCATTAGCGTCGCCGTTGCTACCGGAGATCGTTGATACTTTGGCAGCCTGAAAATAAAACACACACAAAAAAGGTCCCACAATTCTGACAATTAAAATAATTTGAATGTAAATTATTTACCAGACTCTCCTTTGAGAAATTCCTGCTCAATCTCCCCAGGAGCCCTCCTCCGTTCCTCTTGTTGACCTTGGACGCTGATGACGCCCTGCTCCCGTTCCTCGACGCCGACGCCACCGGCGCCACCGGGACCACTGGCGCCACCGGGACCACCGCCGCCGCCTTCGCCTCCCGCTCCCGCTCCCAATGGGTCTTAAGCTCGGCCAGAGGAATGAAGCCTCGACCATTCTCCTGGAAACCATAATCAATTAAGGAAAATAAAACTTTAGCTCTGGTAAGGGATAAATAAAATTTAAGTTCGGTTCGGACATCAAGATTACCTAAAACTCGAAAGCTTTTTTTTTTTCAAAGCTTTTTCAGAAAAAGTATTTCTTAGACCTTTGAAAAGTTATTTTACCTCTCCGTCTCCTTGCCCCTCCTCGTCCTCCTCCTCCTTTGCAGCCTTGGCGTCTCTCTCTGCTATCCTCTTCTTGAGCTCGTCCCTCCTCCTCTCCTCCACCCTCCTCTCCGCCTCCACGTCAGCCTCCACTCTAGGGCCAAGATCGACCATGTTGGCTATCACGCTCTTCACCAGCCACTTGTAACCCACTCGAAGGCCAGAGTTCTTCAAGGCCGAGCACCTATGTATGGTTGGAGATAGTGAAAGGTAGAATTTCAAATAATTTTTGAGAAAGGTTGAAACTAAAATCGAAAAGTATGAAGATTTGAGACCTGTCATTACTCGGTACATATGTGAAAGCACAAAGCTATCTATCCTCAAAGTATTATTTGGTATTTTTGAAACAATTGCTTTATTGTACTTCTAGTTTTGTCTGTATTTAAGAAGTACCTTTGCTTGCAAGCAAATTTGCGAAAGCAATTCAGTTAAAAAGGCTTAACATTCCCCTCATTAGAAATATTCGACATTAATATAATATTCCATTTTTACCTCTCCACCCTAGTTGGACACCTGGCGTCGTTGACCTCCCTCTCCACCCCTAGTAGGTCCACCACCGCCATCTCGTCCAGATGGTCGTCGTCCTCCTCGTTGGCCCCGGGAGAGGCGGCGCAGGCGTCGGCCTTGTTGCACAGGAGGAGGAGCGGCTTGCCACGGACGCGGTCATGGCGCAAAAGGGAGCGGAACACATCCCGGCACTCGGACATGCGGCTGGTGGTGGTGGTGGTGGTGGTGGGGGAAGCAAATTAAAATGTCATGCCTGCAAAACAAGTTATTTCCCACAAAATATTTTCACCTTGCGTTGCTGGAGTCGACCACGAATATAAATCCGTGCACCTCGTGGTAGTACTTTGGCCAGATCCCCCTGAAGCCGCCGCTACCGCCCAAGTCGTACAGGCAAACCTGGAAGCCCTTGTACCTGGAAGGAAGAAAGAGAAAGTAATTTTGCATGCAAAGACTACTTTCTACAAATTGCCGCCATTTGGCCTGCTTGCAATTTCGCGTGCAAAAGGCGATGGCGACATTGGCTGCGATACAACAATGCGTGACCTAGATTTTTTCCCTCCTTTCGAGACTTAATGTGCAGTAGCGGATTTTTTTTCGAGAGAGACCTTGACTCATGGTTTTCTCACAAAAGATTTTGAGTGATGACGGCGATAAATTGACGTTTTTGTGTTGCGGCAAAGTGAAAGCCGCGAAAGGGGAGAAAGAGAAGGATAGTTCCATGATTGAGCTCCTTTTGACGGTTGTTGCAACAGCAAATGCTGCTGCTGCGTTACTGCTGTTGTGACTGTTGAAACAATTGTTGCTGCTGTCGTTTTTGTCATTTGGCGGGAATGAAGCGAAAAATAATTGGACCTTACCTCGTCTCCAATTTGGAGAACCCGACCGTTGGCGCCATGTCCCCCACTTTTTTGGCGTCTCCGTCTACGAGCACCCTGGCGACGGAGGACTTTCCCGCCCCGTCCAGGCCAAGCACCAGCAGGCAGAGGCGACGCTCCAGGGCGCCGATGCGACCGGTGCCGCGGCGGCGGCAGCAGCAGCAGCACAAAGACATTGTCAAAAGCCTTTTCAATTTTGTATTTCACAAGACGAATTCACTATTTCCTCTCTCCTTCCTTCCCCTTCCACCTACACCTCTCCTCCTCCAGACTCTCCAGCAACTCGATCTGCTCCCTGATCTTCTTTGGCTGCCTGTGGTGCCCCTCCGGGATGTACCTGCTCTGCTCAGCCACCGCCATCAGCGAATCCTTGTCATTCCTCCTCCTGGTGATCCTGCACTCCAGCCGAGACAGCTCAAGGTCCAGCCTGAGGGCGCGGCAGTCCAACAGGAGGTCGTCGCCTAGGCGAGCTTGCTGGAGGAAGCTGAATTTTTATTAAAAAATATATAAAAATTAATCGCTGGGTTTTGAGGAATAGTTTTGCTATATGTTACAACCTGATGTTGAAGTTAACCGAGCTGCCAATCCTTCCTCGCACTTGTGAGAACCCCTTGTGGTCCTCCTCCACTTGAGCGCAGGTGATGCCGCAGTCCACCAGGGTGGCAAGGAATCCAGGGCTGAGGATCTTCTTCGGCTCCTCCTGATCCCCTCCTTCCCCGGTGATCACCGGGTGACTTGACAGGAGCGCCTCGTCCCTCACCGGGAAGTGGAGGAGGCACCGACCTGGGGAGGCTTCCAGCAGGCGGCACTGGAATACGACCTTAGCCGTGAATTATTGTTGTTTGAACAGGAAAGGGGAGGAGGTCTAATTGTGGGGGTTTGTTCTTCTCCTTCGGAGCCCCTTGCACAGACTATGTTTTGAGTAGGCGGAGTCGGTCTTGGTCTTGGAGGCGGAGGCACATTGACTACACAACTTTTCCCCTCCCTCCTTCCCCCAGCACTATCCGGTCGCGCAAGAAAGCAAGCGGGAAAAGAAAATGCCCCGTTTTTATCGTCTCCGTTCCCGAGAAGAGTAGAGAGATGACTGTCGGCCGGTGGTATCGGGGTTTATTGATCCAACCGTCACCTTAGTATCACGCAATACACGTGAAAAAGCGTCGGCGGGGGGTGCTATGACATTACCAGGGGAAACTTCTGCAACCCTATTTCCTCTCCAGGGAGGGGAAGAGGGAGGGGGAAGGAATTTTTCTTGTCCCGCAGGGGATTGAAGAAACCAGAGGAGGAGGATGGTTTTTTATCGTTTGACAGCCTTGGAAAAAGGGGGAAAGCATGGAGGCAGGTATGAATGAAAGGGGGCGAATAGAAGTACTTGATGTAACCCACTCTATACACATGCCCAGTAGGGAGGGTGGGAAAAACAATATGACAAGCAGCAACGTCCAGGTACCGAAGTGGACCAAGAGGCTTTCTAAATTGACTTGGCCCGGCATTTTAAATCCTGGATTAGTCCTTGTCCAGCACAAGACACTTACGTCCTTGATGACGCCGTCGAATCCCTGGCTGTTGTCCCGCATGATGTTGAGGGTGAGGCGCATGAGCTTCTCAGCGACATTCCTTGAAGGGGGCATCAATATCATAGCTGCTGGCGGCGAGGGTTGCAGGATCGACAAAGTCAAAATTTCGCCAAATTCCTTAAAGTTTTTTGCCAATTTTCGCCAAACCGTTAAAACAGTTTTATTGTCTTTTTATTAACACATATTTTTGGAAAATACCGAATCATGATCTCGCCATTTTTCGCATTTTGGCGAAATTTTCGCCAGTCTGGCAACGCTCGCGAAGGAATAATATTACAATCCGGTTCGATGATGTATTCGTTTCTGTTCTGTTTTAGTTTCGTATTTCAACTATAGGCATGGGGACATCATTTTCCCGATCTGCGCATTCGTTTAAATAAATTCATATTTAAATGCACGGCATGAAATGGAACATCGCTACTGACGAAGTCCACCTTAATTGGTTCAAAATTGGAAGAAGCAACTCAAGGTAAAACTAAAAAGCACACCTGGAGCCATGAACCTAATTTATTTTAGCCTCCATCCAAATCTGACGGCGAGATCCAACTTAACAAGCCGAAAAGGCTGGATTTGTTCCAATGTATAATTACTAGTTTTCCTACCAAGATGGGAACGCAATGTTTCTCGCGATTACGCAATGTATTCCAAGCAACAGGCTAATTTTTTTTAAAAGCCTAATGTTTGAAAATTTCTTCGAAAATTGACCTTATAACACACATCGAAAGAAAATACGGGGAAAAAGTGAAAAAAGCGAACATAAAAATTTGTGGAGGAGCCGGGATTTGAACCCGGGACTTTCCGCATGCGAAGCGGACACTCTACCACTGAGTTACACCCCCAGATATATAGGAGGAGGAAGAAATAGAGGACCCAAAGCGGCGGCGCGTGACTCATTCCGTTGCGTGCACTGGCTCACAGGAGGGAGATAATTCGCTGTACGATAATGCTGCCTCAGGTCTGATGAAATAGAGAAAAAACCTGTAGCCGAAGTGCTTTAAAAAAAAACCTACTGCGTTCTTTTTTTCGAAGCATACTAGAGACGATAGTTCCAGAAACACCCGAAAATCGAAGGGAAGGTAGCAAAAATAGCATCTCTCTCATTAGCAACAGGCCGAATTCAGAGAACATCATTTCTAATTTTACAAGCTCACAAAGCTGGAAAAAGTGCTTGAGAGCAGCGATAGCAAAAAAACATTCATTACAGTGTAAAGGCAGCATTGAGGGAGGAGAAAGGAGGCTAGAAAAAATTCTTTTTTTTACGTAGAGAGTAATTTCCCGTATGCTACGAAAAAAAATAGCTAACAAGGATGACCGCTTGCTCTCTTCCTGGGAAAGTGTTGAAATTTATCAACACGTTCGTTTTAATTTCTGTCACCGAGAATAAGACGACAAAAGCATTCCTTGTGTTGCCGTGTCTCTCCATGGGGGAAAGGAGCCATAGAGACGGGGGGGTCATTGTACTCTTCTCTCGCCGGCCAAGCGAGGCGATCCCAAAAGTGTTTTAGCGACTTCCCCTATCTGTATCTACAAAAAATTAACGAGCAATGAAAAACCCCGTTAGCTTTTACCATTCCTTCTTTGTTTAAAACGTCTTCCTAATCTGCCAATTTTTTTGCTAGTCTTTCTTTGTGATAGCATCTTTTTCCCCGGCGAGATTCCCCTGTGCCCTCCCCTTTACCACCAGAGATGAGACCAAAAGATGGCGAGAGAGAGAGAGAGGAGGAAAGCCCACATCCTGAGCCTCCGCCGCCGCTCGATCCTCCTCCTCCAATCACGGGGGGCGAAAGCGTCTCTTCGCCTTTCTCTCACGAGGTGGACGCCGCCGCCGCCGCCGCCGCCGCCGCCGCCGCCGCCGCCAAAGGGGGAGAGGGGGGCTCAAGAAACAGGCCATTATTGAAGCAGGAAATAATGGTATAGCTTAAAAAATTAGACACATACAAATAAAAACAATGAAAAGGACTTTGATAAAGTCGTGTGGACGCAAATATACGTAAAACCTGAGAAAGATATGAAAAAATGTTCCCCCTGCGTCTTTTTTCGCCGGCGTCGCGCCGGGCCAACGCCTTTCCTTTCACTAGCCTTTGCTTTGGTTCTGCCTCCGCCTGCCAATCCGCCGAAGGTGCCCCCTCCCCCTCCCTCCTCGCCCTCCCCCATTTCCGGAGAGAGAGAGAAAGAGAGGAAGAGGAAGAGACGCCGAAGAAGAGAAGAAAAACGGGAAAGAGAGGTGAGAGAGAGGAGCGCCAGGCTAACGCTCTTAAACTTATTATACTATTTAAAGTGTTAGGGGCGCGCCGTTGAGTGTATAAGTGATTCCCCCACGTTCCCGGGCACCCCGAGGTCCGCCGGGCGCACGCCGCCGGGTCAGAACCGCCCTCGCCAAGCCCCGGGGACCTGTCCTAGTTTTACGAAACCGGAATAACAGCATCACCCCCCCTTTCTCTTGTACTTACAGCTCCCGACTCTTAGCAACCGACACACATCTTAAACATGGGCGACCAGGACCCCCAGGCCGCGGCCAATGGCGCCGCCAACAGCGTCAGCGAGGACGACAGGAAGATCTTCGCCGGCGGACTCCCCCAGGTGAGGAGGATGTTTGAATGTGGAATTGTTATTATTCACTTCCTGTGAAATGGGGAAATGAGTTGTTGAGTCACATTTTTTTTCAAAAGTCGTAATTCCACGATGTTCTTGCTCGCGTCCGCAGGAGGCCACCGAGAGCGACCTGAAGGAGTACTTCGGCACCTTCGGCACGGTGACCTCTGTCAACCTCAAGATGGACCAGATGACCGGCCGGTCGCGCGGCTTCGCCTTCGTCGTCTTCGACTCTGTTGACACCCTGGAGGCGGTCCTGGCCAAGGAGCACGCCATCAAGGGCAAGAAGGTGGCAGTCAAGAAGGCCGCCAGCAAGCAGGTAGCCGCCTCGAAGGTGACTTCATTTGACGATGATGAATTATGGTTGCTAACTTGTGTTTGTACCTCATAAACAGGGCAAGATCTATGTGGGCAAGTTCACCGGCGCCGTGACCGAGGACGAGATCCGAGCGCACTTCTCCCAGTTCGGAAACGTGGTCGAGATCCAGCGGCCGGTAGACAGGAGCAAGAACAACGAGCCCAAGAACTTCTGCTTCATCACCTTCGACAAGGAAGAGCCCGCAGACACCCTGCTCAAGAAGGGATCCGTCCACCTCAACGGGATGGACGTGGACATCAAGAAGGTCACCGTCAAGAGCGACGGCATGGGCGGCGGCATGCGCGGCGGGCGCGGCGGCGGCGGCGGAATGCGCGGCGGCGGCGGCGGAGGGCGCGGTGGTGGCGGCGGTGGATGGGGCGGTGGCGGCGGCGGGTACGACGCCTGGGGATACGGCGGCGGATGGGGAGGCTACGATGCCGGACCGTGGGGATACGCTCCCTATGGCGGCGGCGGATACGGCGGCTGGGGTGGGGACGGCGGATACGGCGGCGGCGGCAAGATGGGAGCCGGCGGCATGGGCGGCTACGGCGGCGGACGCGGACGGGGAGGCGGACGCGGCGGGCGGGCGGCACCCTACTAAGGAATTTAGAAGAGCAGCAGCATCCTCATCAACATAATTATTGTGTACCGTATTTGTACCTACCTTACCACCAACACCGTTCTGCCGACACCACCACAACCCAACGGACTTCACCACCCACCCTCGATGAAACGACTGAAGGTCAAGACGTACCTCCTCCTCCCTCACCCTCCTCCAAAATACAACCTCGAAAAAAGGGGAACGGAAAAAAGTATTCGGGTCTTCTGCTCCTCCGTTGAGCTCCTACCAGAAGTACTTCCAAAAGAAAGATAGATGTTGAACAAAAGAAGAAGCTTACTACTAAAACAGTCTCGCTATGCTGGATCCAAGGATCAAATCTCAAAGGGAAGGAAGGAAGAAGAGAGCCAGGGCCACCACTGAGTGAATGGATGACGATGACATTGGTTGGAATCCAACCAGCCACTCCTCGACTCCCCTGCTATTCCTCCTCCTGCCTGGTACAGTATCGTGTCGTGTTGTACTGCTACTCCTTCCCCTTCCCCCCCCCCCTCCTCCTCCTGCCTGCTACAAATACTACCTTACCCAAAACCCTCCCGGAAACCAAACTGGAACGAGACTTCCTTATACCCATGAAAAAAAGCATCAATGTATTAGTACCAGTAGTGAAGAAGATGAAAAAGTGGATCAGCATCATTGTGCTCTCTAAACTGCAAAAGTGCGACAAAGAAGAGGCGGAGAGTCGAGAGAGAAGGGGGATAGGAGAAAGGGAGGATGAATTACCTCGTCTCAAAAAGGAAAAGATACTCAAGGATTATTCACAACAACCTGCAAAGAAAAACTTTACACAAAAGGAATTGCAAACCGGAAAGAAACAACCAAGTAGCCAAAAAAGCAGCAGCAAACGGCCACTTTGACAAAAAAAACATTGGGGTTCGGATATGGGGGGAGAAACAACTTGCCAGCAAGAGGTCAAAATAGAAAGAGATCGAAATCTTTTTTTCCTGAATCAGACGCCACCACCAAATCAGCAACCGCCAATCTGCCTACTTTGCAACATCTGCTTCTACCTACCACCTGTACCAAACAAGGAGAAAAAACTTTGAAAGGAACCTTTGAGCTACCAAAAGCAATTCGGAAATGTAAATGAAAATATAAAAAAGACCAAGCCGCTTCGAATGTCTGCTAAAGTAAAAAAACCTAGGGGCCCCTTTCAGGGCCGGAAAAAAAAGTTTGTTTTTCTTGTTATTTCCTTCCCTTTTTGGCCGCAGAAAAGGAAAGGTTTAAAGCGTAAATTGACCAGTCGCTCACAGTCCAAAGGACTCTAAACAAAAAACTGCCGTAACGTTTAACCTGGTGCCTTGCTCTAGTTTTTGTGTTGACTTCTTTTTCAGTTTCCTGAATGTATACAATGTACGGGATAATATTCCAGACATTCTGTGGCGGCTTTCCGGGGGGCTTGCTCAAAAGGTTTTGCCATTGACGGTTTGGGTCGCTGGGTCCTTGGCGCGACCAATCAAACAACTTTCCAGTTATCTTATCATTCTTCTGCCGTTTTCCTGCCTTTTCTTCTTTTAAATGAATCCCCTTTCCTACCTACCAAACCTTTTAACCTTTTTCCAGAGGACTTTCCGAAAGAGCCGCTGGGGCTCCAACAAATTTTTCCTTCGATGTTGTCAATTTGATTTTTTTTATTCCAAACGCATCTTCAACAACTAAAGCTTCCAACTTCTGCCTGGCCTGTGGCTGCTTCCAATGATGGCGATTCGACAGAAAAATCTTCCAAAGGCATTTTCAACCGTGGTATCTTTTGCCAAGCTTTGGCGGTGAAAAGACGAGGTTCCAAGCACAAAAAGGTAAAGTTAAATTTTCTAGTGCCTTACTAATAACTTTTTCATTTTTCTACTTTTGATTTTTTACCGTACGACACATTTGACTTGAAGGTGCACTTTAAGTAGTGCCTGCATAAACCTCCACAAAGGTATTTTCCGCATCCAAGAAAGCTTGGGAACACAAAAAAAAAGATTCATACTGAACGGACGGCCAAAGAGGAGCGGAAATCTCAGGAGCAGAGGCTGGACCTCCTCCAGAAGAGAAACCAAAGCAAGAAGGATCTCACCTGATGACGAAGCAACAACTGCCTAAGATGACGAGATGACAAGTGCATTGCTACGAGGAAAATACACACAGAGCAATACACAAGGATGCCGCTCGGATATGATGATTTTTCCCTTTCAGGTCTAAAATTTCCCTCGGAGAGCAACTCTAGCTTGTGGCGAAAAACTTTTTCTTTTACAGGCCCAGAACGGCATAATAGGTGATGTGTTGGCGATTTTTTGTCGTCTCATAAAGGCAGCATTAGGCAAAGCTATAATTATAAATTAACTAGCGCCATCTTGCGGGCCCTACGGGCCCGCCAAGATGGTCTAGTTCCTGGCGGAAGGCCTCGGGATACTGTACGGCCCTGCGGGCCTACTGGGGTGGAAAATTGTGTCGTTAAACTAACTTGTCTCGAGGGCCGGACCGTGCGCATCCCTAACGTGCATCCCTAGTGTGCGTCAGGACGGAGCCATGGTCACCAGGG
>JAAUXU010083316.1_pt1 | contig 14327 bp, 7 predicted proteins | sample 7278151 | NCBI WGS metagenome assembly JAAUXU01 (sample SAMN14350113, study PRJNA611818) | marine sediment metagenome | isolation source: surface marine sediment (1.8m) | place: French Polynesia: Moorea | collected 2018-08 | reverse complement strand
GGGGAGACCCTTGACGCTTCATTGCGACCTGGAGGCGATTGTGTCATTCCACCGCATAGAATCTTTGTGGGATCGCCGGCATGAAAAAGGAGCATACTATTCCAGTTGTACACCTTTGGGAGACCGCACTTGATAGTGTCAAACGATATGTGCTCTTATTGAACCGCACTCCACTCCAGATGTTCGCACGACGACACCAAAATACTGCTTGCGTGGCATTTAAAAGTCACGTTGTTTCCGGTCGCCCATAGACATACAAGACCAATAGCAAACTGGAACAACGTACCTATGGTTGATAGCAATAGAACAGGAAGTGCCCAGGTCAGAAGGCGCTTTTTTGACAATCTACTGACGCACAGCTTCGTGTCCCGTTGGGCGTCGGGTGCGGCACTGAGAGGTATTACGATACCCAGTACCGCGGGGTGGCCTAGCAACTTTCCATGCTTTGGGCGGCGCGCGGGAAGGAGTAACACTTGGGCTGAAATCGCGGAGAGGGGGGAAAGCCTGGCGGGTTTTTTTTTGGGTGTGTGTGTGTGCTTACCGTCGCCCATTGCGAAACAGAGAAAATGGGCGAAAGTCGAGGGAGGACCCAAGTTGGATTGTACTTGCTGTGGCAAGCTGTACCACTATATACGTAGGCGGCGGCAGAAATGCCATATGATCAATAGCGTTCTACTTTCCCTCTCGAGTACAGTTCAGTGGCGAATGGTCTCACCGGATATCTCTTGACCTCCCATGGATCCATGCAGGGGGGAGGAGATTTTAGCACATAATAGTTTTTCTTACCGAAACCAGCATATGCAAAAATGTTAGTTCTTTGTTTAACATCTTGCCAATATAAATTTTTTTTAAAGAAATACTTAAATTATTTTTGTACATTTTCCCTTTGAATTATCAAACAAATGTCTTGCCTATTCTTCCTTTCAGGGCCAGCCCTCCGGCGAGGCCTTCATCCAGATGAACAGCGAGGCCGCCGCCTTCTCCGCCGCTCAGCAGAGGCACCACCGCTACATGGTCTTCGGCAAGAAGCAGCGCTACATCGAGGTCTTCCAGTGCTCGGGCGAGGACATGAGCCTGGTCCTCACCGGAGGAGGAGGAGGAGCGGCGGGGGCGGCCGGCAGCAACGGCGCCTCCCCCTCGCCCTCCGCCGACGGGAGCCTCAAGTCTCCAGCGGCGGCGGCGCCGTCGGGAGGAGCGGGACTGTTGGCCACACCCGGTATGTTGCAGGCCCCTCCCCCTCCCCCTCCCGCAAATAACGCAGTAGCAGCTCAGACGCAGCAGCAGCAGCAGGTAGCTCAGGCGCTAGCAGGTGTAGATCAGCAGCAGCAGCAGCAGCAGGCCGCTTTGGCCTCAGCGAATCCTCTTTTGATGGCCACCCAGAACCTGGCCGCATTCGGTCAGAGCACGCAGCAGCAGGCCGCCGCCGCCGCGGCTTACAATTCGACCGCCGCGGCGCAGGCCTATAAGCCCGCAGCGGTGGCACCTGCTTCACAGCAGCCGCACCAGCAGGCGTACGGAGCACCAGCTGCAGCAGGACTACAGCAGCAACAGCAAGCAGCCCTGGCGGCTATGAACCCAGCTCTGATGCAAGCCAACCCGGCAGCGGCAGCGATGGGACTTCAGGCTCTGAACCCCGCTTTGGCAGGAGGACTCTACGGCGCCAACCCAGCAGCTGCCGCGGCTCTTGGTCTAGCGAGGATGCCGCAAGCGGCCACAGCAGGACTTCTTCCCGGGATGGCGGCGGGAGCAGCCGGATTCCCTCCAGTCTCATCGGCTGCCGGTCTGATGCAGAACCCTGCCGCCCTCGCTGCAGCCGCAAACCAGCAGAGACTCCTCCTCGCTCAACAGCAAAACGCAGCTCTAATACTGGCCCAACAGCAACAGCAGCAACAGCAGAAGGCTGCAGCGGCGGCCGCAGCAGCCTTCGGTCAACCCCAGCTAGCAGCCGCTCAGCTGGCAGCCGCCGCTGCCGCCACCCCTGGAGCGGCAGCATCCTACGGAACCGCCTACCCCTACGGAGCCGCCGTTCCAGGACTGGGCGCGGCCGCGGCGGCCAACCCAGCCGCGGCCGCCGGCAAGCGCTCCTTCGACCAGGCCTTTGCCGCCGCCGGAGCCGCCGCCGCCGCCGCCGCAGGGGCCAAGCGGCTCTACTCCCCCACCATCTCGGCCAACCCCACCACCTACTCCACCCAGTCCGGAGGAGGAGGGGGCCACTCAAGCTAGACAGACCGCGGCCATCGTATCCTTCTTCCGTCCTCCCAGATTCTCCCGCATAATATGCTGAGCAGAAATGTTCCGCAAGACGCATTAGATTTAGCAAAGCTTTTTCCTTGTTGTTCCCCTGGAACTTCAGCGCCCACAATGGGTTTGGTGCCGGAAGGAAAATTTCGTTCATGATGATGAGATTACAACTGCTCAAAGAAATGTCGTTATCAATATTACCATGAGCTCCCTGCTGCTGCTGTTTCCCATTTTTTACCGAGAAAGACAAAAGTCCCATTTTCTTCTCCCTAATTTTTTTTACCAAGACTTCTTGAAAGACAACGATTGTATTTGTTCAATCATGTGACTTAAGCATTTCCTCCCCACTTTTTTTACCGTTCAAATAAATATACGTAGCTTTCGATATCACTACTTCCTTCTCCTCCCCCCTCCGTGCCTAGTAACAACATATGGTTGTTTTTTTTCTCTCGCGCTGCTGTGAGGCTCCAAAGGCCCCCCTTCCTTTTTCCCCCCAAGCGTCTTTACCTCAAAGCACCCGCCATATAAAACCATTACATTGGGCAAATTTTACACCACTTTTGTGCTGTTGGTCAGTTTTCCTATCTGCTATCTCTCTTTCTTCTCTCTCTGGGCACTACGTTGGTAAACCATTTTTCTATACCTGCTTTCGTCGGTGGTATTATTTCCTCTCTCTCTCTCTCTCTCTCTGTTTCCCAACCTGGGATATCTAATCCTTTTTAGACGCGGCTATCTCCTAAGGAGGACAAAGTTGTTACATACTTTGTGTGTAATCATAGCATTGGCACGTCTTTGGGTAAAGGCGCTTGAGAGAAATCGTGAGGGGAGTTTGGAGCAGGGTCTTTTTTGCTGTTAAAAACGAAGTTGTGAGTTTGTGGTTCCTTTTTTGACTTCCCTCCCCTCCCCTCATACAGTACAATATACCCCATGTAACCAATCACCAACATGTGCCTATGCCATCACACACGTTCCATGAGCCTACATTTACCAATTGCATTTTACGCTTCTCGTACGTACGTACGTACGTACCCAGGAGAGTTTCATAAAGTATTGTTTTGTTGCCGATTTGTACAGAAAACCGTTGAAAAAAAAGAGGGACATAGCTGCAAATTTGATGGGAGAGGCCTGTGTGTGTGGATAAATTGATGCTCAAAATAGTGTCCCCATCACCCCCCTGAAGACACATCAGTGACAGTCCCCCCCCCCGTGTTACTTCTAGGTAGAATCCAAAATAAAAAACTATAGGCATACATACTAAACCAAAAATGGCACAGGTGCTTTTTCGTGGATGAGCATTTCTGCCAAAACTTGGCAGGGCTTTTCTGGGAACGGATATTGTGCACGTTGCATCGGCATTCCACAGCTTGGAGATCTTTAGAGTAGTGGGGCGAAACTAACCTCTATACGAGGGATAGACAATCTTTCACCAGATTTATTTCAGATAAAAACCGTACGGAGCAAGGAACAGGGAATGACCAAACTTTTGGCTTCTGGTACACGGGCTTTTTTTGTTTCATTGGTCTGGTTCCAGGCTGCACCACCACATACACACACTACTGACAAGTACTTTGTAGCTACAAAAATATGTTGGTAAAGGGATTTTTTCAAGACCGTGTAGGATTTGCTCTCTTAGTCTTACCTACTGCAGCATAAATAAAAAGTGTTCTGTCCTTGGACTGTTGGGTACTGGAAACGGGCAGCAGGGCGTCGCCTGTCTTATTTTCCCCCCTGTGAAATAGGACCGAGAATGGGAAAACACAGGTCGTACAATTCTATAAAAAGCCATCATCACAATCACGCCTCTTGTCACTGGCCGGAGTAAAGATCCTGTTGGAGTGGGTGCTTTTAAATTCCCCTCCTGCTCACCTGCTTCATCCACGGCTGACCACTGTGTGGGATGTCCCTCCTGCTGCCTGGTTTGGAGACACCGACTCTTCCCATTCTTCTTTGTGGTGGTGCCAGTGGTTTCTTCCGTGGTGGCTCAGTCTGGGTTGATGGTGGGAAAGTTGGGTGGGTTGTGGTGGAAAATATTGTGGTGGTGAGCTGAACGAACGAACGCACGAGAGCTCTGTCTTCGTCGAAAAGGTGAGAGATCATTTCTTATTGTTTCCCACTTGACTAACACCTAAAAATGTTTTGCTCACGGGACATTATTCACTGTATACCTTTTATTAATAGACAACGCTTTCTTGGGAAAGAGATTTTTGGTGGCTTGTTCATTCTCTGGCAGCAGGAAGCGACGGAGAGTTTTTTACTTTGCGGAAAATAACTTCACGTGCTATGAAAAAAACTTGCTTACTATAAAATAAGAGCTCAATGTCGCACCTGCATCCGGAGGAGGGTTTTCTTCACATTTTCTGGAAAGGGCCTCAAAACACCAATTCAGAAACATTTTGTTTCTATCTAGGTAGTTGGACCGAGAAAAAGGATCGAAAACAAGCAAGAAAGTATCGTACACTCCCACTAATTAAATATTGTTCCCCACCCCGTCCCCCCAAAGTGTTTCATAAAAGCAAATACATCGGAACAAAATTGGACCCCTATATTATTTAAGACAAGGTTTGATTTCCCAAACAGGCACCTTCCCGCAGCATCTGCTCCCAAAGATGTATCAGCAACCTCTGGTGCAGAAGAAGCCTCCTCCTCCACAGCAGCAGCGACAGCACCAGTCATTGGGTCTGGCCAACGGCGGAGGCGGCTCAAACAACAACAGCAGCACCAACGCTTCCTCCTCTCCCTCCAGCGCCTCCTCCTCCTCCGTCTCCCCCCTCTCCACAGCCTCCTCCTCGTCCTCCTCCTCCTCTCTGGCCAACGGCCACAGTCCCTCTGGATCCTCGCCCTCGGCCGCGATGAACCAGCCGCTGCCGCAGCATATGATGGCGACCCCTCAATTCCCCTACAACCCGTTCTTCGCGGCCATTCCTCCGGGGGGCCACCAGGGGATGCGGGCGCCGCCGCCGCCGCACGCCGCCATGGCGTACCCGCCGCCGCCGCCGCCCCACACCGGGCTCCCGCTGCCTCCCGCCGGCCTGCCGCACGCCGCGCCGCACCCCTCCATGTTCTACTGGCCGTACCCCTCGCCGCCAATCAGTCCCAACGCTTACTACGGGAACCTTCTCGCGGCGGCGGCGGCGGCCAACGCGCAGCCGCCGCCTCTGATGGCATCGCCGGCATCGCCTCCTAGTTTGGTGAGATTTTTAAATATATATTATATATATTTTACAGCAGTTTTTGTTTACAAAGGGATCTCTGTTCTTGCAGGATCCCCAAGTCATGCCTGGCGGCTTCGTGGGAAGGGGAGCAGAGTTCCACCACCACAGCCACAACAAGGGGATCGCCAACGGCCAGCAGCAGCAGCAGCAGCAGCAGCAGCAGCCCGCTTCCGAATCCTCCACCAAGCCGCAGCAGGAGCAACAGATCGAGGATTCATCTCCGCCGCCGCCCACGAAGCAAAAGGCGGCGGGAGCAGGAGCCGAAATCTGAAACACTTCCGCCACGAAGAGGAAAAAAAAACCCAACAACGTGCACAACAACCGTAAGGACATTGAATCATTGCCTGACGGCAACGAAGCAACACAACGCGAAGTCTCAATCATACAATTCGACCTCAATTGTCACCCGCCGCCGCCACAACCAAAAAAAGAACCTTCAGTACGATATTTTTTTCAATGGCGACGAAGAAACGATTGCTTAGTGAAGAGACATGATGGATAGATGATGAAAGAAGGTCCAAGCAGCCACCCCTACAGCGAAAGCGACACTGTGACAAGTTGAACAGGAAACGAGAATGTGATCCAGCAACTTTGGAAGATTTACGCTACGCGCGGATATTAGCATATCGCGAGACCAATTGATTAAGATATTGTTCATTTCCCCCACCCCCGCCTTGTTATACTGTACTGTACGTTTCCGTTATTTTTCTACTATTGTTGTTGAGCTACCGCAGCGACATGAACACGAGATCTGCCATCTCAAAGTTGTTTTTTGAGCGATCAAAGCGACCGATCCAGCGCATATAACTTGCCATACACATGCGAAGAAAAGAAAAGCAAATATACTTATAATTTTATATCCCCAAACTCGCGACTAGAAACGTTTTCGTTTTTTAAACAGCGAACTTTTATTAGTTCCTCTTCTTCCTACAAACGTCCATAGTTTACTTCGCCGCCGTCTCGGTAGGTCTACGTACGGTAGTAGTAGTACCTTTTTCTCTCTTTCTCGGCGGTGATAAAATAGTGTTGTTTTCGTTCTTGTTAATTATTTATTGGTTCCTGTGTCTTCTTTCTGTCGCCCTCTCTTTTTCATTTGTTTTCTCTTCTGTTCCGGCTTGTTTTTTCTTCTCCCACCCAATTGCCCCAATAGTTATTAGCTCAGAAATTGGGGATGCTTCTTGAAGACGGCCGAACCACCAAGGGGGACACAAGATAGATTCTTCTCTGTCGAGGGTGGTTCAACGAAGCTTTTCGACCAAAGAATTTAAATTTGTTCGCGTGTAGAATGTAGCAAAGAGGCATCATCACGGTGTGTTTCTAGCTTTCACTGTTTTGGTCAGTTCAATAAAGTCGGAGGAGCTTTTGTGTGTGTGTGTGTTTGCTTTTCAATATCTGCGGAAGGCCCATAATAAAAAGGTTTCCCAGGCGGAGGAGGTTGCTCTTGTTTTTTTTGCCCGTACCTGAACACAAGAATGCCGAAGGGAGAGAGGCGGGGAGGAAAGGGGCTTCGAACTAACCTGGCAACGAAGAGAGAGGAACCGCAACTTTGATCAAGTATAGCGCAATTAAAAAATAGTTACCTAATTGGCTAGGATTTTCGCCCTATAGTAGACATTTGATGCTTCTTCCAATGACGGGGATGGAGGGTCAGCTCGACGGGAAAAAAGGAGCGATTGCTTTCAACGTATGCGGAGCACGCAACAAATTCTCGAGGGTTAGATTTTTGCCTCCTCTCCGAAAATGACTCTCGTTCTAAAGTCTCGGTTTCCCCCCTCGTTTCATTCAAGCCTAACCTCTCCGGACAGTAGCATTAATAAAAAAAGACCAACTGGGATGGGTGGAAGAAAAGAACGTTTTTGTTTGTTGAGAGCAGCACCTCGATAAGAACATCATCGATCAAATAATAATGATATTTTTTTGGTCACTCGCAGACGGGGACGGGGGGTCAACGTTGGGGGGAATTTGTTTGTTTGGAAATACCATCATCATCATATCGGTTTTCTCTAGCTCCAAGTCCCGCGCTGATTTTCTTTCCTTTCTTCTTTTTCTTCAAGTAAACCTCTGGTGGCGCCGTTTTGTGGAGTTGCTGTGGCGGGGAAATGAGCAGTCTTTGTTTTCCTGGTTTTTGTTGTTTCTTCGTTTGTTTTTCAGGCCACTCCAGCTTTTCACGTAGTTTATCTCAGGATGAATTTATCTATGATTTTTTTCGCGACAGTTCCTCAGCTGCCCGATTCAGGTGGGGAAGGAGATAAACAAGGAAATTGATATTATTAATTATAAGGAGTTGAGGGGGAAACCTAGGTAAATGGGGGGAAGGAGGAGCGCGAACGCGTCGTCGCTCGCTGAGTTGTCTCTCTCTCTAGACGAATTTAGGTAGATATGCACGATCCGTTGATTTATAAACTTTTTCATCTTCTCTTTTTTGCCTCTTTTTCCGTCGTCCACACCGCAACAGTCTCGTCATCACCTTTTTGAACGACATTCATCACTTGAGCGACTGCTTCCGCTGGGTCCGGTGGGTCAGCTTCTGCTTCTGTTGCTGCTGCTGTTGCTGCGCCAGCTGGTCTCCAGCAGCGCCGACGCCGCGAGGCGAATCCGGCGGCGGGAGGCCCTGCGGGGAGGTCATTGAGGACGAAGAGGATCCGCCGGGCGAGGGAGGGACAACCATCTGGTGATGTTGGTGCAGCTGCGGGCTGGGAGCGGGAGGGGGCATCTGTTGCTGCTGCTGGCTGGGACTCTTCAGGTTGTGGTTCAGCTGCACCAGCTGCTGCTGTTGTGGGGAAGACTGCTGAGGGAGGGCCCTCAGCTGCTGCTGTTGCCCGCCCGGTGCCGCCGCCGCCACCTGCACCATGGCTCCCTGAGGCATAGTCCGCACAATCTGGATCTGTTGCGGCAAACCGCCCTGCTGGACCACTGCCGGCATCTGTACCAACATTGGTTGCTGCTGCTGCTGCTGCTGCTGCGCCTGGTGCTGCTGCAGCTGCTGGGTCTTTTGCTGCACCTTGCCTGCTGGTTGCTGCGGAAGCTGAATGAAGTTGTTTACCTGCTGAAAGACCATCTGCTGCTGGGGGCGCCCCTGTTGCTGGGCCTGCTGGGGCTGTTTTCCCGGCGCGGCCGCCAGCAGCACGCCTTGCTGCTGTTGAGGCTGTTGCGATGGTTGCGGTTGGTCCTGCTGCAGGTTAGCCAGTGACAGCGTGACAGGCGTGGCCAGGCCGGGGACGTGGAGCTGAACCATGTTGCCGGCCGTCGATTGGACGGTGGCGGTGGCGGTCGCTCCGGCGGCGGTTGCCGCTGCGCCCGCCGCGGCCGCCGCGGGGGCGGCCGCGCTGACCTGAACCATGCCGTGTTGCTGCAGCAGGTTCTGCAGGCTCACCACGTTTTGCTGCTGTTGCTGAGGCTGCTGTTGCTGGCCGTTGTTCAGCACCATTCCGTTTGTCAAAGGCTCCTGCTGCTGCTGAACCGGAACAGCCACCATGGCGGCGTTTGGCATCACGGAGCCGACGGACACTATGGGCTGCTGCTGCTGCTGAGGCTGTTGGAGCGTAGCAGATAGGATGGACTGCTGCTGCTGGCCTCTGTTGGGAGACTGGAGGATCTGTTGCTGTGCCACGGCAGCGGCGACGGCAGCGCGGCCGCTGGGAGACTGAGGTAGAGAAAAGGGGCGGCCACCTGGTGACGGGGAGGAGGGCAGGGTCCGAGGCGACTGCTGCTGCTGCTGCTGCTGGCCTCTGACCGGCGAAGCCTGAACTGCTTGAAGGAGCTGCCTGTTGACAGGCTGGCCTGAGGGCTGCTGCAACTGCTGCAGTAGAGGCGACGCCTTAGGACTCGCCCCCGGCGCTCCCGGCTGCAGTTGGTGGGTGGTGGTGGGCGTGGTGGGGACAGAGGATGAGGCCGCCGCGGACGACGTCGAGGCCATGGGGGGCTTGGCGAGTATGGTGGCCAGGGTGATCTCCTGTGTGGAGTCTGGAGTGGTGGGAGGGGCGACGCCGTTGGCGGCAGAGCCAGGGCGAGAGGAACCAGGCTGAGGAGAGGTGAGTGGGGTCCCGCCGCCTCCTCCTCCGTTGGTGGATCCGCCGCCGACCAGCCGCTCAAGTATGAGGCTGTTCTGCACGGAGCCCCCCTCGATGGAAGAGGACGAAGGAGCCGCTGCCACCTCGGGGTTGTCGGCCGAGGGAGCGTTCGCCAGAAGGGCTTGGAGACCAGGAGCGTCCTGAAAAGAAGTGTGGAAGAGAACAAATCCAATGATTGCCGTGAGTTTTTCGTAAAAAAGAAAAAATTCTTACCTGACTCAGACTCCCCTTGTCCGCCGACCTTCTCCTCCCCGTCTGCTGCTGCTGAGTTCCAGACACCAGCCGCTCCAGGATTGACTGGGCGCCGAGAACGCCGCCGCCGGGTTCTTCCACCGGCGCCGACGACGAACCCGGGGCGGGGTGGTCCGCGGACGGGGTGTTGGCTAGGAGGGAATGGAGGCCGGGGGACTCGAGGGCACTGGCAGATTTCGGGGCTCCGTCCGCCGAGGACTGGCGGCGGACACCGGCCTGCTGCTGTTGTTGCTGCTGGGTAGCCAGGAGGAGGCGTGGTCTGGAGTGGCCAGCGGTTGCCTGGAAGATATCGCAAAGGCGAATATAAAAATATCCGTGAATAATATGCGTGACGAATCTAAAGTTGGACAAGATTATATTTGTACTTTTGTAAGTAGTACAAAAGTAGAACCCACCTGCTTTGCCTGAGACTGCTGCGCTTGAGAAGCAACCGCCTGAGAATAGGAAGGGGGCGGCAGGGTGACGGGCCTGCTCAGTTGGGCGGCCAGTTGCGGCATCGCTGCGTTGACTGATACCTTGGCCATCGAAGTTGAGGTGATGGCGCAGGTGGTCAGACCGGAGGAGGTTGCCACGATGGCCACCTGGGGTTGCTGCTGTTGCTGCACCTGCTGCCCCGTAGCCTGCGCGGTGAGAAGGTTCTGCAGAGACACTCTGGAAAGGCTAAGCTTGGCGTTGGCGGCCTGCTGCTGTTGCTGAGGAAGTTGCTGCTGCTGCGTCTGCGTCTTTACGGCACCTCCCAGGGACGCCTGAGGAACCGGCCTCGTGGGCAACTGGGCGGGAGTAAGGAGAGGAGATTGCTGAACAAGAGGAGCCCCAGCCCCGATTGGGGACGCCAACGGCTGCTGCTGCTGCTGCGACTGCTGTTGGGCTGGTTTGTTGGCGTCGGGGTCGAACTTGGCCGAGTCCTGCATGAGGCTCTGCATGATTGCAGAGATGGCCTTCTCCTGCTGGTCCCCGGCGCCCTCGCCGCCGCCCGCTGCCGCCCCAGCGCTGGTGCTCGGCTGGGGCGTCGGAGGGTTGGTGGTGGGGGTCCTTTGCTGAAGAGGAGATGGGGTGGCAGAGGCCGAAATGACGGAGACTGGGGTGACGGCGGCGGCGGGACTGGTTTGCTGGAGAGCGGCGGGGGCCAGCGGCGTCACAGGAAGGAGCGGAGTGGCGGCGTTCGTCTGGATTGCAAGCTGGCCCTGGAGAACGTTTGGAGGCGGAGGCTGCGGCTGCTGTTGAGTTTGGGGAGCTGCTGCTGCTGACGTTGCGGCCGTGGTTGCCGCCGCCACAGGTACTGAGGTCGCCCGCAAGGGCAGGGGGTGCTGCGGCAAGTGGGCGGCGGCGGCCGCAGTGGCCGCGGGAGAGGCCGCCACGGGACCGTTGGGCGGGGCACTGAGCTGCTGCTGGAGAATCGGGGCCGTGGTAACGGTCCCGGCGATGGCGGTGGAAACCACGATTTTCTTTTGTAACACAGTCTGTTGGGGCTGCGCTTGTTGCTGCGCCTGTTGCTGCTGCTGCTGCGCTGCTGCGAGGGCAGCAGCTACAACAGGCGGGGTTGGAGGAGGTTGCTGTTGCTGAACACCTGTCGTAGGCACTGCACCTGCAGCAGGAGAACCTCGCTGCGCCGTCGCCGCCAAAACCGCGGCCTGCTGAGCAGCAGCCTGTTGAGCAGCCGCTGCAGCCGCCGCAGCCCGCTGTTGTTGTTGCTGCTGCTCCCGTTCGTTCATCCGCTCCCTCATCCCTGGCGTGTACGTGACCCTCGGCTGCTGATTTGGCACCCGGTGCGTGATCTTGACCGACTTCCTCCCCTCCTCCGTGAATATCTCGGTGAACTGGTTGATGTACCTGAGCGCGTGCGGCCTCGTCCCCAGCGTGAACCTGCACGTGGAGCCCTTGTTCTCGCTCTCCCGGTAGTCCCTCTCGACGTACAGCTCGCCAAGGTACTCCTCGTTTGCCAGGCGTTGGAAGATGGTCAGCCGAGTGTGGTACACCCGCTGGGCGCCTCGCTCGGCCGTCTCCAGGATGTACTCCTCCACCGTGTGTGGCGTCATGTCGTTCACGTCCGGGCGGCGCTGGATGGCGCGGGCCAGCCTGGAAACGTCTGTCGACGCCGGCGCATCGGGTGCTGTTGCTGCCGATGCGGCGGCGGCAGCGGCGGCGCCTCCGGAGGCGAGCATCTGCTGTTTTCGCGCGGCCGCCCTGGTGAGCTGCTGGTGCCTGACCAACGCCTCCTGAGGGTTCACCTTTTTGCGCTTGTTGAGCTTGGTAACAAAGTCGTGCAGCCGCGATGCCGCCCCCGCCGCCCCCGCCGCCGAAGCCGCAGGAGTGGCGTCCAGTTTCCGCTTGCGATTGACCCCGGCCTGAGAGTACTTGCGCACCGTTCGGCTCAGTGGAACCGTGTTGTACTTTTGCCTGGCCACCTCCATCTAAGGAAGAAAAATTTGATGTTAAAAGTTAAAAGACTCTGTTTTTGTTGCTTGCTCGCCAAGGAATAAAGAGGGAAAAACCCTTAGCAACATGTACCGAGTTAAGACAACTCGCATGTTCTAACCTTTCTTGCCACCAGCGATACGACCGGGCTGGGGTCAAGGCAGAGCGGCTCCCCAGCGGCCCTCAACGCTAGTTGCCCCTCTAGCGCCGCCCGCTCCTCCTGGCTCCACTGCTGGGCCGTGTTGGAGAAGGAGGAGGAGGAGGAGGCGCCCTTGTTGACGGCTGCTGACAGCTTGCTGGACTTGTGCTGCTGCAGGCTGGAGGACGGGGGCAGGTTGCCGGCCACGATGAGGTTGCTATCACAGATGATGGAGCGGGTGGTGGGCTTGAGCAGGACGTGGCTGACGTCGGCCGCCGCCGCCGGAGACGGGAGGCTAGGGGTGGGCACGGACGGGGCCCGGCGCCGCAGATCCCGGACCTCACAGATGATGCAGCCGGAGTCGTACAGGTCCACGTCCAGGGAGTCGAACAGGTCCAGCAGGGTAGAAGGCAGCTCCTGCACGAAACAAACATGTACCAACAGCGACTACAGTTGGAAAACTAGGTCCCCCTTACCTGGTTATCAACACAGTTCAGGAGGAAGTCTTCTTCGTAAGGCAGCTGCAGGAGCTCGAACTCCGTACCCTCCTTGGTGGCCTGCCGCGGGGAAAACAAGAAAACAATTTCATTTCCCGGGAAGACACTTCCAAATAAATCGGTACTATCTTTCTTACCAAGTGCAACGTGTATCCCTCGTTCCCCGGCCTGAGCGTGAGCACCAGTCTGTTTGGGTTCTCCTGTCGGCAGAGCGCGGAGAGGAGGTTGGAGCACGGGTTGAGGTGGGAGCTCCAGCTCACCTCCCTCTGGCACTCTCTGACGTGGAGCTGAAGCAGGCGGTCTAGCAGGGGCAGGGGCTGCTTCTCTTGCTCGCCCTCCGGAGGGACCGCAGAGGAGGAGGAGGAGGGCTGGGGCTCCGACTTGACGGCAAAGGTCGCGGGGCTGCTGGCAAGGGACCTAGGAAGTATACAGAAGCCATGAAATGAAGACCACGTCTCCAAACGACTCTCAAGTTGAGAGCTGCGACGGAGAAAGTTTGACACCAACTCACTTTGCTAGTTCTATGTCGTGCTCCGCCACCTCCAGTTGCCGGTCCGTTGCCGTTAGCAGCGCCGCCACCAGACCCGAGGAAGGGTCTATCCGGCGCCGAAGGGAGTCGTCGTCAGAGGAGGAACCCTCCTCTTCTTCGGATGAGGACTGAGACGAGGGCGGCCGTGGAGGAGACGGGCTTTTCCTCCTCGGGGATGAGGTGCACGGCCGCGGGAGAGCCCGATCCTCGGTCACTCTAGATGACGACGAAGGAACAGGCGGCGCCAACCCCGACGCGTCCTGCTCCTCTTTAGGGGGCGGCGGCCGCGGAACCGTCAGACCGCCGTTCGGGAGACCCAGGAAGACGGTGGAGACGGGGCCGTTTGACATCGACGATGCAGACGCCGCCGAAGAGGATGGCCGCGGCGTGTCTGCCGCCACGGGACAGGGCGGCGGCGGCGGAAGGGGCTCCACGCCGCTCTTCTTCATGGCCGCAGCCAGTCCTGCGGCGGCCGCGGCGGCCGGCGCGGCGGCCTCCGCCATGGAGGCCACGGAGGTCATGGCGCCCCTTCAGCGCCAGACTCCGCCGTTGAGATGCTGACTGTCCTCGAGTGTCCTCCCCCCTGGTGGGGGAGGCCGCGCTGGCGAACGGCCAGGGTTCGGGGTCACCCTGCGGGGGGAAGAAGAAAGGGATTTGAGGTCAATCTTGAGGTCGCTTCAGTTTTCTGTCTCTGTTGTGCCTCCTTGCTGTCCTCCCTGTGTGGATCAGCTGTTCGACCTCGCTGTTGACTCATGCTCAAAATAGAGGCCCCAGAAAAAGATAGTTTCTCCGCTGTCTCACGCCAAATTACACCAAATTCCCCGGCAGCCTCCCCCCGCCCGGATCCTCCGGCACAAGACTGGGGCACTCTTGACCCAGTCGACCCCCCGGGGAGGCCTTCAGAGGCGTCGAGACCGCCGCCACTTTGTGCTCTCACCTGTCGGGATGATCCTTGCGCGTCCTCTTTTTCGT
>JAAUXU010025686.1_pt1 | contig 14331 bp, 14 predicted proteins | sample 7278151 | NCBI WGS metagenome assembly JAAUXU01 (sample SAMN14350113, study PRJNA611818) | marine sediment metagenome | isolation source: surface marine sediment (1.8m) | place: French Polynesia: Moorea | collected 2018-08 | reverse complement strand
TTGGAGCTGATGTTGTAGCCAGAGTCCCAAACCAAGTTCATGGGACTCGATGGCATTGCCTGAACTGGAGCTGATGTTGTAGCCAGAGTCCGAGTCCATTTCATGGGACCCGGTGGCATTGCCTGGATTGGAGCTGATGTTGTAGCCAGAGTCCCAAACCAAGTTCATGGGACTTGATGGCATTGCCTGAATTGGAGCTGATGCTGTAGCCAGAGTCCCAAACCAAGTTCATGGAACTCGATGGCATTGCCCGAGCTGGAGCTGATGTTGTTGCCAGAGTCCAAAGCACATTTGATTGGACTTGATGGCATTGCCTGAATTGGAGCTGATGTTGTAGCCAGAGTCCCAAGCCAAGTTCATGGGACTCGATGGCATTGCCTGAATTGGAGTTGATGTTGTAGCCAGAGTTCCAAACCGAGTTCATGGGACTCGATGGCATTGGCTGAACTGGAGCTGATGCTGTAGCCAGAGTCCCAAACCGAGTTCATTTGATTCGATGTCACTGCCCGAGCTGATGTTGTTGCCAGAGTCCCAGACCATCTCATTGCCTGAGCCCAAGTCCATTTGACAAGCAGTTGTGGGGGCTGAAGAAGTGATGAAGAGACCAACAATGGCCTCCATTGCGTGAAACTGCTGTTCACAATCGTTGTCCTCCCCCGAGTGACAGAGATTTCCGAGTGTCCCCTGATCTGAGACGTCTCCTATGGAATTGAGAGAGATATTTTATTTACATAAATACATATTTCGCCAAAGCTAAAGCGGAGAAAAAGTCTCAGCTGCTGCTCGAGTTCTTGACAGGAACTGAAAGACCTTTTTTCCTCCCTCTTTCTTTCTCTTCTCGCCCCAAAATTCTCCTTTTGAGGCCGCCATTGGAGGCTCATATTTCACAGCAATCGCGGGGGTAAAATGGGGGGGGGGGTTATTTTTTTTCTTTCCTTTGCCCCTCGCATTGTGCGGATCAACACACGAATGCATTTTGTGTCTCCTCTTGATTGAAACGTTTTCCATTCACTCGCTTAATTCGTTGGGAGGAGGTTTTTTTTTCACCACTGTTGTTGTTGCTTCATCATCAATCGCATTGAGCGCGCGCGCGGGCGCGCACGCACACACGAAGGCGGCCTTTTTGTTCTTGGCCGCGCTGCCCAGGGGCTTCTCTGTGTGTTCTTCTCGCGTGTCATTTCCGCTTCGCACCCAGAGCAGCAACAGCAGCAGCAGCAACAGCTTTTTTCCCCCCGTCCTGATTACCCAGATAACAGAACAACAAGACAAAAAAGTGGAAATTTCATCGAATTTCGGTGTAACATTTTTCTCACTTTTGTCGTTATCTCTTGAAGCTGCTTTTTTTTCATCCACTTGAAGCGGGATTGAAACGTTTTTGGCCTGATGGAGCAGCTGCTTCCTCTCTGAATAGATGGTGAAAGATCACTGGACGTCAATTACGCGCGGCGACGCTCTGGGGGGGTTCAAAGTTGGGGGGGTGCCGACTCCGCACCCCTCCCCTCGACCCGCCCGTCCGTCCGCCCGCCCCCGGTGCTGAAGTTTGGCGCGGAGACGGCGGCGGAATGGGCTAATTGTCCGAGTCATCCTAAAACTGGAGCTTCCCCAACAACAACTGTTGCAGTACAAAAGACTTAGAGCAAACGCGCCCTAAGAACTCGCTTCAAGCGTGCGCGCGTCCACTTAAAGCCTAATTCATTGCCAGGCAAGGGTGGAAAGAAAAGCCATGATTTTTTTACGGGAAGTCATAGACGCTCGAATCCAATGAATTTCTCCCCACACATCCAAAGAGACTGCCTGAAGACACGAATTTTGCCAGGCTCTGCGTGCACGATTCAATTTCGCGGATAAGTTTCTACGACGCTTTGATCGTCCGCAGCAAAGAGGCCTGCCTCCAAGGCCCTCAGAGACAGACAGGCCTAGGCTGAAGCTCCATTCATTCAAAAACTTTTGTTGGGCAACCGAGAGTCGTTCCCACAAATCAGTAATCACTTTGTTGCCCAGTTCCGGCACGGATGCGTGCGCACTGGGTGGACGGCAGCGCTCGGGGACACATTCGAGCCGGTGGAGGGGTGCTTCAGGGACTCAGTTGCCAGGGAGTCATGTCACTTTTACATGTCCATGGAGCACTTGGTTCTAGCTCTAGATGTGCATGGGCTCCATGGCAGCACGGAACACTTGGCTCTAGCTCCACGGTTCAATGGCAGCACGGAACACTTGGCTCTAGCTCCACGGTTCAATGGCAACATGGAACACTTGGCTCTAGCTCCACAGTTCAATGGCAACATGGAACACTTGGCTCTAGCTCCACGGTTCAATGGCAGCACGGAACACTTGGCTCTAGCTCCAGATGACCACGGACGAAGCTACCATGGAACGCTTGGTGCTGACTACAGCTGTCCACGGGCCAAGTACGTGAGATGTGCGATAAACGGCTGTCACAGCTTGAGGACCGCCGGCCGGCCCGACCCGGAGTCCGTGCCTGACCCCGGCACGCCGCCGGTTCGAGTGAGCAGTAATTCCCTTGGCCGGCATTCCACAGTGTAAAATTGCCGGATCCCCTTTTGAAAGGGCTGGGAAAACACCTCCTCTTCCCGGTGAAGGGGTAGAAGTTGGCTGAATTTGTCGCACCTTTGTTGACTGGACTGGCCCGGTCTTGGGTCTGCGGCTGCCTGGCCCCGATGGCCCAATGGCCGGCAATTTGTCTGGCCGAGTCAGCCTGAGCAGTAGCGGCAACGCACAGAAAACGATGGGAAACGTGAAAGAGAGATAATGACCACTTCTTGCCGAGTTTCCCACGGACAAAATTGCCTGGTAGAGCGGAAAAAGTCTAAAGTCGCTGTTGTTTGGCAAGCTGTGGCTTTGTCCAATCGGACGTGCTCGGCCAAACTTTTATGTCTGGTCGAGACAGAGACAAAAAAAGCCAATTCCTTGTCTCCAGGTGCAATCTCCAGGGGTGGGTGGGTTATTGGCACACGACAAATTCGGGGCAGAAACTGCTCAAAGCTGGAGCAAAATATCTGGTCATGGTTGCTTGGCAGTGTTGACAACAACACTTTTGGTGGCTGAAGCAGCAGTGTTTGCAATGGGGTTGGCGGTGACAAAGCAGACTTTTCTCTCCTCGGAGTCCAAGTCTTGGACCCGGTACTGAAGGTCCATCCACTCAGACTCAGAAATGTGGACTCCCAGTCCCAATGCTGAGTCCGGGTCCGGAAGCGGTCCCGTTTTGCTCCTCCTTGATTGATCCGTGGAAGAAAAGTCAGCGTGCGAGTCCCGATTCATCAAACTATCAACATGATCATCTAATGACTGTCAGAATGACTAATTGGGGTTGTTCAGTCTGTCCAATGGGGGTAAAAACGCGGATTTGGTGGGGTTGTTTGTCCAATGGGTAAAGCAGGAACCCCCACGTCTCTGCAGACAAATCCCCCCCTTTCAATGGGTGGCCCCCAATTCACCTGTGTCTGCACGTGTGTTTGTCTCTGTCCGTCTGTCTGTCCGTCTGGGTCGAGGAGGTCCAAAATTGAGGCGTCGAAATCTCCGCGGACGATCTCGCACGCTCGAAGTCAAAGAACTGCCGAAAAGACTTTATTTAACGATTGTGACACCTTCCCAAAAAAAAGTGCAGCGTGAGCCAAAAAAAGAATGACAGAGACGGAGAACGCGAGTGCAGCGTGAGCCACACAAAAGGGCAGAGACAGAAGCAATGATTCAACCTTTAAGGCAGAGTGAGAAGTCGGCCACACTTTTTTTTCTCTCTCCCTCTGGAGAGAGACCACAAATTTTTCAGTCGAAAAACCTGCCTGGAAACGTGCAAAATGGGACCATAAAACTCTATCCTCTTGGCCACGAGCGCTGAGGACGCGTTTACACTGGCCGCACTGGCCGCCGCCGTGGCTGGCGGCGGGCCGGGCCGTCCGGGCAACCGCGCCCTAAGCAGGCAGCCAAGAATGTGGATCTGTGGTCGCGATAGTCTTTGGAAAAAGAGACGTCTCTGCTTCATCAAGATAGCGCGGCTTTTCCTTAAAAAAGGACGGCGGCGGCCGCGGCGGCCGCGGCGGCGCATCAGAAGCCCCCGCTGGACCCGGTGCACAAGCTGAAAGTTCAATAATTCCGGGAAAATGAATGCTGCACAATGCGACGTAAAGAAGTGAAATGAAGTGGGCAGATCTGAGTGGATGCACCAGACCCGGAGATCTGTTCCTGAGAAAAGCCCATTTTGCCTGCCCAACTCAACTCCTTATTGACCCAAATTCCTGCTTGTTAGCTGAGCATCATCAAGCCTTTTTTGCTGCCCGGGTGTTTATGACTGTCCGTGTCAGGGCGCGCCGGCCCGGGCGCAATTTGGCTGCTGGGCTGACTGCGCCTGAAGGCCGGGTGGAAACCAGGGAGGGGAAATCGCAGGAGCTGGGGTTGATTCTTTTTTTTCTCTCGTCTGCTTGGCTTTCCCATATCGTGCAGTTTAGACCGTTTTCTCGGCGACTCCACCAGACTTTCTGGGCTGACGCGGTGGGCAGCGCTGGTGCAGTGCACGAAAGCTGCCAGAGTCGCTTCCTCCGGTCTGACCGAGTTTGGGGTCGAGGTTTAAAGGTCTTTTCTGCGCGAGGAGGGAGGCACAGACAGGAAACGGGGGAGGAAATTTGACCCCTGTGTTTTCGTGACCCCCTGAGCAGCCCCTCCCCCGTCCTCCGTCCCCCGTCCCCCCCTCCTGTGTGGTTAATAAGTGTGGGTAAGATCACTCTTTAATGATAGCGCGCAATGTTTTCGTTGGCGGCGACCAAAAAAAATGTGCCAAGACTTCTTTTTCTCCCTCCAACTCCACCAGAATGGCCCTGATTGCCCGAGGGTTGCCATTTCTGTGAGAAGGAAGAAGTGTTGCCCGAGGGTTGCCATTTGTGTGAAGAAGTGGAGCGTGCCACGAACGCTGTTTGGCGCTTGGGAAAATCCCCACCATTGTCAGGGTGGTGCTCGGAGTGCAGGGAACACAATTCTTCTGGATCGGACCCAGGCTGACACCAGAAGGCATTGTTTCAATGAGAGGCTGGCCGGCGGCGGGCAGCCGGGCAGCACCTGCTGGAGGAGGGAGCCGGCGGCCAAGCCCTGACTGCACGTGTCCATTGCACCCGTCCAATTGCTGCAACCCGTGAGATCCTGAGCTGCTTGCACACGCCTGGGGACCTCCTGGTCGAGCACCACTGCTGCCCCCACTTCCTCGACAGCCTCCCCACCTTCAAGTGGAGCAGAGCTTTGTACGACCAAAAAGCCTCGCATGTCTGTCTGTGCGCTATTCAGGGCAATCACGTAGTAAAAGCAATATCCGGTGGAGTTTTACCCCCCCCCCCTTGTTATGACCGTGTGTGTGTGTGAGCAACAATTGGTTTCGGGCCAAAAAAGAAAAGGGTTGTCTGAAATGAGCCTCATTTCCATAGTTTCTGCTTTCATCTCATGCGCCCCCAGACGATTTCCTCCCCACAGTCACGTATGGTCACGACTCGGCCAGACACGAGCTCGACTTTGTCCCGCCGAGGCAAAAGTGAAGCTGAGCTGGTTGTCATTTCAAGGAAAATCTCATTTTTTGCTCGCTCTTCTCTTTGCTCGCCCAGACAAGTACTCAATCCTTGATTGACAGACTCGACGAAGGTCTAATAGAGACAAAAAATCGTGCGTGGGCAGAAGAGAGAACAAAAGAAAGAAAGAAAGATTCTTTTGACAACAATATAAAAGTTTGGATTCCGCCCCCTCTCATTATCTGTCGGGATCAATCTCGGGGGCGTCGGGAGGAGGGGGCAAAAGTCTCATATTTGGGGGGCCCCCGATGAAAGGAACTCTCAAGTGTCGTTGAGAAGTGCAGTGATTGAAAATTCAATTCGTCCTCCATCATTTGGCTTGCCCAGATTCATCCCGACAGCTGAAGTCTGAGGCCTCAGCCAAAGATCCCAAGATCTCGCGTGAGAAGCAGCTCAACGTTGAAGACTCCGTTGCGTGTTTGTGTCTTATCTGCGTGCGAGCGTGGGCGTCGTCGGCGTCAGCGCTGGCGCCGGCGTCGTCGGCGGAGCGGGCGTCGACCACGCTAACGCCGACGCGGCCGCCTTCGGCCAGGGCAACGCCGCCTTCGCCACCTTAATGACAAAGCAATGACAACTTGGGTGGCTGCTGCACCAGACAAAAACTCCACTGACGAAATTTGTGCAGTGACTTCGTGTCGCTCCTCACCAACGACGACACCTTGGGCTGCGCCAGCCACAAAGTGGCCGACCCTTGTTTTTGTCCGGCCGAGTTTCGGCGTGATTGAGAACCGATATCATCCGGGTAACGAAGGGAGGAGTGAGAGATTTGGCTCTGCTTCATTTATCATGGGGAGGAGTCAAAGATGTCTGGCCGAGCAGAGATAACAACGACTGCGGACCGGGACTCCGACCGGAGCCCGGCGTGTCTGGCCGAGCAGAGCAGATCCGTTTTATTGCTCTGTCAGACACGCACGAGCAGAGGCCGCACTCGACCAGACAGACACGTGCGAGTCGTGTCAGTGTCCCGCTGAGCTAAAAAGAAGAAAGAAAAGACACAGTCATGATATGAGGTCACACCAGAGGGGCTGTTAATTTCTCGGGGTGCAATCCCCTCTCCGGTGCAACGGGCCGCCGGGATCAATTCCCCGCGGGAACATTTGCCGGCAAACACTGCAAGTCATTGTCCTAGAGACATCTCATTCACTGCTGTATGAGAGCTTCATCTAAGCCAATATCAACTCTCATTCACTGACTTGGCCATCATTGATTGCTTTGCCACAACTTGGGGCAGCAGCACAGCAGCAGCAGCAGCAACAACATCAACACTGGAACGAGCTGAGTAAGTTTGCTCCAAGATGTGTCATTCTGCCTAAAAAGTTGGCATTCATTTGGCCTAAAAAGTGTGATGGAGAAGACTAAAGAGTCTACACTCTGCGTGCTCAGAGCTGAAAATAGCAAAAGCTAACTGAGCTTTGGAGGCTGAAGGTGGCCAATAGAAAGTGAAAACACCCCTTTGCTGGTTGGGGAAGGGGGGAGAAACGACTGGCATTTCCCCATTTTACGATGGAAGAAAATGGGGCCACGATTTCACACACGCGCGCGCGCGCGCGAGGCCACGCACGCACGCACGCACGCACACACACACGCACGCACTCCAGACTGCAGCTGTCGCGCAAATGCCAGCAGTTCAAGCCCATGAATACTTGAAGAAGCTTCTGTCTGTTTATCTGTCATCATCTCCACCTCAACACCTCGAGGGTGAAGGATGAAGCGCCGCAAACGCCCCCAACGCGCCTCAGCCGCACTTGTTGTGGCTCACACGGTCGCTGTGGCCCTTGTTACACTCAGCACTTTCGTTTTACGGGCTTGCACTCACTTTTTTCACTGCCTCCAAGGACTGAAGATCCAGAGGAAATTGGGGAAAGAAAAATGCACATGGTTTTCTACAGGGGGGGGGGGTTGAAAGCTGCCTGCGGGGGCTTCTTTTTTTCACCCAGGAGGAACGTGCCAAACACGCGGACCAAATGAATCACGGAGGCCCGCAAAAAACATGTTGGGATCCGTCATGTGAGCAAAAATGTCACTCCGGACCCGCGGCTGAAGAGCACGACGGGGACTGGGACGGCTCGGCCGCCATCGTGGACAACTCAACCTTGGACGGGAGTGCATAAGCAGGCAAAGCTTGCACCAGAGTGCATGGCCTTGGTCAGGAGCAGTCTGGGCCTGGAGTGCATAGCCTTGGACAACCCGAGCCTGGGCCTGGAGTGCATAGCCTTGGACAACCTGAGCCTGGGCCAGGAGAGCATAGCCTTAGACAACCTGAGCCTGGGCCAGGAGAGCATAGCCTTAGACAACCTGAGCCTGGGCCTGTAGTGCGTAACCATGGACAACCTGAGCCTGGGCCTGTAGTGCATAGCCTTGGACAACCTGAGTTTGGGCCTGGAGTGCATAACCTTGGACAACCCGAGCCTGGGCCTGTAGTCCATATCCGTGGGCAACAACAACAAAAAATCAATACTGTTCAGTTGTTTCTCTGTTGTCTGTCTGTTCGTTACTCTCTGGCCCCAACAGGTTTTCATCCAGACACTTCATAAACAAGAGAACCCCCTTGATCAGATCGCAAAAATCGCCTCAATCGCGAACATCTTTTTTTATTTCTCCTGGCTCCCACTCCCTCCTCGCCCCCTTCGACGTCTCCAACGAGGTGTTGGGCGGCCCACAACTTCCCTTCCCCCAGCCAGATCGTCCAGCTGGCGCACTTCTGTACTGCTCACACGCTCCGCTGTCCACCGCTCACACGCTCGCTCACACGCATTTGTTGACGGCTCACACGGTGTCGCAGGAGCAGAAAGATGAGGAGCCCGATGATGGATTGGCAAAGACAAGGGGCTGACAGCTGATTTCCTGGGCGGGTTCGCCCTGTGAAGAGGCAGCCAGGCCGTTTTGGACCCGCACTCCCACACGCCCGGACTCTCTCTGTCTCTGCGCGGCGGCGACACTGGCAAAAGTCTGCGAATCCGCCTGCAAAAGAAAAAACACCACGTGCAATTTCTCTCCGCTCTGTGAATGCTGCAGTTGGTGCACATCTGCGAGACGAGAGGGGCTCTGTTTCGGTCATTTCGAGGGTCCTGCAGTGGGTAATCTCCCCCCGGCCCCCCGGGTGGGCGCGTATGGGGAATAATGAATGCAGAGAAGAGCTCAGACAATGGGGGAGGGGGAAAAAAGAACAGGAAGGCAATCCTCGATTCATCGATTCATCGAGATATTAATTTTCAGGGAGACAAAGGCAGGAGGAAGCCAAGATCCAAATGGAGGAAGCAAAACTAGCTCGACTAGACAAAAAATCCAGGACGAGTGAGTGAGTGAGACACTTGGGAGGCTGCGTGGCGGCCACTGGAGGCTACTGGAGGTCCACGGAGGCCCACGGAGGCCACTGGAGGCTGCACTCGGGGTCAGTCGAACGCACCTGACTCTGGCTGAGGTCATCGACAGGGCCAAGGCACTGAAGACCTTTCCTTGGCTTTTTGCAACTGAGCGAGCAGAAATGAGCAATTACGGAGTGTGGATGCATTCTGCAATGGACGACTTACAGTAGAAGCCGCTTATACCTGATCGAAGAACAGATTTCTCCCGAAGGGAATCAAGTGCACTGCTGAATTCCATTCACCGCACATAAGAACACGAATTTCGTCCAAAATTGCATAAAAAAAATTTCCAGACCTGCCTAATTTTGAGAATTTCAAAATTCAACGAGTGTGCACAAAAGAATGGAAGACGAATACATCAAGTTCTTTCACTCTCCAGGCATAATGACTTTATGGGCCTTCTTCGTTCATGTTTCTCGTAATGTTCATTCTCATGAGTCCGGTAACTTAGGGCCTCAAACAGGTGCTCTGCTCTTAGTTCGGGAGTGTCTGGAGGCCGAATTTGAGGGTAAACAGCTAAATAGGCCCATGTCGATGTAATGTTTAGGCCTCAAACAGGTGCTCTGCTCTTAGTTGAGGTGTCTCCGGAGGCCGTCGTGGGTAACAGTCCAATAGGCCCATGTTGATGTTTTCCGCAGTCTCCTCGACAAAGTTGAGTGTCTCACCAGATAAGATCAGCAGCAGCAGTGATGATTCGAACCTCTTAAGGGGCTTTTGGCGAAATTGGCAATCCCCCACTGAAGTCCCCTGGCCGGAGCAGCAGCTGGCGACTGCCGACAACGTTTTGGCCGAGGATTTGGCGCTCACAGCCCTGACTTTGCATGCCAGCTGACTATTAGCAGGACTGAGCAATTAATAACGCAGCAGCTCGACCAGACACATATTTTCAGGGTCATTTAACGGCAGAAAACGACTTTGGAAGAAGTCATCAGCATTATGGTTTTGGACAGAAAAGCGTCTCTTTGGCAAAGCTCCTATCGACTGTGACCCCTCCTTTATCTCAGCATCTTTGGACCAAACTCCACCCTTGGACAAAGAAAATCTGTCAACTGCCAGAGGAGAGAGAGAAAAAAAGTCTTTTGAGGAAGACTCAGGAGGCGTCAAATGTGGGCTGAAATTTTAGGTGGGCTCAAAATGTTGGTGGAGGTGCCCAAATCTGTTGGAGGAAGACCCAAAAGCTGAGCAGGCAGCCCATAATGCGCTGCGCACCCGCCACTTTGGGCGTTAATGCGTGCCTGCCCCACTACTGGTGCAAAGCCAAACTGTTTATTTATATGACTGGCACGATTGAGGGGGGGTTTCCCCGCAGCTCGGGGGGGAGGGGGGGTAAGTCCGCCCCCTTCCCCCTGTCGTCAGCCTCACCCCCGAGATTGGGCGGCGTCTGGTTGAAGCCTCCAACGAGGAGGAATGCGATAATGATACGATTTTTCATCCCGTCAAGAAGAGATGTCTGGTGGAGGAGCAGCTTTTGTCTGGTGGAGAACAGCAACAATGACAGTGTCTGGCCGAGCCGGCGTAACAAGATGTCACCTCGGCCAGACACTTGGAAAATTAGGAGCCCGTAAAAGTGGATCTTATACAAAGCAGATAAGGCAAATTGCTTCTTCAAGCTATCGCGAAAGAATTCCAAGGCGACGACTGAGGACCGACACGGGGGAGGCGTTGTCGGCCACCTCCTCCTCCTCCTCCTCCTCCGTGACGGCGACCACGGCGTCGACGGCGGCGTCCACGCGGCTGAGGAATGCAACAACGGCCTTTGAGTGAGTGACAAAAGTTGGCCAAATCCGCCTCCAGGAAGGAAATTGGAGCCCCTTTGTGGGCCACGCACGTGTAGCTGACACCAAAGACGGGCGGCTCAGGGCCAAATTAATGGCTTCTTCTTAAGAAAATTTCCTTTCTTCTCACTCGACCAGACAAGAGCGTGGTTGGTCTGGCGGAGCCGGAGCCCGACTTGGGCCCGGCGGGCGCCTCCGTCCGTCCGCGCCACTTTTGTCCGGCCGAGCGAGCGACTTTTGCCAGCTTCTTAAGTGCACGCGGTGTTTGTGCATTCAGACACATCACTGACATCCATTCTTGGGCTGCCCATTTCTATGCGTGCGCGCGCGCGCGTGCCAGGGTTACAAATACGCGCAAATGGGCGAAGCAGCAGAGATGGGCAAAATATGCGACGATGGAGGGGAAAAAGACCTGGCAAAAACCTCCTCTGTTTCATCTCGGTGTCTGGCAGAGCAGCAGTGGCTGTCTGGAGAATTGATGAAGGATTTCCAGGGTCTCCACAGGGTTTCCCTTATTTGATTCTGTTTGCTTTGGACTTGATCGAATTCCTCTGGCCCTGGGAGGCCCAACTAAAGTCAAGGCAAAAATGCAAATAGCCTCTTTTACCCTCTTGTGGGTGTTTTCTCACGGAGGAGGGAGCCTCAGCCGAGATTGACCCCTGGGATCGGGGTGCCCACTTTCTTGGGCAGGCTGCCGGGCTGGCGGCGGGGTCGGCGGCCGGGCAGGCGCCCAAACCCGGCCAGAAAGAACCCAAAGAACCAAGACTCCTCAGGTCTCTCCTTTCCTTGGCGAATTCGCGACAGGTGCAGACTTGTGTCTGTCTGTCTGTCTGTCTGTCCGTCCGTCTGTCTCATGTAAGTGGGTCATTTGATGCTGGCATGTTAATCACCAGCGTCATTAAGGGAGTGCTAACTTGGCCAGACATCATTGAGCGGACTAAGTTTGAGCTTTTCGACGAGAAGAGGGAAGGGGAAAAAAACAACCCAGAGTCTGGCAGAGTTTAGTTGTGCAAGAAGAATCCTCCATGTCCAGAATTCCTGGGCAATAACTCAAGCCGTGATGAGATGCTGCCAGCTTCCCAGATCGTGTGAGCCGCCAAGAGCGCGCTGCGGCCGCCAGAGACGCGTCTGCGGCGCCTCACACGACCACCGCCAGCGCGAACGGGGCGAATCGGGCGAAGATGGAGGAGGCGGACTTTAAAGGAGGCGGCAAAAAACAACAAGAGTCTTCTCTTTAACAAGATACGCCGAGCGGCGACGGCGGCGGCGGCGACAGCAGCAGCATCGCCTTCGCCTTCGACGCCGCCGCCGCCGCCACCACCAAGAAGGAGTTTTTCTCCCTCTTCTAAGTGCTCTTCTTTGGACACGTGTTCAGAACTCATGCGCGCTCATCAGTCAGGCCTCATAGGGCACACACCTGTGGGGAAAGTAGGACCGAGGACTGGCAGAGGCGGTGGAAGCAGGTCCTGAGTCCTGGTCCCAGGCCAGGCTTGGTCCTAGGCCTGCTCCAAGGCCTGCTCCAAGGCCTGCTCCAAGGCCTGGACAGGAGAGGCCAGCCCAGAGTGTACACGCTCCAGGCCTCGACGGTGTGCAATTTCTCCTCTGTCCTCGGGCTACGAGCCAAGGCCTCGTTTTTCCCTCTCTTTTTCTCTTTTTTGTCCACTCTCATCCATCCTCTTTTTGCCCAAAGTCCAGCACGCGCCCAAAATTACACGCCTCATTGAAATATGACACCTTGTTAGCATAGCTGGGAGGGGACTGATTATGTCCGACGCACCCCAGTCCGGCGGGTGCCGGCGAGTGCCGGCGGGTCCGGACGGGTCAGCGCAGTCGGACACATTCAGCCGGCCACGAACTCAAGGTAGTAAAGACTTCCGCCAAGTCCGCGGCCTGGACCGTGACGATTGTGCTGGGCTTGGACTCCCGGGCTGGGAGGAGGAGGCTTTTAAGGCACGTTTTCGCACTGCGTAATTGCTGGGTTTCTTCCCCAAACCTCCGTCATAACTCCCAACAGGTGCTGAAGCAAAGGGGGAAGGAGGGGGGGGGGGGGGGGATGAATGAGGGCCAAGTGGACGAGGACCAGCAGCGGCAGCTTGGAGACGCCACTTGGACCTGGACGGAGACACCGGCGAGCACACTGAGGTCACTTTGCAGCAGGAGGCGGACGTTGAGCGGGTCAGCCGCATCCGGGGCCGGTTCAGATCCGATGCAGATCTGATTCAGACCGATTCAGACCGATTCAGACAGCAATTGAGACCGAGGTCGAGGTGTAAATGTGAAAGTGTAGCCGCATTCGCGATTTGCTTCCTGCGCACGTGCGTCTTCGCCCTCGCCTCCGCCCCCTTTCAGGGCCTCCAAAGTGGGTCGGGCACGCGCACGCACGCACACACACACACAAGATGGCGCAAACAGAGTTGTTGACGTCGAATTGAGGCAGGTGTCAAAATACCGAATTCCGGGCGATAAAATCTGGGAAAAGTGTGAGCGAACAAAAAAAATTCGCGCTGTTGCTCCATCCACGCGTGAGCGTCTCTACCAGACACAACAGGGGAGACGAGAAGAAGCTCTAAAGTTTTTTGTCCTCTCTTATCTCTGAACGTCATTTCCCCGAATGTCATTGCAAAGTCTTGGCTTCTCTCCCCTCTACTAAACACTAGCTGGCTTTTGTCTCGTCGAGCCTCGTGTGATATCTCTCTGGAGTATCTTAGAAGTAACTCGAAACTCTACTAGATCGTAATCCGATAACTGCGCCAATAAAAAGACCCCAGGAATGCGGAGATTTCTCGTCGAGTAATCGGCTTTAAGCTCGTGTGATAACGCACACGCACACTAAAATCAGTGTTAAATGGCTTAAAGCTTAGAAAATAGTCTACATCTCTCTTCCGTGGTAGCTCTTCAGCTGGCCCGGCACGGCCCGGCACGGCCTCGCCCGGCCCGGCCTGCCCGGGTGTGGTCCGGACGCTCCAAAAAGAAAGAGCTAAAGTGAAATTTGTGTGTGCGGATTTTTTGCTTATCTTGTTTTGGTGAAGTCTCAAAGAAAGACAGAGGGAGAGAAAAAAAGGATCTCTCCTCAAGATCTCAGCGCCAATTTTCACTTGGCCTTTTATAGAGACATCTCAGATAAGAAGACACTTTTCTCTACCAGAAAAATCTCCGTCTGGCCGAGCACTTGGAAGGAAGTCGGGAGGAGAGAAAAATGTCTTCACCAAGGCACAAAAATGGCTGTCTTCAGCCCCAATCGACAAGAGGTCAGGGGAGACAAGTGTTGGGTCTCTCCATCAGTTGATGTCTTCAGCCCCCACAATTGCTTGTGAAATGGACTTGGGCTCAGGCAATGACATAGACTCAGGCTCTGGCAACGGCATCAGCTCGGGCAATGACATCGAATCCCATGAACTTGGTTTGGGACTCTGGCTACAACATCAGCTCCAATTCAGGCAATGCCATCAAGTCCCATGAACTTGGTTTGGGACTCTGGCTACAACATCAGCTCCAATCCAGGCAATGCCACCCGGTGGGTCCCATGAAATGGACTCGGACTCTGGCTACAACATCAGCTCCAGTTCAGGCAATGCCATCGAGTCCCATGAACTTGGTTTGGGACTCTGGCTACAACATCAGCTCCAA
>JAAUXU010139368.1_pt1 | contig 14340 bp, 16 predicted proteins | sample 7278151 | NCBI WGS metagenome assembly JAAUXU01 (sample SAMN14350113, study PRJNA611818) | marine sediment metagenome | isolation source: surface marine sediment (1.8m) | place: French Polynesia: Moorea | collected 2018-08 | reverse complement strand
CTCGACATCAGGCTCGAGAGTCGCTAGATACGCCCTTCGTGTGTATGTAGGCGTCACCAAGAGGGCAGCGCCCTCTAATGGACGTGGCCTCAGTCACGACACGATTTAAGTGCAAGACATCTTCGATTTTTGCAACTTCAAGTGGTACAAAAATCTCGATTTTCGCATGATTTCTACTGAATTCTTGTTTAGCACAGGACCGACTTCCAATTTTTGCAAAGCTCTCGATTTTTGCAAAACTATCCTGTTGACTGCCCATTTGCGGCCATCAAATATGCTGTGCCTTCTTTTTTTGATACTCACAAGAAAGCTCGTATACTGGACAAAGATTACCTAACTGAAAAACAGTTCCGTGCTGACTGCGATTCTGGCTCGAGACAGAATCTCAAGCCAAAGCTCGGCTCTTAACTACTGGTTCGTCTCGAAATAGGTTTTTACCAAGCTCGTCCCACCCTCAGTGATGAATCAAGCTTGTTGAAGTTTGTAGAGATGTTCGAGTCGAGCTGAGCCCAAGCCCGTAAGCCTCTCGTCAGTCTCTCAAGGTTTTTTGTGAGTCCCACTTTGGCACTTCTAGCAAATAGGTTTCACTAGGTCTTTTGGGGTCCGTTTCATCCCAGGAATTTTGCGGCTCCACCACCTAATTTCTACAGGGGTGAGGTGTAGGTGCCGATTTTTCCGGTGTCATGACGTTGAAGAGTCGGACTTTCATTCTGCGGGCCTAGTCAAGCCTTTTTTTGGTTTTAAATAGAAACTTGGATCGGGCCAGGTGCGGTTTAAAGCGATCCGAGCCAGCAAGAAAAATCGAATCTCTGTTCCACAGAGTGATCTACATGCAGGCTGGAAGTTGTAGTGTAATTTTTTTGCCTCCGGCTGATCACTTCCTAACTTCGAAGCCCTATAGTATCATATAAGTATGCTCATATGAGTAAGTAGGCTGCCACAACGACAATAAGAGGTAGCCTGCTACCTGACTCACCAGCTTCAGCGGGCTGACCCGGCTCTTCGGCATCACTAGTCCGGCTGTACCTGAGATTAGATGGGATCAAAGCTCCCCTAGGACCACACCCAGACGCGAGAGCATCCATAAAGTCATGAATCATGGTCCTTAAGCTCAGTAAGTCTCATTTCTTCATGTATACAGTTTGGTCGGCAAGGAATTACTCGACTACAGTGCTGAAAATGGACCATTTGGTAGCATTATTTTACAGAGAAATATCATCATTAAAAGCAGTAATGGCAAGATGCGGCTGTGGGAGTCACTGTTTGGCCTGGCATTGGAGTTTACGTTGGAATCATTGGTTCAAAAATCTTCCACGAGACAGGAACAGGACCAAATTATCAGCATATTTTGCTAGAAGTGCCATCATTTCGTAAGAAGAAAGCCAAATTCAAATCCTGAGCAATTTCAAATTGGCACTGTGCCTGTGTGAGTTCTTTTCGCACAGACTGTGCGTATATCAGAATAATGGATACATGGAGAGATTTGACTTGATGCTCTCCATACACTTTGTATTCCGACGTAACATTAAAATTATGACTGCATCTATCAAAGGTGGACAATAACATAATAGAACAGCTACAGGAAACTAAGTAGTTAGACCGTCATGAATGGCCAAGTCAGAGAATCCAGTGCATTGACGAATGTAAAAAGTTCCGCAGTTCACCGCAACCTCGACTCTTAAGTTGCTGATGGAACTTTATGTCTAAGAAAATTCACCAATATATGGAGTACCGGGGCAAAGGCAACATATTGTTATGATTACATAGATATTTGCATGCATCGCACATAATTTCTCTTCGGATATTCTAAATTCTGCTTAGCTCCTTCGTCGTATCAGTGTCGTATCACAATCATTGCCACAAAAATCCGTGCGATATATCTTGCCGTCATTGAGTCATTTTATAACTATATATTAACGACTCATATTGTAGTGCAATATGTGCCCGACTTGGACTTGACTGCACGGGAGTCATGTTATAAGCTGAGGGCATCGCTCGAGGGATCATGATGAACCTACGTAGATGATGAGTTTCTGTTTTTTTGTGGTTCCTCTTTTGAACAGTTCCCATTTTGTACGGTTCCGATGTAGGCCAGTCCAATCCAGAAGTCAGAGGGAAATTGACGTCAACACTTTTTGTCCTGAGGCCTCATGGTCTCAATATACCCCCCCCCCTCTCCCCCCTTCTAGAATAATTCTTTATACATATCGAATATTGACGTTGATACCAAGTAGTTGTATGAACCATCGAAGGTGGATATCGATGTCAATATTTTGGACACCCTGACAAAAGAGAACCCGTGTGTGTTACACAAGATTGTGGGTTTCCTCTCTGCTCGATCATTAGATGGTGGACGACTTCCAGCAATGCCATTGGCTTATCGCGTCCTGTGAAGTGTTCTGGGGATAAATTTCGACAAGACATCGATCATTCAGACACTGAGACATAACTTTGAATACGTAAGTTCACATTTACTTGAACAGAATGACTATTCAGACTCTAGAGCGCTTACTGTGTGCTTAGTTGAAGAGAGCATCGTGCCTGATGATGAGTATTTTTGATAGTTTCGACAACCTTTCCTTGATAAACGATCGTTTTCTGGATCTCTCCACATGTCAAAGACGGCACCCTCTCGACCATCTCCAGAAATGCTGCGTGCCCAAAACCTCACATTCGTGCACAAAGGCATTATCGTGGTCAAATGACGAGCACGGACTCTCCGCAGCAGCAGGGACAGGGGACACAGGTGGACTGAGCGGACTGAGGGACCTGGGGGGCGGGAGTCACCCCAGAAAGTTTCGGCGATTTTTACCAAGGATCTGGCACGGTGCTCTCTTCCACTAAGCACACTTTAGGCGCTCTAGTGTCTCAAAAAGCACTCATAACTTGGACGTCACGTTCGACTGTCTCCACCACGCACTTGACGAGGAACTTGAACTGTAAAATATGGCCGCTCAGAATATAAAAACAATTCCCCCCATTACCAGGATTGTACGGCACCGTACCTCATAATCATTCATATCTAAAGATGCACGTAATCCCCCAGAATAGCAAGACATTTTCTACCAACATTCAGATCAACGTCATTTTATTTTCCCCGTATTAATGGCATCAAGTTCAGGCATTGCATTTCGTTCTAGATCTCGCAACACATCTCTTCCGTGCTGCCAACGCTGTGGCAGTGGTTGAACATATTGTCGGGGTCCCACTTGGCTTTCACTTCCAGCAGGTGAGGATAATTGGAGCCCCAGTATCTGTAAGCATTCATGTCTTTAGGAGTCATGAACTTTAGGAGTTGATGGTAATAACAACCTCACCTCTCGTAGAATGGTGGCTCGTTGACGAGGTTATGGCAGGATGGTGTGTTGTAGTACTGCCGGACCTCATCGCTGTACTTCAACATGGCGGCGTTCATGCGGTATCGAACCTGCGAAAAAATTAAAGCAACTGTGTTACTTTCTTGGATTTCTCTTGGCTTTGGAGGCTCACGTCATCAATCGCTTTCTTGCAGTTGATCGAGTCGTAAACGTTCTTGGGATTGTACTGGCAAGTGATGTCGACGGCGTAGTGAAGCGTCTTGCTCCCGGAGTCATTGGCGAAGAACTAATTTAAAGCATGATAGTGCGTAGACGTTATTCGTTTAGGATCAAGATGGGATGTGTGGTTTTTATACACTCAACCTTGCAGCTTACCTCTGGCTTTTTGAATGCCGGCGTCCAGATGGAGTAGAAGAACATGCAGAGGTCGCAGCCCACGTATTTCTTGATGTGAGGCCGACTAACATCGTGCTTGAGACCTGGTCAAGAGTAACGCTGTGATTGGCTTCATCTTGCGCACTGTGCTAATTTGTGACGTACTGAAGAATCTGTCCTTAAAGAGCAGGTGCATGAAGTGCTCTGGCTTCTTCGCAGCGATCACGTTGGCGGAGATGTAGCCCTGTGCAGGCTTCACCTTGCGTTCCTCCTCAGACAAGTACAAGGCCTCATAATTCTGCCAGTTGGCGTCGTAGAAGTCCAAGCCTGCAACTCTGAAAAAATTAACGAATTTCACGCTGGAACTCATATTTTTTACGCAATGTTTTTTTTGTACATGTAACTATGAAGATCGTGACCAAAGCCATTTTACTGATGTTGCCACAAAGTAGTAGCAGCCGTGAAAAGACCAGTTTATGAGTCCATAAACATGGTCTTCACCTAAAAATCAAATCATTTATTCCCCCCCCCCCCACTTTCACTTGCGGCAGAGTGAAATTACTAGAATGATTGTTCGTTTTTTAGTGAAGAAATAATAAGACGCTCCACTGTCACAGAGCCCTGTCATTTGGCTACGGGAATTGATACTTTTTTGACATTTCATTCAGGCAACAATCGCAACCGTAACAAAGAGCTTTTCTTAGTTTAAGGTAGTCATAAATGCGTCCATCACCTTTCCCATTCGAACTTTCACAATCAACTCCAGCAATGATCACACGTGAGGCCCTCATCAACCTTTTAGCGGCAGAAAGAGATGAATCTAAGGTAGCACTTCCTTACCTGGACAGTCCTCCTGCTATAGCATCCGGCATGGCATTCTTCAGCCTAAACCTGCGCAGCTGGCGCAAGACGTCTGCCAAGTCCGTCCTCTTTGACTTCGTCCGCACGTCCGCAAACATTGCAACGACCGGGTAGTAGGGGGCCCCTGCCCAACGCCGCAGGAACCGGGATATGTGCACGAGGCCAACATTTTGCTGAACAAAAAAAGATCGCAGTTTGAAAGAGCTTCGTAAGGCTTTCTTGCAGCAAGTGAACTGACGCAGTCTGTAGCAATAACAATGAGTAACCATAAGTGAAGACACCGAATGTCTAGTATAAGCACAGCGCGGCCATTACAGCTTGCAGCGCCAATTTTGCAAGTTGCAAAATTCAGGAGCCAAACGTTGGCGCACACTGCGTCCATGAACTGGATGTGAAGTCGAGTCTTACCAAGTTGTCTGTGTCTCTGGATAACTCCCTGAAGTGATTTAGTCTGTACACCGACACTTGGTACCTATAAAAGTGTCGCATTTAGTGGCACCTCCCAGTAACATAGTTGGCCAAGACCAAGTTACCTTCCTTGCGAGGTCAAGGCCTCAATTTTCTTCAAATCTCGCAGTCCCTCGATGAAGAGGAATACAACGACCGGTCTGTGGCGGGAAGAATAACGACAAATGGACCTAATTTGAAGGCTTCTCAACTTACCTGGTCTCAGGCACCGGATAAATCCTGTACACAAATTCTGTGGCGATCCCGTATGAGCTGCCTGCGCCCTTCAGAGAGAAGAAGAGGTCGTTCTCGCCCGAGTTCGCCACCACCTGAAACCAAACAAGCAAAAAGTCACTCTGACGTTAGGCATGGGTTCGAATCGAGCTTGAGTCGACTTTAGAAAATTTCAGCTCAAACTCAAGTTCGAAAGGCCCAACTCGGAGTGAACTTTCCATCAGCAGAGAAAATCTTCACGAGAGACTCACTCTCACTTTTGAGACTCAGAAAATCGGCATTGCTACACTCTATAGACGGCAAAACTATGGAGATTTACTGTGAATTAGGGGCTCGACTGGACCTGTACTGAGACCAAACTCCATGCCATCGACATGCCATCGAGCCAGATCTTCTACAGTGTAGCTGGAAACTGACTTGACTCCAGCTTGTGGGCTCGATATCCATCCCTACTCTTACGAGACCTCGTTGGTTGCCGCACCTTGAAATAACAGGTTCAGCTCTTGCCGTCAGCCAAATGAAGCCCTGGGAAAAAAAGGCGTGTCTGTCTCTGCCTCTTGTGTTGTAGCTACGCAAATTAAACCCTTACATGCGATCTTAGCGGGATGGAGAAGCAAAACAGGACAAATTGCAAGCATTCAGTACTCACGAGCGATGAACTTGGCTCGCGAGTAGCGAGGAACAATACTGCAAAAGTGAGCATTTCGCAGCTGTGTCAAACTGCCTCCTCCACCCCTTGGCTGCACAGGAGGGAGATTTGACTTTTGGGCAATTTTGAAAAAATGCACCTGCAACATCGATATCGATGTGGGGTTCGATTCACAGCCGAATCCTTCTTTTGTTTGCACCTTTCGAAGAAGGGCCTTTCAGAGGTGGTCCTGAGGAGACAGCTTCTGGAGCAGTGGCTCCTGGCCTTCGGACTGCCTTTGCAAGACCGTGCACAGTCCATTTTTGGAACGTGCAGTCCAAAGCGTCTTTGACTTGGGTTTCTTCTTTACACCGAACCTCACGTCAACATCAATGAGGCAGGTGCACTTTTCTAAAGTGGCCAAAAAGTCAAATCACAATGAGCTCTTTGGCGTGTGGCCCTCGACTTTTAGTGAAAGAAATTAATCTCACTTATAAATGGAGCAACGTATTCAGAAAGACATAGTCCTAAACTACAAATTGCCGCTGTGCTTGTGGACTACGTGGCCCTCCTGAGAACTCTACTGCCCTGAAGTGCCTTGATGCCTCCCTGCCTCGAGACATCAAAGCGCTCTCGAGCAGTAAAGCTGAAACTCCAGACATGGAATCCCCCAACATGCGGAAATGTGGAATCTTAGCACAAGTTTTCTGGTCGTCGCCTGAACCCCACACTGAAGGGACTGTTAATGCTATTGGGTCGAATGTCTGTTCGGTCTTATTATTCTTCGATACAAGCGGCACGCACTGTAAGTGAATCTGAGGAAATATTTTAGCGTAAAATGATGAAGCAGAATGTTTTCAAAATCAATTTCAACATGGTCATCATCGTCCTGGTCCTCTTGCCGATGCTTGCCTTTCTCAACTGCAACAATGTCAAGCATCTGTGTGGCGTGGCACAGCATGTGCAGATGTGATTGTTGGCGTTGTCGAAGCCCCTCGTCATGCCAAACATCTTGCTGAAGTCGCCAAAATCAGTCAAAAATCCCTCAATCAAACAGACATTTTTTGTAGCCCCAGGGGGATCGCATTTCTTTTTTCATCCACTTTTCTTACCTGCTTAGTGCGTGCGTGCCAGACAGGAGTAAAGATGATGGCCTTGATGCTGTTTATCGCACTAAGCATGTTACTGTTTTCAGAATGTTCACTATCCTAGACAGCTGAGACAGCAGCGAATTTTGACAAAACCATCAGAGTTGATAAGAACATAATTTTTGTTCAATAGATTTTTAACATACTGTTTGCGTCCATTTCCGAACACTCGGCATAACCTTGCCGTACCGCACTGTACAGAACAGTATGTACCTCGTATCCTCCATGTCCGTGCGGATCCACCTTGGTGACATTGTCCTTGTTGACGATGATAATGTCTCCTTCGGCCGTGACGAGGGTGTACTCCTCCACGTGCTCGGACCCGGTGCCGAAGCGATTGGTGCTGCCGGCGATGTTGACGCCGCCTCCCAAGAGGTAGCCGCCCACCCCCACATCCAGGCACTGACCGTGCATGAGCGTGAACTGGAGGACAAAAAAAAGTGTGCATCATGTAACTGCTCCCTCAGTGGTATGATTTGTACATCACTGGTGAAGCGTGTGGGAAAAAAAAAGAACTCCACGATAGCGACCTGCGGTTAAAAATCTATAAAGCTCTCACGTTAACGCGCGCACACCCACACACAGCGTGGTCGTGACAAGAAAACAACGCTCGGTATCGTATTTTCCTCTCATCGTTGCGCAATGAAGGTTTTGTTACCTTACAGCAATTATACAATAGTACAGACTTGGCTATAGATGGACTCGTTGTCTCATATATCCGAATAGTCGAACGTCACTTTTGCGAAATCACCGGTTTGTGATGGTTTTTCTCGCTCAGTCTATTTCTTCTCATGTTTTTCCACATGCTTGATCACCAGACTCGACGAGAAATAACTCAAACGAGTCAAATTTGCCCGCACTTAATCGATTGCACTTCCATGGTGCTTTGCGTTACAGGCTTGGTCGCTCGTTGGAACAGTTTTGATTCGAGCTGAAAGATGCTCACGAGTAGTCACTTTTCAATTTTTACATGCGAATCACCTACTTGGTCATCCGGGATGAGCTTCAGGACTCTCTCCCAAGTGGAACCAGGGCCCAGGCGGAGGTGGCGCGTGCCTTTCTGGCAGGATATGGTACAAAATCATCGTAGGAGCTTTCAATATGGGTTTTTCTTGCTGTTCACTCACGTAGCTGTAAGACGGCGGGAGCAGCTCCACCTTGTTCATCCTGCGCATGTCGAAGTGGAGACTCCCGTCCTTGATGGACATGCAGATGTAGCTATGTCCCCCGCTGCGGACGCTCACCGGCAAGTTGAAGAGGCGCGCGACTTTGACGCCGGCCGCCACGTCGTATGTGTTGACGGGGCGCACGATGACCAACGGGTACCGGTGGTTGCACGCGCCGTTCACCACCAGCCGTAGCTTCTGGTATCCCTGCGTGCCCTTTGTGTAGATGGTGCCGACGAAGCCGTGTGCCCTAAGCGCCTTGACCACGTCACGACTTGCATTGTTCACGTTCACCACCTTAAGACACGAACTGAAGGAAATGTGGCACAGCAACAGCAGCAAAACTGCGAGGATCACTGACAACTGGCTGCTGCAGTTGGTCCTCCTCCTGGTCGTCTTCACGTAGTTGTAGTAGCAGCCCTCGCGAACTCTAAAAACCGTTTCTCCTTTGTCTTCCAGAGCATCATCTGGAGAAGAAAGTTTGCCAGAAGAGTCATGGTTGTGCACTTCTCTTGAGGAACGCATCACTAACTTTGAATCTTTATGCAGTGCTCCTAAAACGTAACTGAAATAATGCACGTATATACACTCACTGCCAAGTATACTTTTTTTCTTCCTCCAAGCCGAAGCACTCACTTGTATAGCCGAGATACGCAAAGTGACGCGCCCTCGAACACTCGAAAAGTGCGTCAGAGCGCCGCTTACGCAACCCGCCGGCGGCGGATCCCGATTCCGGCTTTACTTTGTTTCCTTCCTCAGGGGCACTGTGAACTCATTCACTGCGTCTGGGACCGTTTTGACCGTGGCCATGGAGAGACTTGACAATGGTGACTTGACTGTGTGCGCATCGTATAGTAAAATAGTCTATATCATCAACGGCGCACAAAGTGATGAAGTAATAATATTCCCTCCTCAAACAGAAAAAGAAACCGTTGAACCGGGCAGTTAGCGGGTTGATGTCCTATTCGTCGGCACCCTGATCGAGCTTTTTTGTCGACCGCTTTAAGCGTCTGCTTGAGGAAGCTCTTCCAGACAAGGGTGAGGGTCAACGTATACGTTGGGCCTGCAGCCGGGAAGCGACTGGCTGGAAGGAAGTGTGCAAAAAAGCAAATTACTTTCAGTACCTTGCAATTTTTCTTTCTTTTCTCTTTTTGTCTACTGGGAAATTACTGGAACTCGCGCAAGCAGATTAGTTCACCTTGGTATCGTTTGTTCCCCTCCCTTTTTCTCCTTGAGATGTGTGTGGGGCTCTTGTTTTTATCGCGTTTGACCGTCCTGCTGCTCCTGAGGCTCGGTCGGACGTATACGGTAGAGGTAGGTCGAGTCTCCGCCAGTCGGTCCCACAGGGGCAGCCGAATCAGACTCGGATCAGTAGGTGCAGGAACTTCTATACACAGTCGACGACGGATATAACAATATGATGGATGTCGCACCGAAAAGTGATCCTTACATTCGCCGCCGACTGCATAAGGCGATCACTTGATGGCCGAATGTTGATTATTTCATTGCTTAACTTCAATCACAACTCAACAACATATTTCATTTCTCTGTCTGGACAAAAACGCACAGAGGACGACAGCCTTGCCAAGAGTTAGAGTAAAATTAGTTTCTCCCTGTCGAATGCGTTCATTATTGGAATGTCCGAAATTGGGATCACCAATCAGTGGCGTTCAGTCACCAATCATTCATTGAGTGATTGACACCGAATGGAAGAAAGTCACATTCTGACATGGTCTTTCACAACAATTTCATTTTCTGCCATCTGATATTCATCCTCGGCCTCTTCAAGTTTGGAGAATTTCCCCATCATCCCATCAGGACAGGTGGGGTCCGATGAGTGCACCCATGCGTGCATGCATGATCGTGCACATTCGATTGGCTGGACTTAATGGTAAAGACGTGTTAGCATTTTCACTTTTCCCCACTTTCTTACTGCTGATATTGGAGAGGGGCTAACAATGCAGTCGACATTTCAGAAGGTACACTTGTGTCAATACTACCAGGTTTCCAATAGGGACACTGTCCACTGGTACAGTGTCTTTGCTTGTCCTAATATGACCCGAGTCAGTAAACAGTGACTTCTGACTCAAGCTCGAGTCTCACGAAAAAATGAGTCCGAGTCTTCCAGAGTAAGTAGATGGACCGGGATGGATCCGGATCCGGCTGGACTCGGACTCACCTCTAGCCAAATTAGAACCGTCTGACTCCGACTTGACTGAAGGTTGGAGGTGTGTCGGTCGAAGCCCGGGCCTGTGCGTGATCTCCAATCTCCCAAATTCGGGCCCCGCGACATTCGGTAGCCCCAACTGACCCTTGTGCGGTATGTACGATAGGGGAGGCGAGATTTCACAAAATAAGACGGACTCAGATTAGATCACATCGGAAAAAAGGACGACTCAAGTGTAAAGTCAAAAGAATCTCCCCAACAGGTCACTGTCTTGTATTTGCTGCCTACTTTTCTCTTCCCTAATGGTTCTAAATGGAATGCAGCAACATTCTGTTAGACCTGATGCGGCCTTGGGCTGAACCCGTCAAGGCTCAGTCTGCACCCACCTCTACTGACAATGACCAAAGAAAAGCTTGTCCATTCTACACGTCACGTCTGCGACCGTTATATCATTTGAGAAAAGTTTGGGTTTTTTTCTCCTTTTTTAAACTTTCCGACTACTTGGAACAAAAACAACGGCGCAAAGAAAAAAATCATGCTTCGTCGGACACGGGAATTCCGCCAAAATGGATGCTGAACTAGAACCGTGTCCACCCTCTACTCCCCGCCCCTGGCGAAACGATGATTGGGAGACGTCCCATACGTGATCACAGGAGATCTGTAGGTCGGGGTTACCCCTATGCCGTAGATCTGGCCGTCATGAAGTGTGAAGCGAGTGGACCGACAGACGTGTCTTCACGCTGCAGCTGAGCAGCTTCCTAATCTGTTTTTTTTTTCTTGTCCCTCCTTTTATTCCGAGCCATGGACATGAGTTTGTGAGTGAGAGAAGACCTTGATGCCCTCAGAGCATTTATTGGAATTTCGTAAGAGTAAAGACCATCCATCCACTGTCGTCAGGGTGAACAACGTAGTCAGTGTAAGGGTCGGGATGCCCGTGGGGAACAATTTGCTGCTGCAATAGAAACTTTTTGAGATGGGTAAGAGGAAAGAAACGGGCAACGATGACATTACTCGACTTGAAGAAGAGAAAACGTTTTCACGGAAAGATTATCGCAATCTGCTGGCCATCCCGGACGGGCGTTTATGAAAGTGAAAACTCGCCACAACCAGGGCGCTTTACACTCACTTCCCCGCCCTCATTGTTGGCTCTGCGAGGAAAAGCGAGGAGAATTCATTACACGCGCGCGCTCTCCGAGGGTACGAAATTGTCCTTGGAAAATACCTGTCTTCCCTTAATAAGTACAATGACCTCGAGTACGAGAGTCAGGTAAGCAGCTCACATCTGGAAAACATGCTTAGAGCCAAGGTGGATCACTTCCAGTGGGTTCTGCAGCCCATAAAATGGGCAGCACTGGGTCAAGGCAAAGAGGGACAAGTTTCCGTTCGATCGACCAACATTTTTTCTCTCCTTCGCTTTATTCGACTCTGTCAAGGATTGCTCACGTACCAAGTTAGTACTACTTGTGCGAACAACAAAGCCTACTCGTATGACGGTTTCTTCTCTGGCATTGTCTAGATCACCTCTTCTTTTCTTCTACCGGTATTTGAATATTGAATATTAGTCCTATGTGATGCAGCAGTCTTCGTCTGTGCTACCGATGCTCTGACAAAAGTTAAATACGTTTCGGGGATCCCACGTTCGTTTGATTTGTAGCAGTTGGCCGTAGCTGGATCCAAAGTACCTTTAAAGATAATAGCACAGAAATATACGCATATGTTATTGCTGTCATACGTATAAAGGCGACTGACGCACTTGTCCGGAAAAGACCGTTCGTACGGCAACAGGTGACAAGAAGGGGTGTTGTAGTACTGGTGAATCGGCTCTCCCAGGTCAACGGACACCCGGTTGATCATGGTCCTGATCTGGTCCACTTGTGCCTTGCACCTCTTGGCCCGATAGGAGTTGTGCGGGTCGTAGTCGCAGGTGAACTCGAAGGCGATCCTGGATCCTTTGGTACCTTCCTTGGAGCGATCGTTGGCAAAGAATCTCACGGGACGGATGGCATTGGACCAAATGGTGAAGAACCAATTGCAGGCGTCGCATCCAATGTCTATGTTTGGGCTTGAGATGTCCCCCGAAAGACCTGTAAAAGTCATTTATGAACTATCGTCTTTTCGTGGTGCACGTACAGTATCATACCGAAAATGGGATGCTTGAAGGCCACTCCCTCAAAGAACTTGGGCGTCGTGGCAGACATGATGGTGGTGGCTGTGAAGGCCTGTTTGCCCAACTTCATTCTCTCTGCCTTAGAGAGGTAGAGAGCGTCGTAATTCTTCCAGTTTGGATCATACTCGTCCAGACCCAACAGAGATGTCAGACTGTGACTGATTCCTAGAGTTCGTGGCAATGCATTGTCCAGACCTGCATGTCTGACGGCCTTGATCACGGGCCCCAGCGGAGTGGTGGGGCCGTGAGTGTGCATGTCTGTGAGCATCACGATCATAGGCTCCAGTTTAGAGCGACGAATTCTTCTTAATGTGCCAACTACATTCTCCAGACCAACATTGACCTGGAAAAGTGCATGAAAATTTGTGGTGCTCTTCATGAAAGAAAGCACTGTCAGTACATGGACAATTACGTACGAAGTTGTCCAGGCTGTTGTCGAGTTTCCTGAAGTGTTGGATCCGGTAGGCGGCAATCTGATACCTTCCTCGGTCAGACAAACGTTTCAATCGGTAGAAGTCTTTGATGCTACGAAAGAACACAAAGAGGACGACTGGCTTGGTCTCGGGGTGGGGATAGACCTTGTACAAGAATTCAGTCACAATCCCATAGTTGCTGCCAGCTCCCTTGAGAGCAAAGAAGAGGTCATTCTCATCTCTGCTGGGCACTGAGGTGATCTACGTAGATAAGAAGGCGTTGAACGCTTATAGAGAAGGTAAGGAACACTAATTGGGTTTTGCTTGCCTCATATCCATCGTAGGTCTTCTTGGTCACGCGATCTTTGTTGACCACGACAATTTCTCCGTCGGCGGTGACCATTTCATACTCTACCACGTTCTCTGATCCAAGTCCATAGCGTGTGGTTGAGCCGGCGACGTTGACGCCGCCGCCTAAGAGGTATCCACCAACCCCGACGTCTGTGCACTGACCGTGGACCATTGTGTACTGACTTGGGGGGACTATCTTTAGCACCCGGCTCCATGTAGAGCCGGGCCCAAGTCTCACCAGCCGAGGAGGATGCTAAAATGCGTGGATTATAGTACTACAGCATCAAGTCCAAGGACGATTATTCTCATATTCCTTCATATGTACGTAGTAGCGGCGTTGCTTCATCAGTCCCCCTCCTGAAGGTGGGTATCATTATACTGACATATCATTACACTACATAGAAGCTGAGTCGTTCACCATTCATATATGCATGCTCTACCTTTGCTCCATACTCGTGCACCAGCTGCACTTTGTTCATCCTCCGCATGTCAAAGTGGAGGCTGCCATTCTTTATGTTGTTGCACGTGTATCCGTGGCCTCCACTCCTCACGCTTACTGGAAGGTAGTGACTTTGGGCCACCTGAAGACCGACGGCCACGTCTCTCGGCGTGAGAGGGCGCACTACGACGAGGGGCTTCAGAATGTTGCACGCCGCGTTTTGCACCCTGCGAAACCTCTCGTAGCCGGACGTGTGGGGCAAGTAAACGGGCCCGGTGAAGCCATGACCTCTGAGATCGCTGACGAGGTCGGCCGAGGAGGTCGTCACCGTCGCCAGCAAGAGCAGCAGGAGCCAAACAATGTGAGAGGTGTGCAAAGTTGCCCCATCGTTCACCGCCGCCATGACATTGTTCTTGCACTCTTTGTCCTCACATCAACCAGAGTTCAGAAATGGAACTTCCTCCTTTCTTGCAGTCCTCACACCCACCGCGGGCGTCTGCGCGCGCTTACTTCCTAACATACACTCTGACCGGGCAGCAAAGTCGTCGGTCTGGTTACCACGTGAGCCTCCACAATGTCCCTTGTGGGCGGGGGGGGGGGGGGGGGGGGGGGGGGGGGGGGGGGGGG
>JAAUXU010030697.1_pt1 | contig 14345 bp, 10 predicted proteins | sample 7278151 | NCBI WGS metagenome assembly JAAUXU01 (sample SAMN14350113, study PRJNA611818) | marine sediment metagenome | isolation source: surface marine sediment (1.8m) | place: French Polynesia: Moorea | collected 2018-08 | reverse complement strand
GTCACAATGACTGGCCCGTTCAAGCTCTAACTTGCTATGACGATCATCCATCACCACGTAGGTCCTTGAAGAAGGAAAATTGAGATTGAGCTGTTAATTTTTCATTTAGAAGCCTTAAATTTTCAATCGGCCCTGTCAGCCAATTTTTGCCTGGGCTGCCTGGTCTAGCAGTCATTTTTTTTTGGCTGCTGCACCTACTCATAGAATACTATGATTGTGCTTGGATTTAGGTATTAAACATGGGCATTTCGGCACCTCAAGTAACGAATTTAGTCTCTCCTGCTCGAAGGACATCATTAGCCTGTCCACAGAGCCGCACGGCCGACCTCAACGGCCTCGAGGAGGACCCGAGGCTGCCGAGACCTGTAGTCCGGCCTCTTCCAGATGGGCCCCAAGTCTGAACCTGAGCACCGTCGACTTTCTTCGGCCCCAAGATGACTCAGTCAAGTGCTGCGGTGCAAGTGCAGTCGTGTCCCCCTCCTTGTAGACACGTATGGATGTGGAGATTTCGCATGCAAAGCAAAGAAGCCCCTGTCAAGAAGTGAAGGCGAGGACGACATGAAGAAAAACATGAGGAAGTCCAGGTGCACGAGACCTCGGCCGGACACGGAGTCGTCCCGTCGTCCCAGGTGGGAGCGAAGGGACCGGACCGGACTCGAGCAGCGCATCACATTTGTCCGACCGAGAGAAGAAACAAAGCGCACGCGGCTAACAAAACAATGCAAAAAAAATTAATGCACGCCTTTATTAGTTTATTGGTAAGAAGACACGCATTTCCTGATTGTGGGGAATTATTATGGGAAAAAAGGGCCGAACCTCCGATTTTTTTTCTTCCCTTTTTACTAGATAAGGAAATGGTCGAGCAGATAATTGAGCGTCTGTCCAATTTTCGCCTCCAGACGACGAAAAATTTGACGCCAAAAAAATGTCAATGACGCATTTTGGCGTCTTCTTTTTTTTTCTCTGGCCGACAAAAAATGTGTCCAGGTGTGGTCCATTCCAGAGTAGCACTTCAGTTGTCGTCAAGCAGGCGAGAAAATGACGTTGGGATGCGATGCTGATGGCGCAGGCCTCGATGTGGCCTCACTGACGGCCTCGATGTGGCCTCACTGACAGCCTCGATGTGGCCTCACTGACGGCCTCAATGCGACCCCAAGAGCCTCTGCACATCGATGGCAACACGTCTAGTGAACACGTCGATTTTTTTGCCGAGTAAGCAAGAAAATATCGACATTGCGATGCAATATTTCAACAGCTTGGGCCTCGATGCAGCCTCCTCTTTGTCCTCGAAGGTGGCCTCCAACAGCTCTTCTGTCTGTGTCTCACTAGATGAGATCACTCACACCCCCTGCAGTTTGATGCTGACCTTTTCTGGCCTTGAAGAACAGTAAAGATTGGGATCAAGGTCTGGCCCGCCTTTGTGAAGAATTATCGTGGAAAACAATTCTCACTGACCTTTTATACCCCTCTTTTGGCCGTCACGATAAAAAAGTTGATGAAAAATACTGAAAATTTAAAAAAAATACACTTGGTTTCAGGCATCTTGTCCCTCTTGGTTCCAGGGATACTTTGGCACAAAGGTCTGGTCGAGTCCGTCCACGTCTTGTTATGCTCTGTACACTCAATCAGACAAACAATGACCTTGTTTCTTTCTCCCTCCTCTTTTGCAGCGTTTCGCACGTGTGAAAATGCATCCTGTTACGATTATTGGTCCGTGACCTCCGCTGGATCCTACAGGGTGAGGCAGGAAAGTAGCTGCCAAGTAGTTGCTACTGCAGCGAAGGGGCCAGAACTCACTTGGACACCCTGTGCACGCATAACCAAGTCTTGCTCATATCTCTTTCTCAACAACCTTGCTGCTCTCGAGTTCAAGTGGTCTATATTTTTTCATCTTTTCATAAATTAAAAGTTACTCTCTACAATTTGCTGCTGCATGCAGAGGTGAGCCTTTCCCACTTAAACTATTTCGCCCTCGTTATTAGTCCTCAAATGTGCTAAAGCACTCGTTTGTGTCTATTCTCTTAAATAGCTTCTTGATCTAAGGTTGTCCTTTCAGTTCAATACATAAATAATGGTGGTGGTCGAATTGCATAAAGTTTGGATTGCGAAAAATTAAAAGAAAGATTTTCAAGTACTTTAACGTCTCAGCTCCCGCCGCGACGTCGTTCGTGATGTCCATCTCCTCCAGATGGGCCTCTTGCGTCTCCCTCCCGTCGGCGCGGCACCGGACCACGGGTGACTACGCTGGGACAGGGCCTGGGCGGCTTCCACCCGAGTGACGTCGCCCTCCTGCCCCGCCTTGAGGACTTGGCAGAAGTCGCCTACGGTGAAAAGTCATGACTCTCACTCGAAGATCCAGGTGCAAAAGTACAGTTGAATCTTCGATATAACGTATTTTTCCGTCAGCAGGGTGAAATGTGTTGTGTTGAGATCATCCATTACGACATGCTTTAAAGGCTTAGGTGAGTCATACGTGAAGTTCATACGTGTACTTTGCAACACAGGGAGAGGCCATGAGAAAATACATTATCATAGCTTAGGTCACCACTGACGTTGTGCACGTACCTTATGTAGTGCACGAAATGCTGATCTGCGCTGCATTGGTTTTTTTTTTCAGCATATTTTTGTGACTAAATCACTTTGGCCAGCTGAAATTTTGTCGGTGAAGGCAGTTTCATGTGACAACTGACTAAGGATAGTTTCGGACATGATTTGGAAGGATTTTTTGGCCCACATAATGCCTTTTTGCCCCGTCCTTGTTGATGTGCACTGTACTGTGCCATATGCAGTGGAATCGTGGTGTGGAGGAAAAAAGCTTCAGAGCAAATTACGTGACCAAGAAAATGAATAAAATGAGTCTTGTTCACAAGAATCTACTGCGTCTCTTTCACTAAAGTCGTTCATAGGTACAACAAAGCAAAGACTCGCAAGAGCTGTTCAGGTACATACACATACTATATATCACTTTCATTGAAAAATGCTTTTTTTCAGATTTCTATTTAAGAAAGGTCAGATGCAGTCGATCTGGCATTTTCAGTTGCATGGATTCACTTGACAATGCAATTTTTTTCTCAGCTCCCACTACCATAGTGCACAGTGCATATCAAAAATGAAAAGGCCCAAACGGTTTTCCGCATAATGTGGCAAAAAAACTCCTTTGAAGTCCTATCTGAAACTATTCTTAGACAGTTGTCACATGGAGCAGCCTTCACTGGCAAAATTTCCGCTCACCACAGTGACTCAGTCAAAAATAATCTTCCAAAAACATATCTGCCTATGAAGGGAGGAGACAGAGTAGTTGGAGGAGTCGGTGCAACATTGACCAAGTTGCCATGGACAACCTGAGCAAGGTGCTGAAGACTTCATACATGACAATTCGACCAATGATGAGACTCAGAAACGAGGCCTGCAAAAGGTTTTTGCACCTGTCGGCTTTGATACGAGTGCTAGCCCGAAAGCCCGAAGAGGCCGACTTCGCTGAGCCCGTTTCATCACTAGCTTCACAGGTTGTCGGCTGTGGCCAGGGAAAGATGCGAAACTGGGGTCAAAGGTATGACATAGTCGCCATTTCCTTGCGCACGGTGCGAAAAATTGGCAACCCTGTTTGCCGCAAGCGATTCGGTGGCCTTTTGCCTGTCTGCCTTCTGACGCTTTCTGTGTTCGAGAAAGGATTAGGGATGTGCGTGGGCCGGTTTTTTCGGCTAGAGGGATGGGTTGGGCCGGCCCACGGGTCCGGGCTCATGGGCCTAAAAGTGGGCACAAGGAAGATATGAGCTTACACCAGCCGTCCAATCGTGCAGTGTTGAGTTGCTCCCTCAGTCTCGACTCAAGTCGACGCCCTGGGCATACATAACGTTCAGGTAGTCCTTTTCGGCTCGAGTCAAAATCCGAAGAACTCGACTCGAGCCGGGTTGACTCACGAGTCAACACATGCAAGACAAAAACAAACAAAAACAAGCCCGAGGCTGCTTAAGGAATCGCTTTACTTGCGCGCAGTGATAAAAGTAGTGATGTGCCACGATATAGATCTTATATGACCGGGCTGCCCCCACTTGTCCCATTGGCAGCTAGCTTTGGCACCACCCTCTGTTTTCGGCTCCACCAGCTGAAATGTCTGGCTCGAGCTAAACTTGGCTTGTCAACATCACTACACTCCTGACTCCTGACTCCTTTGACTCCTGAAGTGAAACGATCCCTGACGGTTACTCTGCATTGGTCATTACTCACATAAGAATGAACATTTCGTTTTTTTTTAAAGTCTCTTTAACGAACGACTACGATTTGGAAGTCCTCGAGTCCTCAGACATCTCCTTAGAGTTTATCGCAATCATCTACTTGAGTTATTATTACCTCACCTGTTTCGCCCTGCTTCTCCGGAGGTCAGGGCTCCATTCCCTGACAAAGATCAGTTCGGCGGCCACTGACGACAGCGCGGCCTCCCTGTTCATCGAGTACTTGAGGCACGTCCTCCAGGACCCTGTAGGCCATCTCAGCTCTGACTCGAGCCTGTTTAGACCCTTGGCATTGAACCCGGGGGAGCGTCAGTCCTCGCCGTGACGAAACCTATGACTTATCCCAGTTATGATAGATTTCACGTGGACATTCAGGTGCAGAAATAGGCTGTAGCGCTCGCGTTCTCGTAGAGGAACTAGACCAACAAGTACAGGAGGTGCCTGAGCCAGAGGTACGAGTCCAAGAGCTGCGAGAGCGAGGGCCCTAAATCTCCGGGAGGACGATGTGAGAGAGAACTTCCGGAAACCTGAAACCGAACTTGATCGGGACCTGGATCGTCACCAAGTCAAGAACAAGTCGAGGGCGGAGACGGCCATGAGAAGATCAGCGGTCCAGTCAGTGACGTCAGCTAGTCATTTTATATTTTTCGAATAAGAAACCTATCATTTAAAAGTTGTACACCTCCAGTTTCGTCGAGTCAGCGGCCTTTAAAGGCCGCCAAAAGCTGGCCAATTTCTATCGCATCAAGATGTGGCAATAGCACAAGTGACGAAAAATAAGAAGGTCGTGAAAATGCGTCTTATTTTCCTTTTTTTTTTATTTCCCCCCCAAAACTGGACAAAGAAGTATCAACAATGTATTTTCTCTCTAATTCGCGTGTGTGCTCATCATTTCACGAGTCTTGAGCCATATGTTTGAAAGTTTTCGCGGGTCGAAGTCATGACGACGACAGTTTTGCGACGATTTCAATTAATACAGGTGGCAGCCAAAAGGTATTCATGGGGTAATGCACTATTGCGAAACTAAACACACACGCGCGCACGCAGGCGGTGCGGTACAAGCACGCGCGCACACGCGTGGGAAGATGAAGCAAATGACGGGGACTAACAAGGTCCAATGAATCAGCCGGCAAAATGTATTCTTTGTGTGAATTTAAGTGCAGTCGATGATTTTCCCATTCAGCGATATCTGCGGTCAGCAGAAGGTATTAATGTTGTAAAGCTGAGGATGCCTCAGGTGCAGTGATGCAGTCACAAGTGCTGCAATAACAATAATATTGCTGGGTTGAGAATGCGCTGAAGCTACTATATCTTCTGCCGTCGTCATCAATGTTGTGGAGCTGACGATGCATAAAGTGCACGATGCAAAGTCTTGGTGTTGTTAAGCAGAGATTGCATTCAGAAGCTGAGCAATAAAAAACCTTTTCACCTTGGCTTCGACCTCGTCTTCGACGTCAACCTCGGCAGCAATTCAGTTGTTGGAGCTCCTTTCATTTGCAAAGTCTAAGGTTGACCAAGGAGTCCGAAAAGCTCTCAGCTGTAAGAAAGGTTCTTGCTCACCCAGCTCTTCGTCCTCGACATCGCTCGTGATGTCGACCTCGTCCTCCCGACCCGAACCAAGATACAGAGCAACGAGAAATGTTATTCCCGATCAAACCACTGATCTGGGCTCATATCTTGATCTTTCCGTCCGCAACAGAAGGGGCTAACAGGGTTGCCAGTTTTTGAAACGTGTGTAGTACTACAAGAGTGACTTGGAGCGAAACAACCAATAACGCACTATTGTATTCGAGCATCAACCAGGACCAGGTTCCGTCAGGGATCTGTTGTTACTAATAACGGAGACTAGAGGGCTGGGAACACTCCAGATTTTAATGATAGAGACCTAGATAGACGACTTCCTTCTACTGTAGTCGAGTGAAATTCTAGAGCAACGTAATACATTAATTGTAAATCTTCTTACCTACATGTTAGTTCCGCATACGATTCAGGCCAAGGAGGGGGACGGCGAAGACAGGCAGGCCATTACCAAGTAAGTTACGACCACTCTCTCACCCTCCTCTCTCTTCTGCTCCACCAGACAGCAGCACGCGATGCAGCAGGATATCATGATCCTCCTAAGTCACGATGGGATGGACTCACGCACTGCTGATCTCTCTCCTCTTGGCTGCCAACAGCTCCGCCTCCGAGGTCAATCCGGCCTTGGAGGCTGTTGGCGAGCAGCAGCAGGTGAGAAATTACAAATTGAGGCTTCCCATTGTACACGTCACCCTTGGAACATCTTCCAGAAGAGCACGAGTGGGCTGAGGAGGATCCCATTCGGGAGTCATCAGGAAGCTGACGGCCACAGGATGGTGCCACCCCTTCCGGTTAACGACAGAGTCAAGGTGACTCAAGGTCGAGCCCGCCACATCATCCTGATATGCAATAAGATTTCTTTCGCGCGCTAGGTCTTCAACGTCTTCAGTAGCACCATTGCGGGTCCACACACCAAGATCACCAAGGAGCTGCACGACTCTGGCGAGAGCAAGCACAGCATTGCAGAGGCCATAGTCATGGAGGAGGAGAAAGTGAGAGGGCATCATCAGGACAAGAAAAAGCGCCGCTTTCACCGCCACAGTCCAGACCAGTATGAACCCAGTGACAGCTACGGGGATGACAGTGGAGAGCTGGAAGAAGTGGCGGCACTAATTGTTGCCTCTGATGACAATGAGGGCAAAGAGAGTGACACCAAGGAGTTGTCCTACGCTCTGTCAAATCCTGGCTGGAGGAGGGTCCTTGACATCCTGACCAGCATTGTCCAAGACGACACGAAGCAGGTTTCAAATGAAGAAGCAAGAGAAGATCTCATCGAACGAGCAGCATATATGCTCAAAGAGATGGTGGAGAAAGAGCGGAATATGGAGACTCAAGTGTCACATCTCCAGGATATCGTGGCTGCCGCAAAGGAAAAAGAAAACAACCTTGGGCTCATCCTTGAGAAGAAGACTAGAGAGGAGGAAGAGGAAGAGCAGAAGCTCTTGAGAAAAGAAGAAAGGTTGAGAGAAAAAGTGAGACAGCTCAAGGAGTTAATGGCTCGTGGCAAGGAAAATGAGCGCAAAGAGCGAATCCTGGAGAGAATAATTGAGCGGGAGAAGGAACGAGAGTCCGAGTCCAGGACCAGGCTGATGCAAAGACAGCGGCAACTTCGAAGAGAAGCGGCCACGACTGAAGTGCGCATGAGGAGTCAAGCCAAGGTCGACCCAAACAACAAGACTGCATGCGCAGAAAAGGCTGTCGTCAAGGAGCAGGAGCCTGAGCACCAGCACCAGGTCGTCTTTGAGGCCAAGTCCAACCACAGCAAGGATGCGGCAGTTCAGGTAGTGGATGCACTGATCAATCAGGCAAAGATGAATAAGAATGCTGCTAATGATGACATGGGCGCCGTTGACAAATTAGAGGGAGAAACAGAGAGCATGGAACATGATGTGATTGTCGGCCAGGACCGACAAGAGGATCGGGCAAGTAACCGCCACCATTCAGCAACCTGGAAAAAGTTGCTAGATAGGCTAAAGGTGCTGAGGATTGGCTCTGACTCACTGGAGAGTGGAGAGGACATTGATTTCAAGAGGCAGCAACTCCGTGACTTGATCTATGCTGCAGAGAAGAAGGCAAGGTTGAAAAAGTTACTCCACGAAGACAATGAGGAGACACTGGATGAGGAAAAAGAAAGCATTGGCAGGGTGTACAAAGTTGATCAACGCTCACAAGATGAAGAACTGACCAATGACGCTACTGCAGCCCGCGATATCAAGGTAACACTGATATCAATGCAACTGCCGCAGTCTAGGACGTTGATGACCACATTGCAGGTAAAGGGAGCAAACCCTGACATGGATGATATTTTTATTGCCCCCAACCAAGCTCACAAGGGCCTGCTTGAAAGGATTAATCTGCTAGAAGAGGACAACGCCTCGGGTAAGCTTTGTAGCAGCCGGCAAGTTGAAGAAATTCGCGGTCTTCCACACAATTTTTCATCTTTAAAAAAGGTTTCAATGACTCGTCATTGACATCACCATCGGACAGATTCTTTCCTGCACTGTTTGAGTCTGGAGACAGAGACAGCTGGGGTATAACAGTTCAGCACTCACCAAGGTTTCCTTCATCATCCAGGAAGAGTCACATTTCAGAGCATTGTCGGTGCGGACTTGGCAACCCGCCTCCAGAAGTCCAAGATTATTCCCAGTTTGGTCCAGATGTGATCCAGCAGCTAATCTTCAGTCAAGTGGCACCAGACGAGGACAACTTCCACAGGAGGAGGAAGCCTTGGACGGTGTCTCTGGACATTCGCTCATATGTGAGCCCCAATTACATCCACGTGAAAGCACTTTCAGAGTCAGTGTAATTTTTAGGCAATTTGCCCCAAACCTCATTTTTCCACGAACAAGCTTGGCCAATGTTCTTCACCTAAAGGCAGTTTACGTGGTTCTCATGTGTTTTAGCACAGCGATCCTTTGGTTTGTCTCGGCACTCTGCTGAACCACCGCTTCGTGCTGACCGCTGCCCATTGCCTCTGCAAAAGGATCAAGAATCAGAGAGTTTTTTGCAACAGGAAAGTTCAAATGACAACCAATTCATCTAGTACAGATAGATGGTGCTGTTGCACCTTGCAATTTCCAAAAATTGCTCAGAGGTCTTTAGACGTCTAAGTACCACAAATAGAAGTAGGTACATTAATGGAAGTGAGCACGGATTCCAGTCTCATGCTCACAAGACATGACATTTGCGCACGTCTCTCTGCAGACAGGACCAAACCATCTACGACATCTACCCAACCTCTCTTAAGCAAATTGATGCCTATATCGGCCGAAATGTGGACAACAACACCAGGTAGTAGATGACCACATAGCAAGAGTGCACTGAGTACACATGCTCTGCTGTCGCAGACACATTGGCATCCAGGTCATCGTGCCCAACGCACGCATGCGCAGTGAAACTCATAGCTGGAATCTTGGTCTCGTCAAGATAGACCCCTATGTCACCTTCAACAGTGACCGCATGCCAATCTGTCTGGACGGCGTCTTCACAGAGAGGTTTGACTTCTACTCACTCTTCTACCTGCATGAGCGCTGTCTCACTGATCAACTCCTCTACCTGTACAGGTGGAGAGCTCAATATCAATTTGTCTTCCTGGGCGGATCGGAAATCAATGATCAGAGTTGCATCACGGACCAAAGATTGCCTAAGGCAACTAGACTTTGCAAATATATGATGAAATGTAGTATTTAAGAACAATCATGTGTGCTTCAGCCTTTCCATGAGTGCAGGGAACTCTGCAAACTGGATGTGCCCGTGCCCGAGGACAACTTTTGCAGAGCTTTTAGGTCAGCCCTCCGTTCCAGTGGGTGGAGAGACCATGAAACCTCAGAAGAGGCTGTCATTGTCCAGGTGGAGAGAGAAATCGACTTTGATCCTTTAATCATGTAATGAGTGTCTGAGCTCTTTCCCGTGAAGAGTCCGAGCAAGAACTACACACATATCTGCTTTGGGACCAGGCCAGGACCTAATGGATGGTGCCACGTGAAGCATATGGATCAGGTGTGGCATTTGTATTGATCACCATGTGACCTTCACCCATATGGGCTCTGTGTTGAACTCAAGGAGCTGGACTATGCTGACGGAAGGGACTGGGGCTTCTGCAGCTCCACCTGCAGCTCCACTTCATACACTCCAGCCAATGACCAGGTAAGGCATACATGCCAATTTTCCCCTTTTCCATATCATACTGTTGGCGGCTCATTGTGCCCTGGACAATTGAGGCCTGGGTCTTTGTGCCTGAGGCGAGAAAGAAGAACGACCTCAGACACTCTTGAGCCTCTTGGCGGAGGTCGGAGTGGGTTGGTACTGGGTGCGAATCAACAGAAGGAACGAAAGTACCACGTTCAAGTGTCCTCTACATGCCAAAAAGTTCAAGACACATGACAGTTGTCAGTCCTAGAGATGGCGTCAAATGCCTCTTATCGCTCTAGGACTTTAAGCTGAAGATTTTAGACTTGCAACGGTGCTCGAAACTAGAGGGCTTTGACCGTGCAACTGAGTTCTGCACTGAAGGAACTCTGCGCCATCTACCGGAAATCCGCCACTATCGTTGGGAATACGAAGATCACACGGCGCACCCTCAGTTGTTGGATGAGAACTCTGAAGAAGTCCTGAGGTGCTGTCCATTTGATGTACCCATTCATGTCATAACGTTTACCCATAGCTGCTCTAGCAGACGCTTGACAAGCGGATTGGGGAGCTGTCCGGGTGAGAGAGCCAGGGGTGGTCCGGCGGTTCAGTGGGCCAAAGCCAGTTCGGATGGGTCTATGAGAGCTATCCAGGTGCAACATCCTACAACATCCACTTCTCGTGCGTATGCATTTGCTTTGTACTTCAGGTGGGCGTGTTGTCTCGGATTGAGGGGTGTGGCTCCTCTGACAAGTCGCCGACGGCCATTTACTCTAAGGTGGGCGTGAGAAAGGCGTGGATCATGGCCCACATCGTTGACGGGGGCTGCAGCAGTTATGAATAATGCAAGTGACTATTACCAGTCACTGATCCAGTTTTATTTGTCTGCATATTTAATATGATTGTTGCAGTGAGGCAGTTAACTTAAAGGGTCACTTGGCGTGGTAGAACAATGAGTACTGCAATTAATTAATGACAGTAATTATGACTCCCAAATTGCTTTGCAGCTGAATAACTAGGGCTTGTGTGTTCAAATGAAGTAACAGGAGACGGATGCCACAAATGGGGGGGGGGGGAGGCAAATCCTGTCCAGTCCAAGGACAGACATAGGATTTCATCTCCTTGATCCCATGATCTCTCATTTCATACATGAAGTTCTGTTGAAGCTTCTCATCCATCACCAAATTGAGCTCTTGCATCGTGGTCACCTCGGGCTCTCTGTTATTTACCATACGCACATCGTAGCCCGGGACTGTTAGGCAAGACTCATGAATCATCATGATTCAACTTGCCCGACTTGTCCTTGCCAAAGTGTCAGAAGATCATGGAGAATTCCTTGAGGGCATCTGCGCCCACTTCTGGCTGATGCTTCGAGACTTGGCGGTCCGGACTCTCGCTGTCGTGCTTGACCCGGACCTCTCGTACTGCTTAGAGATGCTTTTAAGCTCGAAGTCTTGAAAAACTATTTTCAGTCAGTTCTACCCGATTGGAGCTCAAAGTTCAGCAGCCCGACCCAAACAGAGCTCAAAAAGAAAAAGGTAGCCCGACGCATCGCTAGTATTGGTACGAAAGGTTGCGTGACAAGAACAAATTGAACGATTACATGGGTCACTACTTGCTGCTGCACTTGATCCTGCTGAGGTTGTATATAGCTCCCTAAAAAGGGGGGAGCAGTAAGTAGCTCACGTCGACAGCGAAATTAATTATTTAATTATTACCCACCTTCTACATCATCGCAATTATGATAGCTAATAACGACTAGCAGTTCCCAGCTCTTCGTGAAAAAGGGTTACGAGGCAAGCCCACCTCGTGGACACCCATAGCGCTGACTCGAGCCACAGACAACTTACTATTGGACCCGAGCGGAGACCAAATTTTCTATTACTCCTAGTCATTTCTAATGAACCGACTGACTTGTGAGCAGGGTTACCAGTTTTGGCGGCGTATCTAGACTGAATGAGCACTCGGCAGTGGCAGTCCGTAAACGTGTGGTCGTTCACGAGGAGGCACGTCAACAGCGCGGAGAATCCTGTCCCTGACGGTCATCCCCATGAAGCGTTGATCCTCCTGAGGCAACGAGAACTGCTCAAGTGGGAAAAGCAAGCGTTTTCATCAGCATTCACTTCAAGCACTCGCCTGGACCTGCCAGGAAGAGACCTCCTTGCCCGGAGGCCAACCCGGTGGATCACATCTGAGTGGCCGGTGTCGCATCCTTGCCTGATCACGGCTGGCACTGCCAGCAACTTGCGGGATTTCAAGTCCCTCGACCCGTCGACATAGGGCTGGGATCCCGTCCTTGAGTGCCATGGCATGGCCTGGAGCGACCGCACGCACGTGCTCAGCAACACGTTGTCGAACGCGAGCAGCGACCTCCGCCACAAGCTGGACGACGTGTAGGACGATCTCCGCGCAGTGGTTCAGTCCAGGTGCCAAGAGGAGCAGGCAAGACGGTGGCCAGTGGGACGCGCTTGGTCGTGCACGCCCGATTTCGCTTCATACCTTCGGGGACCAGCACTTTTGCAATGAAAGAGAAAACTAAAGTCAAGAGAGTCTTTTGTGCACAAGTCTGACGTAACCGCAACTTCTTGGGCTGCCCATTATTTTTTTGAGCTTCCCCCCTATTTTTTTCCTCTCCTCCGGCAGGTGCAGGAATTATGCAAAGGGTGTAATGAAGACGCTGAAATTGTGTGGCCGGACGTGATCGTCCTACAGAGGATCTCTGTGACTTCTTGGCAAGAAGGGATCGCGTGGTCAGTGCCAAATGATAGGACTGTTCTATCTTCGCAACCAAAACAAAAGCTCAATCTTTGGTCTCGTTGGACTCCCCCTCCCCTCCTGTTCTACCCCCCGGGAGGCATCGGGATAGCTGAACCCCTCTCCCCATTAAAAGTGACATATGAGCCTGCGTACGTGGATTTGCTGCCAAGCGGTTCCCAACCTCGCTGAACTATTTGTTGCACTGACACTCGAACGTGTGGCTTAAGAACAGCCTTTCAGCAGCAAATTTCCTTGAAGTTGACTCATGCTGAGGCTGCTGTAGGGTGAGTGATCCCTTGAACTGGGTCCGGTCTGCCCATTTTTGCTGTGTGGCATCCTCCACAACATCAGCTGATGTCCTTGGGGTTTTCATCAATCGTTCATGTCCTTCATCGAGTAAGGTTTTCACAGCGGTGCCAAAGAAACAGCGCGAAAAAAAGCAGTGCAGTGACGATGACTCCTTGGCTGCGTCCTCCACCGGCCTCTGCCCACGCTCAGTTCCTATTTGTGTGTACAGTGGAGCTCGCTTAATGGTGCAACACTGCCAACGTCCCCGTCCCAAGGATATGGTGCAGGTGCGCACTGTTAAGCGCGTTCCACTGTGTACAGGGTGGACCAAGAGACATGAGCTCGTTGCTCAGCCTGCGAAGGAGCCACCTTCGAAGGAGGAGAGTCGAAAGTTTCATTTGCAAAATAGCTTTGCAAATCGGACCAGAGTTGAAGTCATAATATACTTTGTCTCTGCACTTCATATTTTTCATTTGGAACGAAGTGGTGATGGAGAAAAAAGAGGGTGAAGAGAAAGTTTTGGCCCTACTGTATTTCGATGATGACGATGAAGAAGAAGAAAATTTTCAATTGTAAGAGTCTTTTTTTTTTTAATAAGACTTGAACAGAGCCCAGGTTTTGCCCGTTTGCAGCTCACACAGAGCAAGAATTAACGTCAGCTTGATAAGCGTCACTTTGACTGCTTCTACCATTGACGTGTCCGAAGGCAGCAAGATTAACTTCGGCAGCAAGTAGAGACATCACTCGTAGGCCGTGGGGTTAACCTAACCTAGGTTAGGTTAGGTTAGGTTAGGTCATTTAGGCCCACCTAGGAGGCACTGAAGACTTGTAGCCAGGGACACCAGCTTTGGACTCTGCTCTTGCAACAACGATGCATCTGCAGCTCCTGAGTGATCAGCTTTTTTGTTCTCCCCCTGTTCCTGTACTCGCAGTGGAATCTGGCAAGTCGGAGAGGTTTTTCTCCCTCAGCGCGTCCAAGGGCGTGTGTGTGGTCACATAACAGAAAATGGATTCCCTCATTTGACATGTTATATCTCTGGCACACAACAAATGGGCAGAGGAGAGGAGGGGAAAGGCTTACTCTGCCAGCAGGAAAAGGAGGAGGCAAGAAAAAGGTTTCCCCAGAGACTTTTTCCTTCTGAATGCAATACAAAATTAATGTGGATTCGCGCTGAACAGCAAAACAACCTTGGTCATTTCACCACATTAAAACTTATTCTCTCTATTGTTTTGGTGGGAATTATTTGACCAAATATGTGAAATGTTTGTTCTTCACCCTGTTGTGCTTGTGTGAAGTGCTCACACACATGTAAACATGCAAATATTTGGTCCTCTTGCTCTACATGGACAGCGTAAACACTG